>Ga0126369_10000835_pt1 | contig 20812 bp, 10 predicted proteins | sample PanSoiMetaPlot_1_FD_109646 | JGI IMG/M metagenome (GOLD analysis project Ga0126369, IMG submission 109646) | Tropical forest soil microbial communities from Panama - MetaG Plot_1 | ecosystem: Environmental > Terrestrial > Soil > Tropical forest > Bulk soil | place: Panama | collected 2016-02-17 | reverse complement strand
TCGAAATCAACGAAGGTGTGGTCAGACCACAGGGTGTGCCGCAACTCGTCGCGGGTGACGACTTGACCAGGGTGCTGGAGCAATAGGACGAGAAGGTGGAATGGCTGGTCTTGAAGTTTGATGCGGAGACCGTTTTTGCGCAGTTCACCCGCGCAACGATCGACTTCGAATGTTCCAAAGCGGAAAGAAATAGCAGGGCTGGCTTCTGGCATGGGGGTGCCCTCTGGAGAGTGTGCTGAACATTAGCACGTGCCATTCGCCACTATCAAGATCAGTAGATTCATGTAGGTGAAATGGTGGGGAAGCCCATCTGGGTTGCGGAATGGGTTGCCGAAGCTGGGGATTGTTTCATGCAAACCGTGCCGCATGTGCGACTTGCATGCATACAAAAAGAGAACGCAGAGACGCCTTGATCTTGGTCGGCAAAGCGGGTGTTAATTCCCCGATTTCGAGAACGGAGACGTGTCTATGCGCAGAAGATCGGGACGGTCAGCGCTTTTGGCTTTCGCTGCGTTAATGATTTTTGCTTCCCCCATTTCCAGCTTCGCCCAGTATCACGTAAACGGAACCATTACTGGAACCGTGACCGATCCTTCTGGCGCAGTCGTTGCAGGCGTAAGGGTGACGGCAACCAACATTGCGACCAATACGGCTCAGTCCACTGTTACGAATTCCTCTGGAGTCTACCTGTTCTCCGACATAGCACCGGGGAACTACACGGTGTCCGCAACAAAAGAGGGATTTCGAACCTGCGAAGGTAGTGGGGTGGTATTGGAACCGTCCTCAACTCGCACCTTCTCTTGCTCTCTGCAGGTTGGGCAGACTACGGAAACGGTTTCTGTATCCGCTGGCGCACTGCAGGTTCAGACCGATACTTCTCAACTCAATTCGGTCATCAACTCAACTCAAATCGAACAATTGCCGGACAACGGCCGAAACTTCGCCAACTTCTTGGCCTTGGAACCGGGTGTCGCGGGAATTAGTTTTGATAGCTTCAATTCGATGAACATCTTCGCTACCCAAGGCGTATCGGTGAACGGTCTTCGGGACAGCGACAACAACATTTTGATTGAGGGTGTTTCATCGCAGCGAACCAGGGACAACGCGGCCACGACGGCAGCCCCAGCGCTTGACGCGATCGGCGAGGTCAATATCGTTTCCACCGGGTATATGCCGGAATATTCCCGCGGCGCAGGGGCCCAGATCGTCGTGCAACTGAAATCTGGAGCCGACCATTATCACGGAAGCCTTTATGAGTACAACCAAAACACCGCCTACGACTCGGCAGCGAATTCTGCTCTCGGTACGCAAGGCAACCCCGCTGGCAAGATCAATTGGAACAATTTCGGGGGTACCTTCGGTGGACCGGTGCCCGGAACTCACAAAAAGCTATTCTTCTTTTTCTCAGAGGACATCACTCGCCAACCCGGAGCGAGCCCCAATAACGTGCACGTGCCCTCAGCATTCGCTCACCAGGGGGATTTCAGCGAGTACTGTGCCGCCAACATCGCATGTCCTACGGTTCCAGCATTCCTCGCAGGGCAAAGTGATCCCAATACAGGCCAAGTCTTGGTTCAGGGGCAACCCTTTCCGAATAACACGATCGCCAAGGCCTTCTGGAGTCCGAACGGCGCGGCTTTTATGGGTGTGTATCCGATGCCTAACATAGCCAGCGGAACAGTCGCGAATGGACAGAATAACTTCTACTATCTCTCGCAGAATCCCAACAACAATCACACAGAAAGCCTCAAGGTCGATTACATCATTGACAAGTTGAAATCCCACTTGGCGGTCTCGCTGCGGCACTACCGCACTGACTCTTTCTCCGACAACTTTGGAAACAGCCCCCAGCTACTCAACTGGAACATTCAGGAACCCGAACGCGGCGCGACCATTGATTTCGCCACAACGTTCAGTCCAACGCTGGTCAACGATCTCACGATTGGATCAACCGAAGATATCGTTCATGTACACCTCTCGCCCGGCGCTCTAGGCGACGGCCTAAACCGTTCCTCAGTGAACATTAACTATCCCTATATTTTCGGCGATGCAAGCAAAGATGTAGCTGGAAAAACTCCCACCATTAACTTCGGTGGACCAAATAGCGATATCGACTCCTTCAACTCGCTGACAGACGCGTACCCGTCCGGTAGCGTTGGGAAGATTTTTCAATTTTCCGATACGTTGACCAAGACTGTCGGCAAACACATTCTCAAATTTGGTGCTTGGGTCGAGCAGGACGGCGAAAACGATAATGACCAATTGATTATCGGTGGTCAGAACCTGAACGGTACGTTCACCTTTGCGGCGACGAACAATCCGCATTCGACCGGACTGCCGCTCGCCGATATGCTTCTCGGCGCTTTCGACAATTACGCCGAGTATGGATTTCGCAACCTGACTCCTTGGGTCGCTTGGCAGCAAGGATACTTCGCGCAAGACACATGGAAGATTACGCCGCGGTTGACAATCGAGGGCGGTCTTCGCTGGGATTATTTCCCAAATTATCACTCGCGTTGGTGCAACTTCTCGATGTTCAATCCGCTCGCCTATTCAACCCATCTGGGGACACAGCAGGTCATCGATTCCGCGACTGGTTTGGTGGCAGGCGGGAACTACTACAATGGCATCGCAATGCCGTGCCAGTCGCTCCCGTCCACTGCTTACGGTCATCTTGGCGTATTCGGAGAACAGTTCAACGCCTCGACGGCAAGTCTCATAAACCAGCAACTCATCGGGAATGGCATTATCCGCGGGTATCCTCCAACCATCCTCCCGAACCGATATCGCGCATTTCAGCCGCGATTTGGCTTCGCATGGGACCCATTCGGAACGGCGAAAACTACGATCCGTGGAAGCGCAGGAATCTTCTACAACCATGAGACTCTGAGCGATCAAACCCAAATGGGTAGAAATCTGCCCTTTCAGACCGGTGCTTCACTCAATAACGGAGACATCGATTGTCCCGGCAACGCCCAAACACCTTCCGGTCTCGGATGTTCTGGTTCAGGATCCGCGTTCGTCTCTGGTCCTGTAGTCCCAACTCTCACCAATGAGCAAGCTCCGATTCCGATCACGGGCCAGGACTTCAGGTCGCCCTTGCCCATCGTCTATAGCTTCCATTTCGGCGTGCAACATATGTTCCCGCAGAACACAATGATTGAAGTTGGATACGTGGGAACCGAGACTCGGCACTTTTCAGTGCTCGAGAATTTGAACGAGATGATGCCGGGTACCTTCGGAGACTGCACGCTCGGAGGCGGGTCAGTCAGTGCGACGAATCCAGCTCTTTGCGCGCCCGGATCGCCTTACATCTATAACAACGGGGCAACGGCAGGAACTGCAACCCAAGTTTCAACGATCGTTCCATATGCCGGGTTCTCAAACTCCAGCTTCACCTACCAAATCAACAATGCCAGTTCAGCCTACAACGCGCTGCAAGCCAGCGTGCGGCGCTCGATGACGAAAAACCTGATGTTCACTGCGGTCTATACATACGCAAATGCCCACGACATCGGCTCGCAGTTGCAGTCGTCAATCATTAACCACTACAACCCGGATTACAACCGCGGCAACCCAGACTGGCTCCAGCACCACAACTTTACGGTGAGTTACGTTTATCAACTGCCGTTTTACCAGAACATGCGCAATCTCCGGGGCCAACTGCTTGGAGGGTGGGGGCTGAGCGGAACCTTCATCATTCGGAGCGGTAGCACGGGTGGTCCGGGTGGCCAATTCACCGTGAATGACGCGGGTTCGGATTTGGCGGGAATGGGTGTGGACAATGGCCAACACGCACAGTTGGTGGCTGGCTGCGACCCGAATAGCGGGCCTCGCACCATAGCGAAATTCTTCAATACTTCTTGCTTTGTGATGCCCGCCCCGGGCACTCTCGGGAACGCGCCGAGGAACCTGATTTTCGGACCTCACTTCTGGATCTGGGACGCCGGGTTGCACAAGGACGGGCACATCCTCGAAGGTGAAAGACTCAACTATCAATTCCGTGCCGAAGCCTTCAATGTGCTCAATCACCCGATTCCAAACCAACTCGATACCGGAATCACAGACGGCACTTTTGGAGCGGTGACCGGCGTCTACAACAACAACGGTGATCAGCGCATCTTGCAGCTCGGCTTGAGATTGTTGTTCTAAGTCTGTTCTCAGGGTTGGCCGGCTGATGGTGGAGACGACAATCCGCTAGAGTGACAGGCGGACGGGAAAGAGAGTATTTTCGCAGAAATCTGGAAGTTAGAACCTTGCCATGTCCGTGGGTTCGAGGTCGCAAAAGGGATCCAAAAAACATCGCACATCAGCTTCGCTGCTGATGATCCTATTAGTGTCCTTGGGTCTCAGACACTTCTCCCTAGGTCAGGTGCTGCCGCAGCCCAATAAGTCGAATCAAGATCAAAGTTCGGAGCAGTTAGCGCGCACAGCAGGATCTTACGAGGATTTCCTTCGTGCCGCAACCGGCACACGGCAGAGCAGAGCTGAAGTCCAGGAGCGCCTCGGTGCGGTTTACTATCTGCAGCATCGGTATGCCGATTCGCTGAAAGTTCTTACAGCCGCACTGAATCCTGCTGACAATTCAGATACAAAGGAGAACGGTACCGCTCGTGGCTCACTCGTCGCCCAATCCTGGCTTGTGATGGGCCTCGATTACTCGGAACTCAACCAGCTTCCAGATGCAGCGAGGTCACTGCGACGCTCACTCGCAATACAACCCGACAGCGCAAATGCTAGGTTGGCTTTAGGCGACGTGCTCGCCCGCAGTGGTCGTATGACAGACGCCGAGGCCGAATACGAAGAACAAACGCGACGTACACCAGCCTTGGCGGATGCCTGGTACAAGTTGGGCCTCGTACATAGCCAGATTTCGGTCCAGATATCGCACGAGAGGACCGGGTCGGGCGAGGAAACCCTGATTCAACAGTTGATAGCCGAAGAACTGCTCGCCAAAGGCGACAATCTCAATGCTGCTCGAACGCTCTTTCACGTCGTTCGAAGTTCGCCCAGTCAGCCCGAAGTGCAGTCCGACCTCGGCACTGCGCTCCTGAGGCTTGGATATCTGAAAGCCGCCGCAGATCACTTCAATCAGGAATTGGCAGGCAATCCAGGATCTCCATCTGCAGCTTTGGGGCTGGTCCAGACCGCTGCGATGAGCGGACGCTGGGACGAAGTCGCGACCAAGTTGGAACAATTGAGTCGGTCAGAGCCCAAAGAGCTTCTCCGCCTTATGGAGTCTCCACCAGTTGGGATCGTGCTGCAAGCGTCAAGTAAAGGTGACTTAAACCCGCCGCCATCGTTTGGGCACTCGCCAGCCGGTCTCCTATGGGAGAGCTGGCTCAGCGATTCAGAGGTGCTCGCCCAAATCTCCCCAAAGTCAGATTCAGCTCTTGGGTGTGCCGCTAAGGCTGGGAAGGAGCCACAGCTTGGAGTCTGGATGACCGAACTCTGCTATTCACGGTTGATCGCTCAACTTAGACCCAAGACACAACTATCACCTACCGAAAAAGCGAAGCTCATTGAAGCTGAGTTCCGTCTAGGCCAGTACCGGACTGCTCTAAATGCAGTCACACAATTGCGTTCGATAGAGCCCAAAAGTGGATGGGCACTCTATTGGCTGAGCAAAACTCATGACGCGATGGCCGAAGAATGCTTTTTGAAGGTGGGCTCGCTGAACCCGGGCTCTGCTCGCGTCCATCAGATGCTTGCGGAACACTACACCAAGCTTGGGGATGATCCAAGAGCCAAGTCAGAATTTCAGAAGGCCATTCGGCTCGCGCCCCAATCTCCCGATTTGTATCTCGGCCTAGGAACCGTTCTTTCGCGCGTCGGCGAGTTTTTCGAAGCCGAGAAAGAGCTTAAGACCACAATCGAGATTTCTCCAAAGTCAGCCTTTGCGCACTATCAGCTAGGACATGTTTACGTTCAGCAAACCCGTTGGACAGATGCGATCGCACAGCTTCAACAAGTTCCCGATGACGCGACTGTTCTTTTAAGTGCCCGGCTGGATTTGGCGAAGGCCGAATCGGAACTTGGCCAGACGGCTAAGGCAATCAAGGATCTTCAATCCGTTTCCGCGCTGGACCAGGACGGGGAACTATATTTTCGACTCGCAGTTCTCTACCGAAAAGTCGGTGATGACGTTCACGCACGCGACGCGCTTGCCACTTTCAAGCAACGGCGAGCCGCATCGTTGCAGACCGATAGTGAGGAACTCAGCGCACTCGAGAAAGAACAGGAGACGGGCCAAGCCGGCGCACTTCCGTTGGCTCAATAAATCTATGGGCGGCCGTCCTTTCAAATCCTTGCCCAGCCGCCGTGACTTCTTACGCCAGTCTTTGGCAGCACCGTGCTTTCTTATCCCGCTGTTTCGCAACGGAGCACTTGGGCAGCCCGTACTAGCTCCGAATCCTTGGTTCGCCGAGAACGCCGCCAAGGCTGGACTTGGTGCCTTCCATCACAGCTCCGGATCTGCAGTGAAAGATTATCTGGTCGAGACGCTCGGAAGCGGTGTCGCCCTCTTCGACTACAACAACGACGGACTGGTCGATGTTCTGCTTGTTAATGGATCGTCGTTTGAGCTGTTGGCGAATCCGAATTTACCTCGTCCTTCAAGCCGGCTGTTTCGCAACAACGGAGACGGCACTTTCACCGACGTCACTCAAGAGAGCGGGCTGCTGAACCAGGGCTGGGGGATGGGAGTAACCATTGGCGACTATGACAATGACGGCTTTCGCGACGTTTTCATCACCAACTTCGGCAGCAATGCGCTCTTCCACAACAATGGCGACGGGACCTTCACGAATGTCACAAAAGACGCCGGGCTAGAAGGTGGCAACTGGAGCACCGGTTGTGCCTGGGGCGACTACGATCGCGATGGACGACTCGATCTCTACATTTCCAGGTACGTTGATTTCGAAGTTGGCCGAATACCGAAGCCCGGCACAAATACATATTGCAACTATCGGGGCTTTCCTGTCGCATGTGGTCCTCGCGGATTGCCTGGGCTTCCGGACCTCTTTTACCACAATGAGGACCATGGGAAGTTTCGCGAAGTCAGTCGGGACATCGGCGTTAACGACACGATCAGGGGTTATGGCCTTGGGGTGATGTGGCTTGACTTTGACAACGACGGATGGCCGGATATCTTCGTCGCCAACGACTCGATGCCCAATTATCTATGGCGAAACAAAGGGAACGGCACATTCGAAGAAGTTGCCTTCGAGGCTGGCTGCGCGCTCAGTGCTGATGGAAGAGCCCAGTCAAACATGGGCATCGCCGTCGGAGACTACGATAACGACGGATGGCTCGATCTTTTCGTTACGCACTTTTCCGAGGATTACAACACGCTGTATCACAACAACCACGGAAAGTTTGAAGACGTTACCTTCGCCGCGGGATTGGGCACGGCGAGCTATCGGAACCTGGCGTGGGGCACCGGCCTTATCGATTTTGATAACGACGGGTGGAAGGAGCTTTTCGTCGCCAACGGCCACATCTATCCCCAGGCAACGGAAGCAGGTAACAGGTACTTTCAGCAGAATCAGCTTTATACAAATCTGCGCAACGGACGCTTTGCTTCAATCTCAGGAAGCGACAGTGGTCTTGAGGAAGCCCGCAGCAGTCGCGGAGCTGCCTTCGCTGATTTGGGCCCAGGCGGTCGGATGCAAGATGGTCGGATGAATGTCATCGTCAACAACATTGACAACGAGCCTTTCCTCTACGAGCCCGCTAGGAAATCGTCCGCCCATTGGGCGCGTTTCAAGCTAGAAGGCGTCAAGTGCAATCGAGACGCCATCGGTGCACGTGTGTCGATAACGGCTGGCGGGCTCATACAGATCGATGAAGTTCGGAGCGCCGACAGCTTCCTCTCCTCGAGCGATGTGCGCCTTCACTTTGGGCTCGGAGACGCTTCGCACATCGATCGACTAAAAATCTGCTGGCCCGACGGGACGTCAGAGGAACGGACCGAGCTCGTCGCTGACCGGGAACATACGATCCGTCAGGGAGGCGGTTCGTGATCGCGAGCCAAAGACGGTTCTTCGAAATCGGCCAAGTCCGGTCGCTTCTGGCCGTCATCGCTCTCTGCGCATCGTGCTCGGCCCAAATGGCGGGCTTTCCTGCCGATCAGCACCTCACCCTTTCGCGAACCGAAGCCAAGACACAGCAGCAACTAATCGCCGAACTGATGTCGGCGCGACAGTCAGACGAGAAACATCCTTCTGCGGAAAACGACCTTTTGCTCGCACGTGCTCTGAATGCGATTGGAGAGACAGACGCAGCGGCAAGGTTGTTCGATGGGGCGCTGACCAAGAATCCAAGATTATCCGATGCGTGGCTGGAAAAAGGTTACACCGAATCAGGTCGGGGAGACTGGTCCAAAGCGGCGGATTTGTTTCGCCGTGCGATAACTACCTCTCCCGGCAACGGTCCGGCGCATCTCGCGCTCGGTGAGATGCTGCTGCGCATGGGCGATTTCGACGGCGCTGCGAAGGAATTTAAAAAGGCCTCTGAAAGTAATCCAGGAAGTTGTGGTCCACATCAAGGGCTAGGTCTTGTTTACCTCCAGCAAGGCAAAGCAGAAGAATCTGAACTTGAATTTCGAACGGCTTTCGCAGCCTGCCCGACCTCCAGTCAGGCCCAGAAAGGCTTGGCGCGAGCTCTATCCTTCGAACACAAGTGGCAGGAAGCTGCTGCACTGCTCGAAAAGATCGCCGGCGCAAACCCGAATTCAAGGGAAGCAGTTTCCTCGCTGGCGACAGCGTTAGCGAGCCTGGGGGACAAAGCCGGATCGGAGCGCGAATTTGCGAGAGCTCGCGAGCTCTCGCAAAGAGAACTCATTGTGCTCAGAGCTAAAGGAGATCGGAATTGGGGAGTTTCTCTCAGAAGCGAGGGAAAGCTTCAGGATGCTGCGGTGGCGTTCCATCGCGCCCTTGAAGACGATCCGATTTTCTGCGACGCGCACGATGACATAGGCGAGATACTCTGGATGCAAAAAGATTTCGCAGGTGCCCTATCCGAGTTTCAGGCTGCGATCCAATGCGATCCCGGCTCACCCACGGCGCAAAACAATCTCGGAGCGGCGTTTCTTTACTATCGCCACGACATTGAGAGTGCGATCGAGCACCTGCGCGCTGCAGTCAACTCCAAACCCAGTTTCGCCTTAGCTCGTCTGAACTTGGGCAAGGCTGTGGCCGCAAAGCAGGACTTCTCGGCAGCCGAGCTTGAGCTTCGCGTGGCAATCGCAATTGCCCCTGATCTAGCGGCCGCCCACTTAAACTTGGGTTTGGCCCTGGCAGCAAAGGAAGGGAAAATGTCAGCCGACGCTCAAAAAGAATTACAAACTGGACTGCGTCTTGATCCCCGGCTTCGCGACTCGATCCCACAGGAATATGTGGCGCATTTACAGTAGTGTTAGCACCGGTTTCATTAAGAAAGTTTGGGAAGGGCACGGCGTCCAACCGTGCCGGCAGAGCGCACAAAGATGTGGGCTTTAGCCCAGATAGAAAACGTAGGACTTTTTTTTCTTTGTACATACCTGCAGTACTCGTGGAGACGAATGATGAAACCGTTCGACAGTTGCGATGTTTTTATTTCTAACCTCTTTTGTTGTGCTACGCGCGAATGCCCAAACGTCCGAAAAGCCCGATTTGACCAAAGAACCCACTCTATATGTGGTCGGTTACGCGCATCTCGACACCGAATGGAGATGGGAGTATCCCCAAGTCATCAATGAATACCTCCGCAACACAATGCAGGACAATTTCAAGCTGATCGAGAAATACCCGCACTACGTGTTCAATTTCAGCGGCGCAAATCGCTACCGTCTGATGAAGGAGTACTACCCAGCCGATTTCGAGAAATTAACGCAATTTGTGAAGCAGGGACGCTGGTTTCCGGCCGGTTCCTCGATGGAAGAAGGTGATGTAAACACACCCAGCGCCGAAACCATCATCCGCCAGATTCTCTACGGCAATGATTGGTTTCGAAAGGAGTTCGGCAAGGCGAGCGCTGAATACATGTTGCCCGATTGCTTCGGATTCCCCGCATCCCTTCCAACGATCCTCGCCCACTCTGGCGTGAAAGGATTCTCCACGCAAAAGCTGGTCTGGGGATCGTCTGCTCCTGCGGGCGGCCTCGAATCGCGCGAGAAAACCCCCGAGGGCACTCCTTTCAATGTTGGGGTTTGGGTGGGTCCTGACGGCGAGAGCGTGCTGGCCGGTATCAACCCTGGCAGCTATGATGGCGACGTCGACAGTGATCTCAGCAAGCTTCTACCCGCTGCAAAACCTGACACTGCGCTCGCCGATCTTCAGACCAAGGTTCACACTCTCCGCGCAACCTTAGAGCAGCAAGATCAAGCCAAACATATTACGGATCAGAATGCAGTCCGGGAATACATTCGCCTGCGTAACGAAATGCAAGCGCGGACCCGTGTTGATCAAGACTTGTCCCTTGACCGATACCAAAAAGATTGGGCAGCTCGCGTAGATCAGAATGGAAAAGTAAGTGGCGTCTTTACCGACTATCACTACTACGGTACCGGCGATATTGGAGGTTCTCCCCGCGAAGATTCCGTTAAACGACTAGAGGCGATCGTCACTAAGGGTTCTGCCAGCTTTCCGCCCGAAGACGAATACTATGCGCGGGGACAACCGACGCCGGCATGGCCGGAAGTGAGAGTGGGTGACGGCCCGGTTCACGTGATTTCCAGCAGTGCTGAACAGATGTTTCTCGATATCACTCCCACCGAAGCTGCTGGATTGCCGCGCTACACCGGCGAGATGGAACTCACGAATCACTCGGCTGGTTCGCTCACTTCCCAGGCCTACCAAAAGCGCTGGCTGCGGAAAGAAGAATTGCTGGCAGAAGCTGCGGAAGAGGCATCCGTCGCGGCCCAATGGTTGGGTGCGAGGTCCTATCCGCAACAGCGACTGAACGATGCGTGGACGCTTCAGATGGGTGGCCACTTTCATGATCTTGCCGCAGGCACCGCTACACCTCGCAGCTACGAATTTGCGTGGAACGATGACGCAATCGCTCTCAACCAATTTGCGGCTGTGCTGACGAATGCAACCGAAGGAGTCGCGGCTGCGCTAGATACCCAATCCAAAGGCGTTTCGTTGGTTGTGTTTAACTCACTGGGAATCCCGCGCGAAGATATCGTCGAAGCCAAGGTAGATTTTCCCGGTGGGATGCCGCAATCCGTTCACGTTGTGGCTCCGAACGGCTCTGAGATTCCCGCGCAGATCTCTGGCGATAAAATCCTCTTCACGGCACGCGTCCCATCCGTTGGATACGCTGTCTACGATGTACAGCCCGGAGCAGTCTCTTCCTCGTCCTCTCTGCAAGTCACCAACGATTCTTTCGAAAACGACTACTACCGTGTCCGCGTAAATCAAGACGGCGATATCTCCAGCATCTTCGATAAGTCCACAGGCAGAGAACTTCTCGCTGCCCCCGCTCGCCTCGCGATCTCTTACGACAATCCAAAACAGTGGCCGGCGTGGAATATGGACTGGGATCAGGAGCAGACCGCACCCCGCGCCTATGTCAGCGGCCCAGCGAAAATCCGCATTGTCGAGCAAGGCCCCGTTCGTGTCGGACTTGAGATTTCCCGCGAGACAGAAGGCTCCAAGTTCACGCAGACCATTCGTCTCTCTGCGGGAGACGCTGGAAAACGTGTCGAATTCGGAAACGTCATCGACTGGAACACGAAAGAAGCAAATCTGAAAGCTACCTTCCCCCTCACGGCTTCCAATGAATTCGCAACATACAACTGGGACATCGGGACCATTCAAAGGCCCACAGCACAGCCCAAGAAGTTTGAAGTCGCTTCGCATCAGTGGATCGATCTCACCGACATGCGCGATGAATTCGGAGCAACCGTCTTGACTGATTGCAAGAATGGCTCCGACAAGCCGAATGACAATACGATCCGTCTTACCCTGATTCGTACCCCCGGAGTGGCGGGCGGTTACCCCGATCAGGCAACTCAAGACATTGGTCATCACGAATTCGTGTATGGCATCGCCGGGCATGCGCATGGATGGCGAGACGGACAAACCGACTGGCAAGGCCAACGATTGAACCAGCCCTTGATTGCATTTGAAACGTCAAGTCACGCCGGCAGTCTCGGCAAAGAATTCCCCCTCGTCAAGATCGACAATCCGCGCATCCGTCTTCTCGCACTGAAAAAAGCCGAACAAAGCGATGAGCTGATCCTGAGAATGGTGGAACTCGATGGCAAGCCGCAATCTAAAGTTCACATCTCGTTGATGGCCCCGATTACCGCCGCTCGCGAAGTCAACGGTCAAGAGCAGCCACTAGGCTCCGCAACCGTGGAGAATGGTGCAATCGTAACTTCTTTCAGTGCTAACCAGCCGCGCACATTCGCTGTGAAATTGCAGTCTCCGGCGACAACAATTCCGCCGTTGAGATCGGCCCCTGTAAGCCTTCGCTATGATGCAGCCGTCGCAAGCAATGATGGAGCGCGATCCAGCGCAGGGTTTGATGGCAAAGGTGACAGCCTCCCTGCTGAAATGCTTCCCTCCGAAATCGCGTTCAATGGTGTGCAATTCCGCTTGCCTACCGCGAAAACTGGGGTTCAGGATGCGGTAATCCCAAAAGGCCAGACAGTTCAGCTCCCAAGTGGCTCTTTCAATCGCTTGTACATCCTCGCGGCATCCGCAGATGGAGATCAGAAAGCCAACTTCGATGCAGGTGGAAAAAGTGTCGAACTCAACATCGAGGACTGGGGTGGTTTCATCGGCCAATGGGACGATCGTCAGTGGAGTTCGATTGATTCTGCCAATGACAAGTACGGCGACATGACCGGGATCAAACCCGGCTATATCAAGCGGGCAGACCTCGCATGGTACTGTTCTCATCACCACGACGCCGCGGGGAAAAATGTCGCGTACGCCTATTCGTATCTCTTTGCCTATGGCATTGACCTGCCTCCCTCTGCCAAGGCTCTCAAGTTTCCCAACAATCCAAAGATACGAATCCTTGCAATATCAGCCGCTGACGGGAATCCGGAAATTAAGCCCGCGCAGCCTCTCTACGATGAACTCCCGCGGGTAGCTTCACATTAAAACGAGCACGCAATGTCGTGCTGAGCGGAGCCGGAGTTCAGCGAGGCGGAACTCCGGCGGAGTCGAAGCATCCCTACCCTTGGAACGGTTGCCGTGGGGTAGGGGCCTCGCTCGAAAGGACAGTTGAGCAAAAATCACGAACCTTGGACTACCGAGTGCCATGCCCCTAGCCCCAGCGCGGCTGCTCATCAAGGCCGATGCCCAGGGCCGTCTTGCCGACCACTTCATGTGTGAGAAAACTGTTAGCCGGATGAATTCGCCCAAGCCGCGCGTCGCGGAGAAGCCGTTCATACCCCGCGGAGCGGAATATTCCACCTCCTCCGGCGATATCAAGGCCAAGGTCTACAACACGCCAGGATCCCTCGACCGCATGGTACTTGGCAGCGAAGATTTTCGAAGGCCACTCCGCGCCATAGTCCACCCCATGTGACCAGTCTTCTGCAATCCGATCCAGGTGAGGCCCAATCGATTCAAGCTCGATGACCATCTTCGCGATGGCGTGCTGGATTTCGGGATGATAGGCCATCGATCGCGAAAGGGCCATCGAGCTTTTGGTCTTCGCGGCCGCAATGCTCTTATCCAGTGCGCGCTTGGCCAACCCGTAATAAGTGTTCGCGAAACCCATCAGGGCCCAGGCAAACACCGCGAGAACGAAGGCGTCGACTCCGGCGCCACCCGCCGGCACCACGCGCGCCACATATCGATCAGGAATGAACACGTTCTCCAGGAGAGTGTCGTCGCTGCGAGTCGCGCGCATTCCGAGGACATCCCAGGTTTCCTTGATGATGTAGCCCACACTGTCACGTGGCATGAACGCATGCACAATCTTTGGCTGGTTCGGGTCGCTGGTGTCCATCCCATGCAAGCCAAAACGAGTCCAGACGGGAGTGAGGCTTCCAAAGTGCTTGTGCCCCGTGAAGCTATAGCCTCCTCTTACACGTTCGGCTTTTGCGGTGGAGAGAAGCACCGGAATGTCGTTCCCGCTTTCAGCGTGACCAGCTGCGAAGATCTCGCCCGCAGCCGCTTCGCGCAGCACCCATTCCAGGGAAGTATCTCCGCGACGCCAAAGGTCCGCGGCGACACCGACCCAATAGAGATGCATGTTCACGGCCAACGCAGTTGCCGGCGCATAGTAGGCTAGACGGCGTTGCTCGCGACATGACTCGGCAAGGCTGAAGCCTGCGCCTCCGAATTCCTTCGGAAGCGGCATGACCAGATACTTCGCGGTGCGAAGCTCCGCGAAATCCTGATCGAAGAACCGGTTTTCCCTGTCGTAAGTCGCAGCGCGAGCATCAAAACGCGCCAGCATTTCCTCATTAAGCAGGCTCTCCGACGAAGGGCGCGGCTCAACTGGGACAGGCTTGGCTGAGCCGCGACCATCATTTGAATGAGTCTTAGAAACAGTTGTGTCAGGAACTGCTCCCATAGGATTTTCTCCACGTCGCGAATTGTTATTCCGCGTATTCTACGCCCCGCAATAACGGAGCCGTTCTTGCCGAAGGGCCGTTCAGGTCGGCCCTAATGGTCGACCCTGATTACGGACGTGCCTCATAAACGATGTTGAAAGGCGTCTCCGTCGCGCGTCGAAAACGGGTAAAGCCAGCCGAATTAACGACCTCACGAATGCGTTTTTCCCCGGCCTGCGCGCCCAGGCATAGTCCAACTTCCTGCGATCGCGAGCACGGCGTGCACAGCAGGGTCGAAAACGAGTAGTAGACGCGCCCGACGGGATTCAGATTATCCTTCAACTGATCGTTGGCGAAGGGTTCCACGATCATCCACGTACCGTCTTTCGCCAGAGAGCGCCGAACATGTTCCGCCGCGCCCTTCGGGTCGCCCATGTCATGCAAGCAATCGAACACCGCGACGAAATCGTAGTCCTTTCCTGGAAAGTCCTTCGCTTTCGAAACTTCAAAGTTGACGCGGTCCGCCACTCCTTCGCGTTTGGCCGATTCGCGCGCCGCCTCAATGGACTTGTCGTGATAATCAAATCCGTAGAATCGCGACTTCGGGAACGCTTTGGCCAGAAGCAGAGTTGACGCTCCCTTTCCGCAACCGACATCAGCCACACGCGCTCCGGCCTCGAGCTTTTGTTTTACGTCGGTGAGTGAAGGTATCCATGAACTGACGAGGTTCGCGGCGTAGCCGGGACGAAAGAACTTCTCGCAGCCATGGAAAACTCCGTCTTCATGCTCGTGCCAGCCCATCCCCGCACCTGTTCGAAAGGACTCTGCAATCCGTGGGACCGCAGCCAGGGAGCCCAGCGCAAGCTCAAACGCTCCGGGCAGATAGGCAGGACTGTCATCGTGCGCGAGCGTAAAAGCCTGCTCCTCTGTCAGGTGGAACTTGTTCGTTCCTGCGTTGTACGTTACATAGCCCCCGGCTGCCTGCGATGACAGCCATTCGCGTAGATAGCGCTCATCGGTTCCAGTCTTGGCAGCAAGTTCCGCAGCCGTCATAGGACCGGCAGCTAGCGCCTTGTAGAGTCCCAGTTTTTCGCCGATCACCACCATTCCGGCGTGAACCGAAGCACCCAGATCTGTTACGAATTGGCCAATGAAGGCATTCAGTTTATTCATGTCCAAAGCAGGAACTTGTGCTGTGCTCATAGAGATATCTCCTTGTCCGAAACGGGTTTCCCGTTCTTAAAGCTTCGTTTTGACTTCTGTTCGCGGCAGTTTTGCTAGAATCCGCACTAGATGGTCGTTCCCGCACTGCCGGCGGTTGCAACTTCGTCACAAACGCGCTGCTCTCGCTTGTCAGGGTCAAAGTATCAACTGTGGGGCTCGGCGTAACGAAGTAACGCCGAAGAAATGCCAAAAATCAGAATCCCGCCGTTTTCGGGAGCGCCGCTGCCTTGGAAACAAACTCCTCTACGTACCAGTTCGGCGAATTCACGCTAGACGTGGCGCGAGGATGTCTGCTTCGGCGAGCACAGGAAGTGAAGCTCCGCCCCAAGGTTTATGAAGCGCTGAAATACTTGGTCCTCAATCCAGGACGCTTGATCGGGAAACAGGAGTTCATGCAGGCGATTTGGCCGGACAGCTTCGTCACCGACGATTCTCTGGTCCAATGCACAATCGAACTGCGGCGCGCGCTTGGGGATCATGATCAGCAACTGCTGAAAACCGTTCCGCGAAGGGGCTACTTATTCACTGCTCAGATCATCGAGGGAACGCGTGCGGAAAAATCTCCGGGACGGCCTGCTGCAGAAGCAACCAGTACAGCCGCAGTCAGGAAAATTGCCAAAAATATTTTCAACTTGCCGACTCCACGTACTTCCCTTATCGGCCGCGAACGCGAAGTTGAGAGGGCGGTCGAGCTGTTGCGTCAGCCGAATGTTCGTCTCTTAACTCTGACGGGTCCCGGTGGTGCCGGCAAAACCCGCTTGGCGATTGCTGTTGCCTCCGCTATCACTTCCGAATTTTCCGCTGGGGTCCAATTTGTTGGGCTCGCTTCCATCACAGACTCGGATCTCGTCGCAACCGCGCTCGCGAAATCCCTGGATTTGCCGGAAGTCTCGAATCGCAGAGTCCCCCAACTAATGCGCGATTATCTGCAGGATGAAGGACCTTTCCTGTTTGTGCTCGACAACTTCGAGCAAGTGCTGCCGTCTGCGACACTGGTAGCTGACATCCTGGCGGCTTGCCCCAGTCTCAAGGTGCTGGTCACCAGCCGCGCCGGCCTCCGGGTGTACGGAGAACAAGAATTCCCAGTGACGCCACTCGAGCAGGATTCAGCCGTTCAGCTCTTCGTCAATCGGGCGACGGCCGTACGGCCAAACTTTGCGGTGACACCAGAAAATTCGGAGACGATTCGCGAAATCTGTTCCCGCCTCGATGGCTTGCCGCTCGCGATTGAACTGGCCGCACCGCGAACCAAGCTCCTTTCGCCGCAAGCAATTCTCGACCGCCTGCAAAGTCGTTTGCAACTGCTGACCGGGGGCGCAATTGACTTACCCGAACGGCAACAAACACTCCGCAATACCATCGATTGGAGTCACGGGCTGCTGAATGAGAACGAACAGAAACTGTTTCGCCGGTTCTCGGTCTTCACTGGCGGATGCACGTTGGAAGCTGCCGAAGCGGTATGCAACACAGGTCGCGATCTGGGTATCGATTTGTTCGACGGCCTCGCCTCGCTGGTGGATAAGAACCTGGCCCAGCGCATGGACCTGCCCGCTGCCGAAGCGCGTTTCAGAATGCTGGAAACCGTGCGTGAATACGCGGTCGAACGGCTAGTATGGAGCGGCGAGGAAATGGTCACCCACCGCGCTCATGCCGCCTACTGTCTGGTACTGGCAGAGGAAGGCAACCCTGAGCTTAGCCCTGCGGAGCGCGATCTATGGCTCTCCCGGTGCGATCTGGAGATCGACAACTTCCGGTCTGCTCTCGATTGGCTTTTCGCGAACAAGGAACTCGATTGGGGGCTCCGTCTCTGCATGGCTCTGTTTCGATTCTGGGATATGCGTGAGCACCTGACAGAAGGCCGCATTCGATTGGAGAACATATTGCGTCTCGCCGGCGCAGGATATAAGAAGCAGCGAGCCCAAATTTGGATCTTTCTTGCGGCGTTATCGACGGCACAAGGAGATTTTGCTGCTGGTCGGCCATTCGCAGAAAAGAGTGTATCGCTATATCAAGAACTGAACGACCGTTGGGGAATTGCGGCTGCTCTGAATGCCTTAGGGGTTGGGGCACGCGATTCCGGCGACTACGAAGCGGCCCAGAGTTGTTTCGAGCGCTGTCTCGAATACTGGCGTGTGCTGACTGATCAAGTCGAGACCGCTCGATGCTTGCATAATCTGGCAAATATCGCAAAGATTCGAGGCAACTACGCTCGGGCTGAGATGGCTTTACGCGAGGCGACCGATATTTTTGAGAGCCTAGGAGATCGCAGCGGGGCGGCATGGTCTATTAATCAGCGAGGTGACATCGAGCGCGAGCAGGGCAATGTGGAGGCTGCCCGCGAGTGCTACAGGCGCGCCTTGAAGGCGTTTCGCGATGCCAGCGACCGATGGGGCTGCGCCCGCTCGCTGGCCGACTTGGGTCACGTCTACTGCGAACAGAAGGAATATGAAGCCGCGCAAGATGCGTATCGCGAGGCGCTCCAGGTTTTTGCTGAGTTGGGACACAAGCGCGGCATGGCGAGGGTACTGGATGGTTTGGCCAGCTTGGCTGCCGCCCAGCAACATGCAACCCGTGCACTAAAGCTCGCCGGTGCCGCAGAGCACTTCAGACGTCTGGCCGGCACCAAGTTGCCTCAGTCTGAACAGACGATGCTCGACGAAAACCTTTCATCGGCATGGAAGTCTCTCGGGGGGGCCGAAGGTAAACGAGCGTGGGCAGAAGGATCCGCCTTGAGTATCGACGATACCCTTCAATACTCGCTGCAAGAGTCTTCCTAAGCTAAGAAAAGTTGACCGGATCAATAAGGCGGCGCACCGCGGACACACGGTCTGCCGGAATGCCTGTGCGTCGCGCGTGCTCTCGTATTGTATTCTCGTCCGGCGCGAGGTAAACGCAGTACACCTTGTCCTCGGTCACGTAGCTGTGTAGCCACTGAATCTGGGGGCCCATCGAATGCAACGTTTCCAGCGAACGCAGCGAGACTTCGCGTATCTGAGCCTCAGATAACGACCCAGCGCCAGGAATCTCGCGTTCGATAACGAACTGCGGCATAAGCGCGAGCATACCACGGACGCTCACACTTTGCTCCGAGAACCTCCATTTACTGAGCTGCAAGGCTGGGGGCGAATTCCCTGATTTGCGAACCCTGCCAAGAGCGTTTACCTGCTACATTTTGAGTCAGTGTCTCCTGCAGAAGAATATGCTCGTCGCCAGAATGACCGCGAATCGCGGGTTGCGCGCTTCCAGAAGATTCATATCCGGTTAGGCAACATACGCCTTTTGTTAGCCGTGATCACCGCGGCACTTGCCTGGACATCGCTTCGATCGCACCTGCTTTCCCCGTGGTGGCTAGGCGCGCCGATTCTGCTGTTCGCATGCATCGCCTACTGGCACTCACGTATTCTCCGGTCGCAAGAACTCGCCAAACGCTCCGTAGAGTTCTATGAGAGGGGATTGGCCCGCATCGAAGATCGCTGGGCGGGCATCGGAGAAACTGGTGATCGATTCAACGACCCGCATCACGTATACGCAGCCGATCTCGACTTGTTTGGCAATGCCAGTCTGTTCCAACTCTTGTCGACAGCTCGCACCAGAATGGGCGAGCAACGGCTTGCGCAATGGCTGCTCTCTCCGTCAACACTCGAGGAAATTGGCAAGCGCCGCGCCGCGGTCAAAGAACTGCGGGATGAACTCGATCTCCGTGAAGACCTGAACGTGCTCGGCGAGGACGCTCACGTGGGAGTCCATCCCGACGAACTGGTGAAGTGGGCGGAATCCTCCAGGCAGCTCGGTATCCCTTGGATGGCGTGGGTAGCGCCGACACTGGCGGGTTTGGCGGTGCTGAGTGCGGTTGTCTGGGCAATCTGGGACGTCGTGACACCCTTCGTGATAGTGGTTGCCGTCGAAGCCTTTTTCACTTATGGGCTTCGCAAGTCCCTCGACCCCGTGCTGCATGGAACGGAGAATGCATTTCGCGATCTGGAACTCCTGGCAGGTGTGCTGGAACGCGTGGAGTCGCACCCTTTTCACGGTCCGCAGTTGCAAGCTCTGCAACAACAGCTAGTGTCCAGCGGCTTCACCGCTCACCACGCGATTGCGCGGCTCAGGACGCTCGTCGACCTGATCAATTCCCGTCACGATATATTTGTCCGATTGATCGACGCCCCGCTGATGTACTCGGTGCAGGTGGCTTATGCGGCAGAACGCTGGCGTCGCGCTCACGGCCGCGCGGTAAGGCAATGGCTCGAGATCGTTGGACAGATGGAAGCTCTGCTCTCGCTGGCGGCCTACAGCTACGAGCACCCGAACGATCCCTTTCCGGAAATCGTTCAAGATGTCGCGACCTTCGAAGCGGAAGGGCTCGGCCATCCACTCTTGCCCGCCGCAGTATGCGTACACAACAACGTAAGCATCAGCGGACCAACGCGCGTCCTGCTGGTGAGTGGATCGAACATGTCAGGAAAGAGCACGCTCCTGCGAGCCGTCGGCATCAATACAGTACTTGCCATGGCCGGCGCGCCGGTCCGGGCCGCACGTTTGCGCCTCACTCCCTTGCAGGTAGGCGCCAGCATCCGCATCAACGATTCGCTACAAGAAGGCAGCTCCCGCTTCTATGCCGAGATTACTCGCCTACGTCAGATCGTCGATCTCGCAGGCGGAAATCCAGCGCTGCTTTTCCTGCTGGATGAGCTGTTGCAAGGCACAAACTCAAAAGATCGCCGGATTGGAGGAGAGGGAATTGTCCGTGCGTTCGTCGGCCGCGGCTCCATCGGACTCGTCAGCACGCACGATCTCGCGCTTACTGACATCGGAGGACCGCTAGACGGCCAACTGCACAACGTCCATTTTCAAGATGAACTCGCCGGTGGCCGCATGACATTTGACTATACCCTGCACGACGGCGTGGTCACCAAAAGCAATGGCCTCGAACTAATGCGTTCGATCGGCCTTGATGTGTGACGATTACCACACCCTGCATTGCTTGGCATTCACCATCGGCGCTCCTGCCTTGCAGTGAAATGCTTCCTGAAACTGCGGCATGTTCGACACGACTCCGTTTGTCCGATACTTCTCCGGCGAGTG
>Ga0126369_10000834_pt1 | contig 20813 bp, 17 predicted proteins | sample PanSoiMetaPlot_1_FD_109646 | JGI IMG/M metagenome (GOLD analysis project Ga0126369, IMG submission 109646) | Tropical forest soil microbial communities from Panama - MetaG Plot_1 | ecosystem: Environmental > Terrestrial > Soil > Tropical forest > Bulk soil | place: Panama | collected 2016-02-17 | reverse complement strand
GGGTTCAAAAACCGCTCGAAGAGCAAGTTGTAGGGCAGCGGATCCAGATCCGTAATTCGAAGCGCATAGGCCACCAATGACCCGGCCCCGGAGCCACGCCCCGGACCGACTGGGATGCGCTGTTGTTTCGCCCAATTGATGAAGTCCTGGACGATCAAGAAGTACCCCGAAAAACCCATCGCCGAAATCACCGAGAGCTCCGAATCCAGCCGGCCATGGTACTGCTCGCGGTCCACGGGATAAGGCTGCTCCAGAAACCTTCGTTCCAGGCCCTTTCGGGCCAGCTCCTTCATGTACGAGTTGGGCGTATGACCTTCGGGAACCTTGAAGCTCGGAAGCATGGCTTTCCCCAAGCTCAGCTCGAGGTTCACCATCTCCGCGATGCGCTGGGTGTTGTAGACGGCTTCGGGTACGTCTTGGAAGTACGCGAGCATCTCCTCCGGACTGGTGACGTAGAGGCGGTCGGTGGAGTGCCGCATCCGCTTGTTGTCAGCAAGCGTCTTGCCGGAGGCAATGCACATCAAAAGCTCATGCGCCTTGGCATCTTCGCGTCTGATGTAGTGAGCGTCGGCGGTTGCAGCCAGCGGCAAGTCGCAGTCGCGAGCCAGTTGCTTGAGGTTGGCATTGGCGCGCTCCTGCTCAGGCAAGCCGTTGGACTGAACCTCGAGAAAGAAATGGCCCGGTTCGAAGATTTCTTTGAAGCTCAGAGCGGCGCGGCGCGCGTGGTCCATATCGCCCCGAAAACACGCGGAGGTAACCTCTCCGCCCAAACAGGCGGTCAGTCCGATCAAACCCTTGGCGTGCTCCTTGAGAACCTGCTTGTCGATCCGCGGATGGTAATAGAAGCCGTCCAGATAACCGGTTGAAACCAGATATCGAAGGTTGGAATAGCCTTCTTCGTTCTTGGCCAGGAGGATGAGGTGGTGTGAAACCTTGTCGGTTCGATCCGCGCGCCCTTTGGCCCCCGCGACGTAGGTCTCGGTTCCCAAGATCGGCTTGAGGCCCGCGTCCTTGGCCTTGCGGTAAAAATCGATGGCCCCGAACATGTTTCCATGGTCGGTCACCGCGACCGAGGTCATTCCCTTTTCTCGGACGGTCTTGACCAGATCCTTCATCCGGATCGCCCCGTCCAGGAGCGAGTAGAGCGTGTGCAAGTGCAGGTGCGTGAAGGACATGAGTCGTATCGAGCTGCCGCGCTGAGCGGGCAACTATAGGAAGCGCTCTGACCTCAGATATAGCCAAAGCGGCGGCGAAGCATCCACTCCGTTCCCAAGAGCACAACCAGGGCCAGCAGGTAATACCAGCGATCCCACAGCGGCTGATCGCGGCTGTGCCCGACCTCCACCAAAGGTGGATCCGTGAGAGGAACTTCGGGAAACCATGACATCGGCAGTCGGAACGCGCGCCCCCCCGTCGCTTTGGCGATTTGCTCCATCAGCTCCGGACGAACGGACGCATCCGCCAGTTCTGAACCGACGGCACGTACCGCCACCACGTCTTCGGCCTGCCCGAGGTCCCGCTCCCCCAGCTTGGCCGAGGCAATCAGCTTGTATGCACCCGGACTGGGTGGAGCAAACTCCAAGCGTCCCATGCCATCGGGTCCGCTCGTCCCCACGTGACTGGCGATCGTTTTTTGTGAGTCGACGGAGAAGAGGTCTACCCGAAGCTGAGCTCGGGGCGCCGGTTGGTAGTCTGGCGTCCGCGCGGTTACCACCACGCCAATGGGATGTCCGGGCTCCACGGAGGGTGGGTCCGCGGTCACGCTGAGCGTCGTCAGGTCTGGATCCCGTACCAACCAGCGGAGGGCATTTCCCCAAAACCGCTCATAAACTCGCGACGGCTGGCCGCCCGAGTGCGACGTGAAGGCCCAATACCACGTGGAGTCGACCGTAAGCGCCATCGAACGACCTCGCCCATATTCCCAGAGAGCCAGGATCGGAGCATTCTGGCCATCGACCGACTGGAACGGGTGCGCCATCAGCACCGTCGCGCCGCTCTTGGGACGGGTGATGTTGGCGCCTGGCAGGGAGGGGAGCTGGTTCCACGCGGTCTCAATCGGTCCAGAACCGGGAAACGCCGTCACCGGGTGCCGAAGCCCTTCGGGGGTCAGCTTTGGCCGGAACATATCCAGGCTGACCGGGCGCCCCGCCGGCTCGACCGGCAGTGCCTGAGTGAGGATGGGGAAGTGAGCACGGCCTTCCCCGAAGGCGTGGTCTCCACCGATGACCACCAGCGCCCCGCCTTTGTAAACGTATCTCTCCAAATTCCGTTCGTACTGCGAGACCGAGAGCCCCGGTTCCGAGTAACCAAAGTTTTGGAAGATCACGACATCGAACGTGTCCAGCTTGGCGTCGAAAATCTCCTCCATCGGGAAGGGGATCAGCGACAGCTCGCGATCACTTCTAACCATCGGATCGTCGGACATCGTCCGCAAAATGTAGAAGCTGACCAGGTCGATGTTCGCATCCTGCTTGAGCAGTCCTCGCAGGAACCTCTCGTCCCAGGAAGGCCGCCCGGCCACAAACAGCACTCGGATCCGGTCCCGAATCACTTTGAGGACAAAGGATCGGCTGTTGTTGTCCACCACCACCTCCTCGGGGAAGACTGGGACCGAAGCGGTGTAGACGAACCGGCCGGTGCGATCTGGAGAGAAATGGAACGTGACGGTTTGCAGATCATCATCCGTCTTCAGCACCAGGGCCTTGCTGGCTATGGTCTGTCCTTCGCGACGAAGCACCACCGGCACCGTTTGTCCTTTGAACCCGCGCCCGCGGATCTCCACCTCCACTGCGATCGAGTTTCGCACGAAGGCAAAGTCGTCCACCTTCACCTGTTCTACGGCGAGATCCTTGAGACCTCCTTCGCCCACGACGAAGGTGGAAACTGGAACCCCCAGATCGGCCAACTGAGATTTTGATTTTCCACTGACTCCCTGCGCCAAAGACACGTTGTCCGCGCCATCGGAAAACAGCAGGATTCCAGACAGCTTCTTCGATGACGTCCCCTGTTCCCCGGCTTTCGCGGCGCGCATGGCCGCGAGCAGGTCGGTCTTGCCCGCCCGAGGCGGATACTGTTTCAACAGGTCCGGTGAAGTTGCAGATAACTCCGGCTCAAACCCGTACACTTCCATGGTGAACCGATCCTGAAGCGCTGACCATTGGGGTTCGACCGACTTTAGGTATTCGGCGACCACCTCGGTCCGGGTTCTACCGCCGGGCGTTGCGGGAAACGACATCGACGCCGAGCGGTCCACCAGGACCGCGACTCGGTTTTTCATCCGAGCGACCTGCAAATTGCGGATCCCCGGCTCGAGTACGAAAAAAAGCGCCGCGGCTCCGGCCGATAGGCGCAAGGCCCAGAGGGTAGCCCGGCGGCGCAACGACGGCTCGTGCGCCAGCCCGACCGCGGCCAAGAGGACCCCGCCGAGGATCGCCATCGCGAGCAATACCAAGGCCCAGATCGGCAGCGGTGACAGGCTGACCAGCTTCCAGGCATTGAACGAAGACGGATTCATCAAACTGCTTAACGCCGCTTACTCATAATGAGGGGCATGTGGACCGCGTCATCCTTGTAGTCGAGACACAGCGCGTACATGCAGAGGTTGATCCCGAGCCGGAACGCCAGCTCTCGCTGCGGCTCCCCACCCGGCGAGACTTCAAACTCGTAATCACCCGACTCGTTGCGGTTCCATGCGCCGGCGAGATCGTTCTGCGAGTAAACCACGGCCGCACGCAAACCCAGCTGAGCCGCCTCGAGCTGCGGTTTGTTGAGCAGCCTTCCGGGCGACGAGTCCAGCATGAAGAACGTCTTGTACACCACATGGCTCGTGGGCAATGGCCGCAACGGTGCCTGCGGAAGAACGCGCGCCAGCTCCCGGCGAAATGCGCGGTCAAACCCGGCTCCATCCGAACCGTCGTTCGCGTCGGCCAGCAGAAACCCCCCGAAGGTCAAGTAGCGGCGCAGGTTTTCCAATTCGTCCGCGTCCAGCGGGGGGAAGTCGCCTTCCCCGCCCCAATACAAGAACGGGTACTCGAAAAGCCGCGGGCTGGTGAGGGAGAAGGCGCGCGCGTCCGGAACCACCTCCACCGAGGTGCGCCGCTGCAATTCCCAGGTCAGGCGCCTCAGCCCGGACAATCGCGCGTTCCAACGTGGTCCATGTTGGGCGACCGCCGGAATGAAGCGTGCGCTGTCCCCCAGGGCGCGCGCCTGCCGTGGCCAGAGCGGCAACGAGGCCAGGCAGGCCAGCAAATTGCGGCGGGAAATGGGACGACTCGGCATCAGTTGTATATACCGTCGAGCTAAGTTCTCATTCCCACATTGAGCGAGGCATGCCAAGGGGTGCTACTTCAACGAAGCCCGCGATTTCCTCTCGGGTGAAGCAGGCTTGGCGTCATTACGAGTCGGGTGATGTGGTTGTGGCCCGTCGCGAGGCCAAAGAGCTCCTCGCCGGGTCTCCATCCCCGGTGGACACTGTTGAGGCCGAGGATCTTTTGCAGCGTACCGGGGTGTCCAAAACTGCGCTCTACTATGCCCTCGGGGCGGCGCTGGTCATCTCGCTGCTGATTGTGCTTGCCGTTCTGCGGGGCTGAGCCTCGCAATTTTGGCCTATAGTCCTGGTGATGTCTCCGATGGCACAGCCGAAGAGAAAAGAGAGCAAGGCGCCTTCCAGCCCACTTCCCACGCCGGCGCCGACCCTCGCGCCTTCTGCACCCGCTTCGGTGGACGAGTTGCCAAAGCCGGAGGGACTCAGCCGGACCGGTTGGGCGATTTTGGCCGGCGTGGTTGTTTTGGTGAACCTGCCCTTGCTTCATTACCTGGTTCGCTCAGAGCCAGAGGCGACGGTCGCACTGCCCTTTCAAGACTCGTTCGACGATCCGTCCACCATCAAGCGACATTTCTTTACCACCGGCGGCTTTTGGCGCGTCCAAGGCGGCGAGCTGCTATCCCCGGGAGTGCGCAACAACCCACTCTGGCTCAAAGCGAAACTGCCGCAGAACGTCAGGGTCGATTTCGACGTTCGCTCCGCGTCGCCAGAGGGGGACATTCGGGCGATCATCTTTGGCGACGGACTCAACTACCAGTTCTCGGGCTATCATCTGATTCAAGGCGGCTGGAACAACAGCCTCTCGGTTCTGGCACGCCTCGACGACAACGCACCCAACTTGAGCCGTTTCCACGCCTGGGCCGCAGACGTCGGCCGCCGTCGGGGCGAGAGCACCGTCAATTGGGTGGAAGCCGGATTGTTCAACGCGGACACCAAGGTTCGGGTCGAGTCAAACGGCCGGGTGGTTCCGGGCCAGCGATACCACTGGACCATCGAGCGGCGAGGCTCGGTGATCCGGTGGAGCATCGATGGGGAACCTTATTTGGAGTTCGATGATCCTTGGCCGCTGACCGGGAAGGGGCACGACCGATTCGGCTTTGTCAGCGTGGAGTCAGACCTCTATTTCGACAATCTCCGGATCGAGGCCGTCGACGGCAACGCTCCATTCCCGGCTCGAACGAGTCTGCCGAAACCACCGAGCGTCGAAGCCGGCCCTTTTTCGGATAAGTTTGACCGGCTCGCGCTTGGGTCCAACTGGCTGGCCACCGATCCAACCGCGGTGAGGCTCGAGCGAGGAACGGTGGTCATCGAACGGGCTCACAACCACCCGCTTTGGCTGACCCAACCAATTCCCCGAAATGCTTCGATCGAGTTCGAATGTTGGTCTGAAAGCCCCGAGGGAGACATCAAGGTCGAGGCGTGGGGAGACGGACATTCGTTCCACGCGGGAGACCCCTATGCCAGCTACACCTCCACCGGTTACGTCTTCGTGTTCGGGGGCTGGAAGAACACCGCCTCGGCGATCGCCAAGCAGCAGGAGCACGGCTCGGATCGCAGCGTGCGTTCGGACATTCGGGTCCAGCCTGGGCAGCACTACCATTGGCAGATTCGCCGAACCGGCGGCCAGATCTCTTGGAGGATCGACGGCAAGGAGTTTCTGAGCCTGTCGGATCCGTCTCCCCTCGACGGGCCGGCGCACCAGTACTTCGCCTTTTCCGGCTGGGAAGCGCCAGTGCACTTCGCGAACCTTCGAATCGAGCCTCTCTAGGCCTCAATTCCTTGGCACCGCGGCCAAGTCGAAGTCGGGAATCCGCTCCCGCAGATAGGCGCCGATGCGCTGGATCAAATTGGCTTCGATCTGCCGAGCACGTTCTCGGCTGACGCCGTAATGGTCGCCGATCTGCTGTAGGGTCAGAGGCTCGTCGGCGATCAGCCGGCGTTCGAAGATGAAACGCTCCTTCCCCTCCAGGGTCTTTGCGAACTCCGAAAGGTGTTGCCGGAAGATTCGCTTCAGCTCTTCATTGCCCAGTTGCTCGTCGGTTGGAATCGCCGGGGAAGGCAAGCTCCGATCCGCTCGGGTCTCCTTGCCGTCTTCGCCGAGCGGTGCATCGAGCGAAACTTCGTCGTGGCCGAGGCGCTGATCCATCTCCACTACGTCCTGTTCGCTGACATTGAGGCGCTCGGCCAACAGCTTGGGGCTGGGCTCGAAGCCCTGAGCGATCAAACGTTCTTGTTCCTGGCGAAGCTTGAAGAACAGTTTGCGCTGCGCCTCGGTGGTCCCGAGCTTCACCATCTTCCAATTGTCCATGATGTAGCGAAGGATGTAGGCGCGGATCCACCATGCGGCGTAGCTGGAGAGCTTGACTCCCCGACTCGGATCGTACTTTTTCACCGCCTGCATCAAGCCGATGTTCCCTTCCTGAATCAGATCCAACAGGGACAGCGGATTGCGGTGGTACTCATGGGCCAATTTCACCACCAGGCGCAGATTGGCGGCCACCAACCGGTAGGCTGCATCGAGATCTCCGGTCTCGCGGTAGCGAACGGCGAGCTCGTGCTCCTGCTCCCGGGTGAGCAGCGCGTGTTTCGAAACCTCTTGCATGTAGAGCTGCAGCGGATCGGCTCGCGCCAATCCGCCGCGATTGCTGGCCCGGGCGAGCGAACTCGCGCGCGACCTGGAAATAGGCTCCTCGTTGAGCTTCTTTTCCCTCGGGGTTGGAAGCTCGGACGCCTCCTCGAAGGGCACGTCCTCCGTCGGCGCCTCCGATGGCGGTTTGACGCTCTGCTCAGGCTCCGCCTTGGCCCGAACCAATCTCGCGGTTCTCTTGGATTTCGAGTGTTTAGCGCCAATTTCAGAAGGCTGAGCTCGCCTCTTTCGAGTAGCCATGGGTCCGATGTCTAACTCTGCCGAACGTCCAGTTGCCATCGGATCTCCCGAGGGCTATGCGTCACTCGATGAGTGACGCCTCCGCGGGCTCCGAAAAGTCCGCTTCTCCTAGTATCGGCGAAACCAGCGACCAAGAATACATCGCGGAGCTGGGATTCGACCAGTTCAACTTGTCGCCGTCGATCCGCCGGGCGGTGACCGAGCGTGGCTATCTGCACCCGACTCCGGTTCAGGCAAGAGTCTTCCAGCCCATGCTCGAGGGGCGGGATTTGATCGTCCGCTCCAAGACGGGCACCGGCAAGACCGCCGCCTTTGGTTTGCCGCTCCTGGAGTTGGCGACCGCGGGCAGCGGCGAGGTAGAGGCCCTGGTGCTGTGCCCGACGCGAGAATTGGCCCTCCAAGTCGCCACCGAAATTTCCGACCTCGGTAAGTACAAGGGAGTGTCGGTCGCTGCCATTTACGGCGGCGCGTCGATGAAAGCCCAAGAGGAAGCGCTTGAGAAAGGCGCGACGATCGTCGTCGGCACGCCGGGCCGAATTTACGATCACATTCGGCGGGGCAACCTGAGGCTGGATCGCTGCAAACGCGCGGTTCTCGACGAAGCCGACGAAATGCTCAGCCAAGGTTTTTTCGAGGAAGTGACCCGGATCCTCGACCATCTGCCAGAGCTGCGACAGATCCTCCTCTTCTCCGCAACCGTCCCGCCGGACATCCAGAACTTGATCGCACGTTACACGCGAAATCCAGAGACCTTCCTGCTCTCGGGGGATGTGCTCACCGTCGAGCACATCAAGCACATCCGCTACGATGTATCCGACGCGTATCCCAAGCCCCGAAACCTTATCTACATTCTCGAGATGGAAGAGCCCGAGAACGCGATCGTTTTTTGCAACACCCGGGACGACACTGGCTTAGTGACTGCGGTGCTCAATCGAAATGGCTTCGATGCGGAGCTGCTCAACGGCGATCTGCTGCAAAAGGAGCGCGAACGGGTGATGGCCAAGGTGAAGAGAGGCGAGGTGGCGCTGATGGTCGCAACCGACATCGCGGCTCGGGGCATCGACATCTCGGATCTTGCTTACGTGATTAACTATTCGCTGCCCGAGGACCCGGCCGTCTACTTACACCGCGTCGGCAGAACTGGCCGGATTGGCAAAAAGGGGATTGCCATCAATCTGGTCTCCGGCCGGGAGCTCAACACCCTGAGCGCGCTGGAAAATCGCTACGGAATCAACTTTGAGAGGCGGGCGATGCCGACCCCTGAGCAAGCCCTGAGTCTTTGGACTGAACGGCACGTGCGCGAGATCCGGGAGGGCGCGAGCGGTAGCGTCTATGATGGACTGCTGCCGCTGGCGGGGCAAATCAAGCACCGCTCCGACGCCGACGATCTGATCGCTTTTCTGCTCAAGTACTTCTTCGCGCACCATCGGATGGATCGAATCCAGTCGACTCACCTACCGACCCAGCCATCCGATAAACGCTCCACTGAGGGTCGCTCGAGCGCGGCGGCTCCGGAGCGCGAAAAGCCTCAGCGCGACCGCCGAAAGCGAAATCGTCCTTCGGAGCGCGCCGGGACGGCGGATGCGGCATCGGGAAGGCCATCGCAACACAAGGCTAGACCGGAAACGGTCAGGTTTTGGATGAATGTCGGCGCCGCCGACGGATTCGATGACGCGGGGCTGAAGGCAGCGCTGGAGAGCCTTGGAGCGCCCACGGTCAACCTCGCGCGGATAGACATACGCCCCACCTACTCCTATCTGGTCGTCCCCGAGGAGAGCGCCACTTCCTTCGAGGGGTTAGCGGGGAAGACGCTGGGCGGCAAAGCCCTGAAGCTCGAGCGCGCAAAACGCCGCTGAGCTCAATCGGTTTCCAGCGCCGCGACCCAGCTCTCCCCGAACCAACTCGACAATGCCGCGAACGCCGCCTGGACGGGTAAATCGTGGTGCGAGTACACCGCACACACCTCCTCGAGTGGCGCACCCTGCATCGCACGCCGCAAGGCCTCCGCCTCCTCCATCGTGAGAACCACGTGGAACACGGAAAATCCTTTGCGCCAGATCGCCACCTCGTTGGGAGATCTTTGCGGAGGAGGCGGCGGCTGTTCGTCGTCGAGGCTGCGCCACAAAAGCGCCACTTCGTACTCGAAGTGCCGCAGTTGAAGCGCAGGCACCAAGCGAAGGCGCGCTCGCGCAAAGTTGATCGGTCCGAGCGCGGCAATCGCCGAAGCCTCTATCGGCTCGGCATCCGCCTCCAGGAAGACCTGGGAGCGGACTTGTTCCAGCTCCGCCAAATCAGCCAAATCCGCTCGCCGGTTCGAGTCCGGGTGTTCCCGCAGAAAGCGAACCAAGCGGCGGCCCACCAGACCGACGTCTGGGTGTTCCGAGGGGTGCCGGCGCAGGTACTTCTCCATCAACGCCAAGAAGTACTCGTCTCCCAAGGCTGCGGCGAGCTTAGGAAACTCGTTTCTCAGCGCGTCGACCAGGCGCCACAGATACATGTTGGCGTAGATTTGGACTCGCTCTTCCGCGGGAAGCTCGGCGGTGCCGACGAACAATTCCAGGCCCTCCCCCTTCGGGATTTTTTCGGGCTCGGTCACCAGCGCGAAAAAGGCTGCCTGCGTTTGGGCGAGGGTCATGCGACCTCTGGGATCGACTGGGGCCCGAGGACGTCGTACTCGAGGGCTGCCGCCTTGCTGCTCTCGCCGAGGAGCTCCTCCAGCTCCGGGATGTGATCGTCCCATTCGATCAGCGTGGACACCCGGCCGCAGCGTTTAAGCGCGCTTTGAAAGAGCTCCCAGACGGGATCGGGCACAGGCGCGTCGTGGGTGTCCAGAAGGTGCGTACCCTTGTCGGAGTGACCCGCGAGGTGAAACTGGCCAACGCGAGCCACGGGTATTTGGTCCAGATATTGTTGCGGGTCGAAACCGTGATTGCGCGCGCTGACGTAGATGTTGTTGATGTCGAGCAAGATGCCGCAGTCGGCTCGGTGAGCCACCTCGCCGAGAAACTCGCATTCGCTCATCGTGGATTGCTGAAAGCCCACGTAACTGGAGACGTTCTCGAGCAGGATTTGTCGCTGCAACACCTCCTGCACCGCTTGGACTCGCTGCACCACGTGGGCAAGAGCCTCCTCGGTGTAGGGCAGCGGCCACAAGTCGTGTCCATACTTGGTTCCGTGGCTGCCCCAGCACAAATGATCTGAAATCAACGCGGGTTGAATTCGAGCGGCGAGTTGCTTGAGCTCAGTAAGGTACTCTGCACTTAACGGGTCGGTGGATCCAATCGAAAGGGAAACGCCGTGCATCACCACCGGAATTTCGGCTCGAACTTTGTCGAGCACCGCCAAGGGTCTGCCGCCACGTGAAAAAAAGTTTTCGCTGATGACCTCCACCCAGTCAATGGCCGGCTTTTCGGTCAACCAGCGGCCGAAATGGCGCTGTCGTAAGCCAACTCCATGACCCAGGTATTTGCGGGTGAAAGACATCGGTCGCCCCAACATCGCCGAATGCAAGTCGGTACCATCCGGCGATGTCGGCTGGGGTTGGCTACTTCTTGGCGGTGACCACCGTGCCGCCCTTATCGGTGCACTCCTTGTCGGTCTTGGTGGTGAACACGTGCCCCTTGCAGGAATTCTTGCCCTTGCAGGCGTTGTCTTTGCCCGCGCACGCGCCCTGGCCGCCGCAGCTGTTGTCCTGCTGGCATTGGACTTTCGCGCTACCGGTCTTGCTTGCTTTCTCCTCGGCTCTGGCTGCGCCGGTTACAAACAGCGAGGCCACGGCCGAGGCAATCACTGCACCCTTCAACGTTTCCTTCAGCATCGGACTGCTCCTTCTGGTGTGATTGATCCGAACGCCTACCACAGACGCCCGTTACTTCTGAGATTTGGCTTGGCTCTTGCCCTCTTTGGCGAAGAGGGTCAAGTCAATGGTTCCTTCGTCGGCAACCACGTTAGCCAGTGATTGCACTCGGGCGAGCCAACCATCGGTGTACTTGGGGCCGACCCGGTAGCGATCTCGGCTGAACTTCTCGAGATGGGCTCTGATCTTCACTGTCTTCTTGCTCCCGCCTTCCGCCGGCAACAGGACGGCGGTTCCCTCGACGTGTTCATTGCCGCCGTCCGCGCGCGAGCGGCCACAGACTGTGAACGGAATGTCAGCCGAGAATCTCACCGGTTGTCCGGGGAGCAGCTCGCCGAAATGCACCATGTTCAAGTGCGCTTCAAACTTGCACTGCTTGGGCGGCATCTTCTTGTTGGTACTCCACTGTTGAAAATGCCCCGTCTTGGTCTCCTCGTTGTCCACCCGGATTTCCGTGAGCGGCACCGAGCAAACTCCCGAAGCAGTGGAGGATTGTTCATCCAGATTCAGCTGGCAGGAAACGGACGAGCTGACCGCGGTAATGCGCTCTCCCAAGGGAGCGTCAAACACCGCGGTAAATGTGTTGTTGCCGGTGTCAGGATCCACCACAAAGGGCTCGGCCGCCGCCACGGCCGCCGGCATCACCGCGAAAAGTCCCCAAAGCGCCGCGCGATTCATTCGTTCTCCTTGCGCTGAAACGAATTCATCTACGCAATACGTTCGGTCGAGTTACACGGATTGGTGGTTCTGCGCTGCCCGGTGCACGCCGCCGGCCCGCGGGCTCAAAGCCGAGCGCGCCTAGCCCGGTGGTAGTGAGAAGCGCACATTCCCTTGGCCAAAACAGGCCGATTACACCCGTTCTCATGGCACAGGGGACTACCGGCTCGAGGCTGCGATTGGGTTGCGGGGAATATTTTTTCGTCGTCGAACAGCGCTTGGCCTATCTTAAGCCAGCGCTCGACCTGCCCGCGCGAGAGTCGCCGGCGGCGAGCAAATTCCAAGAGTCTTTGGTAGGCGGGCTCATCGACCGAGCTTTCTCGACCGGCGCCAAACAGATCGGCCAGGGGAATCTCGAGCGCTTGGGCGATCCGGACCAAGGTTTCATAGCTGGGGCTGCGCGCTCCTCGCTCGAGCAGCGATGCGAAGCTCACGGAGATTCCGCACCGCGCTGAGAAAGACTCCTGTGTTAGTCCGTGCCGAGCTCTCAGGGCGCGGATTCGCCTTGCCAGATCCTTGAGGGCGTCTCTCGATTTGCCCTGGCCGTCCGCCGCCGAGGGAGCCGAGTCGCCTATTTTCCCACCACCCTGTCTGCTCACGATTCTGGCTTCGTCTCGCGAATTCATTGGCAGCCAACCCAATCTGCTAGACTGGATCATTGCAGATGGGATTCCAAGCCGAGTTTTCCCCAGCGACGAAGGCGAGCACTTCTCGAATCCCGCGGGCTCATCGGATGCAGACGAGGGCCTGATGCCCGACACGCGCTTGGCGATGAGAGAGTTTCGGTTTCTCGACGAGAAGCGCAAGCTCACCCCGCTCTCTAGCAACGAGGAGCAACGGTGGCGCGAGCTCAAGCAGGTTCTGGGCGTCCCCGAGGAGCTGCCGCCTCCCACCTCGCCGCCACCGCCATCCCGAGACGTGGAGCCTGAACAGGCTTACTACTCGGACGCAAATGGGTATTCGGTATTAGGGACTTCCGAGCCCACCGGCCTGGATTTCAACCCGGACCAAATGTACGGCGGCGCTTCCCCAGAACCGCTAGCAAGTCCGGACATCGGGTCGACCTCCCCGCACCACTCCCCCTATGCGACGCCCGGGTATGGCCAATCACCGTTGGCGCGGCCAGACCCGTATCGAATCGAGCAAAGCCCGGCGGAGGATCCGACTTTACCCGCCGCGGAACTCTTGGGACTTACGGAGCCTGCCGCGGTAGAGGCACCCACACCGGCCGACATCGCGAGCGGAAGTCCTGAAGAAGGCCATTCGGAGCTCACGGGCATCCCCGCAGCCAATTCCGAGGACGTCATCGAGCTGGATCCGAGCGAAGTCACGCTGCTGGAGACTGACGGCAATGAGGCCAAAGCGGCGACCCGAGTTCCAGAGGCGCTGCTTTCCAAGCCGGAACCTGTTGAGCCGGTGATTGCGCAGACGGAGTTGCCCATGGAAGGGGCGGTCATCGGAGCACCGCCGCCAGAGGCACCCACCCAAGAGGCGGTCATCGGAGCACCGCCGCTGCCAGAGGCACTCACCGAACAGGCGGTCATCGGAGCAGCGCCGCTGCAGCAGCCGCCCACGGATGAGGCGGTCATCGGAGCACCGCCGCTGCCGGAGCCGACCACGGAAGCGGCGGTCATCGGAGTACCGCCGCTGCCGGAGGCATCCACGGAAGAGGCGGTCATCGGGGCACCTCCGCTGGCGGAGGCACCCGCTGAGATCGCCCCACCCGTCGCTGCAATGCCCGATTCGTCGACCGAGGGCCCAGGAGCGTCCGAGGAGATCACCATCGATCTCTCCGCCGCTGAAGCCATTGACACCGGAGAATTTGCCCCGGCGCAGCCCGCGCCAGCGGAAGAGCCGCCGGCGATCGAGATGGCACCGGCACACGCGGATGACTTCGATCAACCCGCTGGCCGCATGGAGGCCAACGGCGGCATCGCCGCGCCCATCTTCACCCAGGCGCCGGTCGCTCTCGAAGAGCAGCAGTCCACGGTGCCCAAGAGCTTGGTGCCCGGTGAGCATCGGGTGATAGTCCATACCCACGAAGGACAGGTGAAACGCGGCCTCATTCGAGACCCCGACCTGTGGGGCCAGACAATCATCCTGGAGCGCTCGGGCGAGGGGGAAGCGCTGCTCACAAACCGCCTCAAGGCGATCTTCTTCATGGTGCCCGGGGGAGCCGGTCAGGCGTCGCCTGCCGGTCAAAAGATCCGAGTGACGCTTGCCGACGGCCGGCAGGTGGTTGGTTTCTCGACGGACTTCCGCAGTGAGGCTCCGGGGTTCTTCTTGGTACCGGCGGACGTCCGCACCAACACGAGCCGGGTCTACTTGTTCCGTTCCGCAGTGGATCTGATCACCGAGGAGTAAGCATCCTCAGTGGAGGTAGCGGTCGGAATCGTCGCGCGTGTTTCGGTCCTTCGAGATCAGTTTGAGGTGCGTGGACCGGGCTTTGAGCTGCCGGCGAAAGCGCCAAGACTGAAAGCGCAACAGCAACGTCCGCGGCGAACCCAGACGCAAGTAGCCGATGGTGAGCGCAACAGCAAGGGCGTCAGGCAAAACTCGTAGCCAGCTCGAAAACGCGGCGTTGAGGACCACGAAGAGTACGCCGATACCGGCAAAGAGGTTCCCCGAGATTGGAAATCCCCAGAAGTTGATCTGGCTTCGCCCGTGGGCCAGTCCGTAGGCGACCCAAACGGTGCTGGCCAGAACCTCCGCGCCCGGGAACTCCCCATCGACGCTCAACACGAAGTGGCAGATCACCACCGTGAGCGCCCCGGCAATTGCGGGAATGCCCAGCGCCAACCCCAACATTCGCCGAGTACCCCAGGAGGATTCGAGCGCGGAGCCAATCTGCCAAACAATGAGCGCGTCGAAGAGAACTCCCAGCGGAGTAAGCGAAATGAACTGGTACGTCAACAGCTGCCAGATGGCGCCGCGCGTGACGCTCTCCGGAGACAAAGGAAGAAAGCTGGCCGCCATCGGAAGCTTTGCCAGGAGCGAGCAAGCGATGATCGCTATCGCCAGTTTGGCGCCCGTTCCCGTTGGATTCAACCAAGCTGGCCGCCTGACTCGTGCTGTCGGCATCGGAGTTGTTTTTAAGCCTCGTTCACGACTTGTGCCGATAAAACAGCGTGATCGTCAGGCAATGAAACTCCTTGTCCGATGATTGAGTGACCACCTTGTCCACGATCTCCGCATCCGGATTCTCGCGGAGCCACTTGGTGATGTTTTCCCCCATGTTCTCTCGATCTCGTGCCAGCGTGGTGGAGAACACCTTGATTCCCGTGAAGTTCACGATCCCTGCCATGCCCAACCCCATCAAACCGGGACAAGCCCCGAGCGAGTCGAGCGGTTCTTACTCCCAAATTGGGCACACCGGCAACCAAGCTCTTTGATTTCAGACGCGAGCGATACGAGCCGCGGCGCGACTGGCGCGGACCGGCTGCTTTGCGCGGCTTCGATGTCGCTCGACGATCGCCAGCACTTTGTCCTGGGACAGAACGCGTGGACTGGTTTTCGCATAGCTCAGAATCTCTCGGCACAGGGCATCGGTGGGGTCGATGCCCCGGCTGGCCAGCCAGGACTTGACGTTGCTCATTCCAGACATGTGGCCAATTTCTATTTCCTGGGCGCGGCCGAATTCAGCAGCGGGAACTCCGGAGTAAACGCGGTCCGCGAGCCAGATGTCACCCATCGCTTGCGCTTTAGCGATGGCCGAGGCGTGCACTCCGGTCGCGGTGCGAAACGCGTCTTCGCCGGACAGAGGGTAGTTGCGGGGGATTGGAAACTTGCAAGCCGACGAAACCTTGCGAACGTAGCTGACCAGCTGGCTGAGATCGTAATCGATCCATCCCATCAACTTCAGATTGAGCAGCGTCAGGTCCATCGAGGTGTTGCCGACTCGCTCGCCAATTCCTAGCCCGCAGGCGTGGACGCGATGCACGCCCGCTTCGAGGGCAGCAATCGCGTTGATCACCCCAAAATCCCGATCGTTGTGCCCGTGCCAATCGATTTTGACGTCCACTCCCAAGCCGGAGATCAGCGCGCGGGTCCATTCCACCAGCGCCCTCGTCCCTGCAGGAGTCGCATGCCCAACGGTGTCGCAGAGCACCAAGCGGCTCGCGCCATGCTCTATCGCCGTGCGAAAGAGTCGATCCAGGTTCTGCGGAGCCGAGCGGGTAGTGTCCTCGGTGACGTAGGCAACCTCAAGGCCCTCCTTCACCGCGAAGTCGATCGCCTCAATCGATGTTTTCAGGATGAAGTCGAGATCCCAGCCCTCGACCCACTGACGAATCGGCGAGGATCCAATGAACGTGTAGAGTTGAATCTTGCGCCCACTCTTCTGCACTGCTTCCACCACAGGCCTGATGTCCGCGATCACGGTGCGAGCTGCGCAATTGGGGATAAGGCGGAGTTTCTTCTTTTCGATGTAGCGCGCCTGCGCCACCACGTCCTCGAAGGCGCGCTTACCTGCTCCAGGTAAGCCGATGTCCACGCTCCGAACGCCAATGCTTTGCATCAGCTCGAGCAGCTCGAGTTTATCCTCGAGGGAGGGATTGGTGACTGACGGAGATTGCACCCCATCCCTCAACGTTTCGTCGTTGAGCTCGAACGGCTGAGGTGGCGGCGGGGCAGTGCGAATCAGGTTCCAGTCGTGAATGACCGTTGCCTGGCGGCGCGATTGGCGACGCGCCTTACCCGCTCGCATGGCGTCTTCGGGCCTGGCAGGCTAGCTCGTCCTTGCACGAAGGCCCGATTCCGTCCGGGTGTGGACCCAGGGGAGTCTTGTCGGATTCCTCGATGCCGCAAAGGACGCAGTGACGTTTACGCGTCCGCCGTTCGGCGCGCCGCTGCTCAGCCAACTCCTTGGCCCGTTCTCGTCCAACCTTCCCTGCAGCCTCGTCCGTCATTTCCGATCCGTTCCCGATTAGTCGATCACGCTGCTTCGACCAGAAGCGCGAGTCCCTGGCCTCCACCAATGCACGCAGAACCAATACCATAGCGACCGCCACGGCGCTTGAGTTCGTAGAGCAAATGTAACGTAATCCGTGCCCCGGACGCGCCCAGCGGGTGCCCGACGGCGATCGCTCCACCGTCGACATTGGTTTTCTCCCGCGGCAGCTTGAGCTCCTTCTCCACCGCCAGATACTGGGGCGCGAATGCTTCATTCACTTCAATCAGGTCAACTTCGTCGATCCTGATCTCCGCGCGTTCTAACAGCTTGCGGATCGCGGGCGCCGGCCCGATGCCCATGATGCTCGGGTCCACGCCTGCTGTCGCCCAATTGAGAAGCTTGCCGATGGGCTTGAGATTTTTTCGCTCCGCCCAAGAGCGGGTTGCCAGCACTGCTGACCCTGCCCCGTCGCTGATTCCGGAGGCCGCGCCCGCATGCACCACGCCGTCTTTCTTGAAGACCTTGGGGAGCTTTTTGAGGGTCTCGAGCGTGGTATCCGGGCGGTTGTGCTCATCTTTCTCGAAGACCACGGTTCCTTTCTTGGTCTTGATCTCCACCGGCGTGATTTCCGCCTTCAGGCGCCCCGCCTCTTGGGCGGCCGCGAAGCGCTTCTGCGAAAGGACGGAATACTCGTCCACTTCGTCCTGGGTAATCTTGTACTGAACCGCCAGATTTTCGGCGGTGATCGCCATCGGGGTGCCACTGTAGGTGTCGGTGAGCGAGCTCATGAGCGAATCTTCCAGGGCTCCCTTGCCCAAAGGAATGCCCCAGCGAGCCCCGCGAATGATGTGCGGCGCTTGGCTCATCGACTCCGTTCCTCCCGCAAGCACGGCTTGGGCCTGTCCGATCAACATCAGCTCAGCGGCACTGACAAATGCTTGAAACCCGGAAGCACACAGCCGATTGACGCCGAGTGCGGGGACCGGCACCGGTACCCCAGCACGCAGTCCAACGTGCCGAGGGAGGTAGATGGCGTCCGGCGAGGTTTGGACAACGTTGCCGTAGACGACATGCTGGATGTCCTCGGGCGACACCTTGGCTTGAGCGATTGCCGCCTTCGCAGATTCCACGGCCAGGTCGGTGGCGCTGAGATCCTTGACGGTCCCGCCGAACGTGCCGAATGCGGTGCGCTTGCCGGAAAGGAACCAGATCTCCTCGGTCTTCGAAATGCTTTTCATTTTCTCCTCCGCCCCAGTTAACCGGAACTCCAACAGCTCGACACTTGCAACATCTCAAGACTTGCCAGGCTCCACAACAGTAGCGACCGGGAGCTCAATATTCATCGCGCTCCGAGGACCTCGAATACCCGCGCTCCATGTTTTTGGATGGCGGGTACCAACCCACCTTCTCGCTGCAGGGCCTTGACAATCGCGCTCGGCTGCTGCGCGGCAAAACTTCGGCCACTCGGCAAGTGCTTCACCTCGCCGTTGGCCAAGTCGAGCACTAATGGTTCGTTTTCCTTGGCAAGTTCGAAAAAGGCTTCGTCAGCGACCACCAGGTAAGGCAGTGCCTCGTTGACCAGGTTGCGCTTGTGAATGAAAGCGTAACTCTTCGCGATCACCGCCTGAATCCCAGCGCCTAGCAGCGCCCATACCGCTTGTTCCCGCGAGCTACCCGAGCCCCAACCTTCGCCCGCGACCACGACGGTCTGACCTTGCTGAGCCCGGCCGTAAAACTCCGGCCGGACGTGGTGGAAAGCGTGTGTGCCCAGCTCCGAAAGCTGCGTCAAGTGACAGAACTCGCCGGGGATGATGGCATCGGTATCTACGTGGTCGCCAAATCGTTGAATCCGACCTGAGATGATGCGGCCGCTTTTTTTTGCGCCTTCGGCGTGATGCACCTGCTCCGCCTCGACCTGGATCTCCGGCTCAGACACTCGTATTTCCGGTGCTGGGCGCTGCGAATGCCGAAACAAAAGGCGGGCGTAGCGGTCTTGATCGATCTCGCCCAGATACACCCTCGGATCTCGTACCTTCATGTCCGCAGCGGAAGCTGCAACGGTCGCGGCCGACGCGAGCCAGGCGAGGGAACCAGCACCCATCCGGTTGGGGTAATTGCGGTTTTGCGAGGACAGCCAAACTTCGCCCGGCAACGCCTTTTCCGAGGCGACGCCCAGGCACATCGAGCAGCCCGGCGGAGCGATGCGAAACCCCGCCCTTTGGTAAATCTCCCACAATCCGCCCTGGCGCATCCGCTCCTGAATCGAAAGGTCTCCAGGAACCACCAGCTTCTTCGGTGAAGGGGGCGCGGCGTCGCGGTTTCTAAATGCTCGCTCCAGTACCAGTGCCGCCAGCACCAACTCCTCCTCCGTCGTCGTGCATGCCCCGATGAAGCAACCGTCGAGCGGCATGCCCAAGGCGGCCTCCACAGACATCACATTGTCCGGGGAAAAGGGCTTCGCAATCTGTGGCCCGAGCCGAAAGAGGTCGATTGGGTACCTCGCGACGTAAGGAGCTTCCGCGTCGGCACGAAAATATTGCGCATCTTGCTGCTCATCGCGGCGCTGAGCGAGCCAGGCAGCGACGACTTCGTCGGCCTCAAAAATGCCGTTGAGGCCTCCGAACTCGGCCGTCATGTTCGCGATGGTGAACCGGGTATCGGTGGAAAAGGCGTGCACCGCATCGCCCCGGTACTCGACCGACCTTTCCAGGGCCACGGTATTGCGACCCAATTCGCCGAGGGTTTTGAGGATCACGTCCTTTCCCCCAATGCCGAACTGGAGGGTTCCGCGATACTCGACCGAGATCGCCTCCGGCACTTCGATCCACGACTGGCCCAAAACCATCGCCGCCGTCACGTCCGCCCCGCCCAACCCGATGGCAAAAGCGCCCAGTCCACCATGCGAGGAGGTATGCGAGTCGGCTCCCAGCACCACTTGTCCGGGCTGCACCAAGTCCCGATAGAATTTCGTGTGGAGGATGGTTTGGTTCGCGTCGTAGAAGTGCCGAATTCCGGCTTCTTCGGCAAAGTCCCTCGAAAGCTGCGTGAGCTTCTGGGCTCGCGGGTCCCTGGCCAAGGTCACTGGGTCCACAGTGTGGTCCACGGCCAGAAAAAACCGGCCCTTGTCGTGGATGCCTGGACGGCCCAACGCTTGGTAGGTTCGATCCATCCCGTTCCACGCCAACTCGCTCGCGATCGTCCAATCCACGCGGACCAGAACGATGTCGCCTGCCTGAACCCAGGGCCGGGTCAAGCCGAGCGCGTGCCGTGCGAGGATCTTCTGCGTGAGCGTCATCGGTTTGCGGGCAGCGACCATTTGGAGCGCCTACGTCGTCGTCAGGGCCGCGGACGCAGCTTCCCTCGCCCCTTTCTTTCAATGAACCAAGACGCCAACACGCCGAGCTCGTAGCACATCAGCATCGGCACCGTCATGAGCGCGAGATTCACCGCGTCGCCGGTAGGGGTAATAACGGCGGCCACGATCAGACAGACCACGACCGCGTGACGCTGGTATTTGAGCAGCCAACTTGCCTTGACCAGGCCGACGAGCGACAGCAGCGCCATCACCAGAGGCAGCTCGAAAATGACTCCGAACGCCAACTCCAACATCAACACCAGCGACAGCTGCTCCCGCATCGTCAGCATTGGGCGGGTCCAGGCCGAGGCGTCGTATACAACCTTTCCGACGGACAGCCCTTTCTCCAACTTCCACAAGTCCGTCAGTTGCACTGCCTGGGCCGGGAACGTCGCCGAAAGACCGCGCGCAGCCTCGTCCAAGAATCCGTTGGCTTTACCGAGGTCACCACCGGCCAAGGCGTCCACGGCGGCGACGCGTTTTTCGAGCACAGGGCGCAGCACCGGACGCGCCGCTTCGCCACCGGCCTCTTGGACGGCGTCCACCAGGCGACCCAAACCGGCGAGGCGCTCCAAGACTTCGGTGTTGTTTGCGCCGTAAAAGCCGGCTTCGAGATCGATTTGGCCATCGCCCCGAGCCCCCAAATCCTCCACGCCCTTTCGAGCGAGCTCCCCGGCGCGGCCCAGGTCTCCATTGCGGACGAAACGGAGCGCCTCGCGCTCCCGCAGCCCGGCACTGTCCAACCGTTGGGAGACCGCGGCGGCTCGCTCATCGTTCAGTAGG
>Ga0126369_10000831_pt1 | contig 20841 bp, 17 predicted proteins | sample PanSoiMetaPlot_1_FD_109646 | JGI IMG/M metagenome (GOLD analysis project Ga0126369, IMG submission 109646) | Tropical forest soil microbial communities from Panama - MetaG Plot_1 | ecosystem: Environmental > Terrestrial > Soil > Tropical forest > Bulk soil | place: Panama | collected 2016-02-17 | reverse complement strand
GCCGCTCGGGGACGCCTCGTTCCTTCCCCGCTATGCGCTCGCGCTCGCGGCCAAGGAAACGGCAACGGTGATGCTCAGTGGTGACGGCGGCGACGAGCTCTTCTGCGGCTATCCGACCTTCCTGGCCGATCGACCGGCCCGCTGGCTGCGCCGGGCGCTGCCGCCGTCGGTTCAGCGGGGCGCGCAGTCGATCGTGGAGCGACTGCCATCGTCACGGCGCTACGGGAGCCTCGATTTCCTGCTCAAGCAGTTCGTGCGCGCCTTGCCCTACGAGCCCGAAGTTCGGACGCAGCTCTTGCTCGGCGGGCTCACGCCGCCCGAGCAAGCCGGTCTTCTGTCCGCGAGCGCCCGGAGCGCGCTCGGCCGCTTCGATCCGTACGCGGAGCTGATGATGGTGGTCCGCGAGTCGTCGCCGTCAGACCCCTTGGAGCGGATGATCTATCAACACTCACGCTTCTATCTCGCCGACCAGACCCTTGCGGCCGCCGACCGCGCGACGATGGCCGCGGGACTCGAGGTGCGAGCGCCGCTCCTCGATCAGCGCCTCGTCGAGCTCGCCGGCCAGATACCAGGGCACCTCAAGATCCGCGGCATGACCACGAAGTATCTCTTCAAGCACGCGGTCGGGCACCTGCTTCCTGCCGAGATCGTGACACGCCGCAAGCAGGGCCTCGGCGTCCCGATTGCCATCTGGCTCCGCGGACCGCTCAGGGCGGTCCTCGAGGACCGCCTGTCTCCGGCGCGGGTCGCGCGGCGCGGACTCTTCGAGCCCGCGACGGTGTCGCGCCTCATCGCCGAACACGTTGGGGGCCGGCGAAACCATCGCAAGCTGCTCTGGACACTGTTGATGTTCGACGCCTGGTGCGACCACTACCTGCCCAATGAGTGCTGGAGCTGACGGGCGCGCGTCGCCCCGTCGGCTGGCGGCGCTGCTGGCGGTCAGCGCGGTACTTCTGTTCTTCGACTTTGGCACGCGCGTCTTCACGACCAACGACGAGACACGGTTTCCGTTGATGGCGCGCGACATCGTACGCCACGGCCACTGGCTGCTCCCCCAGATCGACGGCGTGCCGTTACTCAACAAGCCACCGCTTCACGCTTGGCTCATCGCAATCGCGGCGTGGCCGGCCGGGCTCGTGAGTCCGCGCATCGCGCAGCTCCCGTCGCTGCTCGCGGCGCTGGGCCTCGTGGCCGCGATCTACTGGATCGGCGTCCGCTTGTTCGATCGTGCTGTTGGCCTCGGCGCGGGACTGATCGCGGTGACGACCGCGGGCGTCTTCTCGCTGGCGCGGTCACCGGTCCCCGACATGGTGCTCTCGCTCGCCGTGGCACTGGCCATCGCCGCTTTCGTGATGGCGGAGTTCGAGAACCGCCCCCATGCGCTGCTCGCCTTCTATGTCCTGGTTGGCATCGCATTCTGGGTGAAGGGCCCGGCCGGCTTCCTGGCTCTCGGCGTCGCGCTGGTCTACGAGCTCATGGTCTACCGGTGGGCAGGCCTGCGGCGCCTAGTGTCGCCACTCGGAATCGGGACCCTCGCGCTGCTCGCGGGGGGCTGGACGGCCATGGCGGCGTCCGCGGGAGGCGCCGCGTTCGTCGACGAGGTGCTGACTCAAGATTTCGTTCTCGCGTATTTCGTCTCGGGTCCGTGGGGACACGGTGGACTCCTGCACGCGATCGGACAGGCGATCTCGATCCTGCTCCCGTGGGCGATCCTGATCCCGATCGCGCTGTGGTCAAGCCTCCGCATGCAGGATTTGCGTCGCCGCCGCGAGAGGTTGCTCATCGTGGCATGGCTGGCGGCAGTTTTCGTGCTTGTCGCCCTGTCGCACCGACAACGATGGCGCTACTACCTGCCCTTGTGTACTCCGGCCGCGCTGCTGGTGGCCGTCTGGCTCGCGAACCTTCGATGGCGGTGGCGCACGGAGGCGTTCGTTGCCACGTGGCTCGTCGTCGCGATGGGCTTTGTGACCGGCCAGGTCACCGTGACAGCACGTCAGGCACGCAGCACGGACTGGCGGCAGATCGCCGTGGAAGCCACGAAAACCCGCGGTGCGCTATTCGCACTCGGCGCGCCCGAGATCGTCTTCGAGTTCTATCTCGATACGCCCGTGCGCGTCACCAGGGACTACGCGACGTTCGCGCGCCGCCCCGACGCCACGGATCTGCTGATCCCGTCGCGCAAGCTCTCGGAGCTTCCGTCGCTCCCCGAGCTCCGTCAGGTGGCCGATGGACGAGTAGCCGGACAGTCCTTCGCGTTGCTGCGCAAGGTACCCGATTCGCCGTGATGCCCCCGACGCGCCTCATTGCTCATTCCTCCCGCGTCGGTCGAGGCAAAGTTGATGAAATGAGCGCCCACATTACGCAGCGGCAATCACGGTCAAGCTCAATTGTGTCGGAGACTGCATCACATGGCGGGAAGTCGCGCGAATCGAATCTTATCGGGTTCCGATCGCGTAATCGTGCTCGGCGTTCTCACTTTTGCAGTCGTTGTCCTGACGATTCCGATCGGCCGCGCTCCGATCTGGGAGCCGAACAATGCGCGCTGGGGCAGGACCGCGTTCGCCTACCCGGATCTCTCACTCGAATACGACGTCTACGTCCACCGACGCATCGTCGAGATCGATTGCAGTGAACTGCAACGCCTCCTGGCGGAGCCCGCACGCGACGTCGTGATCCTGACCCGAAAGCGATGAGCGGAAGCACAGGCCCACACCGTCTCGGCCGGCTGGCAGGTGCTGGAGAGTCGCGCGGTGGGGGCAAGGAGGTCGTCGTGATCGGCGGCTCCCCCGGCCGGGACGGACGCTCGACATCGCGGCAATTAGACCCGCGGATGCGACTCCCGACAATCGGCGCGTTGCTCCTGGCGTTCGCCCTGATGGTCTCGCTCACCGAGAACCACGTCACCGCGGCGTTAGCCGACAGCGGATGGGTGCTGTGGGAGCACACATACGAGGTGTTCGTCGACGACAACAAGAACCAACAGCGGCGGAGCGTTTCCTGGAAGCGTGTGACGGCGGTGGCGGCACGAACGGACTGCGACGACCGGCGGATGCGAGAGGCGCGCGCCGAGTTCGATCTGCTGACGGGCAAGGGCGTCGGGGCGACACTCACGGGCTCTGAAGTAGGATTCGATCAACGGAACACGAGGTTCAAGCGCGGATACCGGAGCTTCGAGTGCTGGCCGGGCGCCGTGGACCCGACGAAAACGAAAGGCAAATAAGCGATGCGGGAGTTGTCTTAGGCGATGCGTCAACAACGCGCGCCGTCTTTCGTCCTTGATCGCTATCTGGCCCGCGAGCTCGTCTCGCCGTTCGCGTTCAGCTGCACTCTCTTCACGTTCTTCCTGATTCTCGACCGGATCTACAATCTGACCGATCTGGTCATCACCAAGGGCGTGCCGTTTCATCTCGTCCTGCCACTCCTCCTCCTCATGCTCCCGGCGTTCCTGGCCAACGCTCTGCCCATGGCATTCCTGGTCGCCGTGTTGATGGCGGGAGGGCGTCTGGCGAGCGATTTCGAGATCGTCGCCTTCAAGGCTTCCGGCGTCAGCGTGTGGCGTCTGTTCCGTCCTATCCTGACGGTCTCGGTCCTGGTCACTCTGACCGCTGCCGTCTTGACGCTCGCGCTCGCCCCCACCGCGAACCGCGAGTTCCAGCAGCAGCTGTTCCGCATCCTGCAGGCTCGAGCCGTCAGCGGGTTGCAGGAGCGCGTCTTCAGCGGCGCCTTCGGGAACGTCGTCATCTACATCCAGGACATCAGCACCTCCCAGATCGCCCTGCGCGGCGTGCTCGTCTCCGACGAGCGGGATCCGGCGATCACCCGCATCATCACGGCGCGAGAGGGCCGGCTCATCACCGACGAAGCGAATCGGAGCATCACGCTGCGTCTCATGGACGGCGCCGTCAACGAGGGCGACGTCCTGCCGGCCGATCCGCCAAAGGACCTCAACGCCAAGGACGTGCGACCGTCCGGAGGCGCCGCGAGCGCCGCGCGCTACCGGTACACCCGGTTCAACATCTACGACATGAGCCTGTCCGTGGAATCACCGCTGCGGGGCCGGCGCGGCGAGAAGCCCGAGAAGGACCTGTCCCTGGGCGAACTGAACGCGCGGATCGCCGAGCTGCGCCAGGATCCCTACGGACGTGCACCCTTCGAGATCGAGCGCCACAAGCGCTGGGCGATGCCGCTCGCCGCGCTTGTATTCGGGCTGGTGGCGTTCCCCCTCGCGGTGCGCACACATCGTGGCGGCCGGAGTGTGGCCCTCGCCGGCAGCCTGGTGATCCTGATGACCTACTACCTCGTGATGACGTCGCTCGAAGGAGCGGCGCTCGGCCTCAGGATCCCCGCGTGGCTAGCGATCTGGACACCGGACGTCCTGTTCGCCGCGGTGGGTCTCGCTTTCCTCGTCGTGACGACACTCGAGTGGAAGTGGCCCGCGATGCCGCGCGCGTGGCGCGTGGTGGAAGCCCTCCGGCGCGCGATGCCCGGCTCGGACGTGTGGCGGCCGCGATGGCGGCGCGCCGGGTCATCGCGTGATTCGACGCACATCATCGACCGCTACCTCGTCCGCGAATACCTGATGCTGATGGGAATCGGCCTCGCGGTGACAGCGACCCTCTTCATGGTGGTTGACCTCCTCCAGACGCTCGACCGGTATCTGCGGCTCAAGCCGCCGCTCGTGTACATCTTCGAGCACTTCCTCTACCGGTTGCCGGCCGCCCTGCACGAGAGCCTGCCGGTGGTGACGCTCGTGGCGACGCTGTTCCTGTTCCTGGCGCTGGGCCGCTACCACGAGCTGACCGCGCTCAAGGCGGCCGGCATCAGCCTCTATCGCGTGAGCGCGCCGATCCTGGCCCTGGGGCTCGCGATCTCGATTACTGCCGGATTCTTCCAGGAGATCGTCCTGCCGGTTCTCAATGAGCGCGGCGACGAGGTGGACCGCGTCAAGATCCGAGGTGAAGCGCCCCGCCATCTCCGGTTACGCCAGCATGTGTGGGTACGCCTCGGCGATTCGCGCTTCTATCGCGTGGAGCTACTCAGTCCCGGGACGAACGACATGTACGGCGTGACCGTTCTTGAGCTCGCGCGAGACTTTCGCCTGGTAGAGCGCCTCGACGCGCGACTGGCGCACTGGACGGCGACGGGATGGGAGCTCAGCGACGGCGCCTACCGGAGGGTGAGCGCCGATGACGTCCAGACGATCCCCTTCAGTCGGACCGCGATCACGCTGGAAGAAGGGATCGAGGACTTCGTGCGCATCGAGAAGCCGGTGAGCGCCATGGGCTTCCGAGAGCTCAAGGACTACATCGCGCAGCTGAAGTCGGCGGGGTTTGAGATTCGAAAATATCTGGTCGAGCTCTACTCGAAGCTGTCCTTTCCCCTCGTCAATTTGGTCATGGTCCTCGTCGCCATTCCGTTCGCCCTGCAGTCACCGCGTGGCGGGCGCCTGTTCGGCATCGGTCTGGCGATCGCCATCATGGCCGGCTACCTCGTGGTCCACTACACCGCGCTGGCGCTCGCGCGCGCGGATCTTCTGCCGCCGTTCATCGCGGCCTGGACCGCCAACGTCATCTTCGTGGGGCTCGGCGTCTCGCTCCTGCTGCGGGCCCGCACCTGACGGACGTCGCCGAACGTCGCCGGAGCGCTCGCGATCCGGTCTAGCCGGGAGGTCGGCGGCTGAGTGCGGAACCGGTCTCCGCGCATAGTGTCGGATCGAGCACGGTAAGTGGCCGCCGCGTCACGAGGCCAGTGGCGACCGGGCGCAAACAGGTGCCCGCGGGCTGCTGCGCGAGCATACGATCGGAAATGAGCACGTAGCGCCCCTCGCCATTTCGCACGCGCTGCTCGCAGGACTGATAGTTCTTGCAGTTCACGGCCGGGCGATCCAGATTGAAGGACACGGCGAGATCCTGCAGGTCCAGCGCAAAGACACGCGTCGGCGCCGATTGCAGCGCCGTCCGCGTCGCCCGCAGGTCGGTCGTTGCGTTGTACCGCGGCGTGTCCAGAGTCACCACGACGGCGCCGACCGCGACGACCGCCGTCCATGCACCGGCGAAGGCCCGAGCGCGCCACCGCCACGCCAGTGTCGAGTACCACCATCCGATGAGAAGCGCCGCGATCGGACACAGCGGCAGGTAGTAGCGTTCTCGTTGCTGGCCGGACAGGGCCATGATCACGAACACCGTCGTCAGCCAGACGAGCAGCAGGCGCACCCGACGTTGCGTGTCCGGATCTCTCTCGCGGACTGCCCGCCACATCGCGAGCGGGAGAAGCACACCCCACGGCAGCAGGACGGTGACGGCGAAACCGAGCGGCTCCGCCGAGGCCCACCAGTGGTGCCGTCCACTGCGAACGAAATAGCGCCCTTGATCGCCGAGCACGTACTCGCTGACGAATTGTGCGTAGCCCACGGATGCCGCGGCGGCGATCCACCATGGGACGGCGGTCGCGACGAGGACGACCCATCCCGGCAATGAGACGAGCCGCTTGAGTCCAGCCAGCCGGTCGGCGATGAAGGCGTCCACGATGGCGACGGCAAGCGGAACGAATCCAGGCGCGCCCTTGGCCAGCGATCCGAGACCGATGACCGCGTAGAAGAGCACCAGTATGGTCGGCGCGGCTCCAAAGCCTGAGGCGACATACACCGCGATCGCCCCGGTCCCGGCCAGTAGCTGCAACATGTCCGGCATCGGCGAGTGGGCCATCGTATACATCCCGACCATGGTCGCCACGGTCAGGCCGGCCGCCACGCCGGCGGAAGCGCTGAAGAGCTTGCGTCCGAGCCAGTACGTCAGCAGCACGACCCCGATCGCCGCAAGAAGGGACGGTAAGACAGCCGTGCGGACGCTCACATGCCCTTCCGGCCAGGAGGTGAGGGCGATCAGCCACGCCGCGAGCGGCGGTTTCACGATGTGCGGCCTGCCGTCCGGCATGGCGGGGAGCAGCCAGTGTCCGTTGGCGAGCGCGTCGCGAGCCAGCACCGGGAACCGCGCGTCATCGTTCGTGATCAGCAGACGCGATCCGAAATTGTAGCTGAGCGCTGCGGCGCCGAGGACGCCGACGAGCGCGGCGCTCGCCGAGAAGCGTCGCGTTGCGCCGCCCTGCCTGTGAGACAGCACGCGGTCGTTTCCGAATTCGACCGCGGATCTCGCCTCGTGGTCGACGGCGCTCCATGCGGTCCTTGCGGACGCGCCATCGTCAGTGGCGCGCACACGTCGAAGCGACTTCATGCCGAGGGCGATCTTAGTGCAGCCCTCGGTCGGCTCGATCGATCTGAGGCCGACATTGCAGAACGGTAATCAGGGTGACAGGAGATTGAGAGGAACCACAGGAAGTGAGCACAAAATTACGCCGTCGTAATGATCGTGCCGAGCCACTGTGAGGGATACTTCTTGAGTGAGCACCGAACAGTTCTGGCTGTCGATCGGGTTTGGAGCGCAGACGTTCTTCTCGATGCGTTTCGCCGTCCAGTGGATCGTCTCGGAACGGCGGAAGGCGAGCATGATCCCGCTCGCGTTCTGGCTCTTCTCGGTCTGCGGCGGCCTCATGCTGCTGAGCTACGCGATCCACCGCCGAGATCCGGTCTTCGTGATCGGCGAGCTGGTGACGACCTCGATCTATCTCCGTAATCTTCAGTTGCTCAGGCGAGCCAGACGTCGGCGCCCATCCGCAGCGGCAAGCATCGCGTGACCCACGATCGCCGGGCGCGAGCTCGGTGGCCTGCGAACAGTGAGTAACCAAGGAACCTATGTAGCGCGGTAGTCCGCGCCGAAGCAGGCATCGCGACGAGCCATCCCGGTCTTGGTCGCATCCGCAACGAGCCCGGTGGCGTTGTGGGGCGTGCCCGAGCCGGTACGGCAGGGTGCTGGAAATGCTCAATTTCCAGGGCGGCTAGAGGCGCTGACGAGGCTAAGATACCCCCGTGCCCTTCGCCAGGACCGACGACCGGGTACGGCTCTACTACGAGGAGCACGGCCGCCGGGGCACCCCCTTGGTGCTCGCCAACGGTATCGGCTGCAACGCCGACATGTGGGACGTGAACCGGGACGCCCTCGCGGCCCACCACCAACTCGTGCTATGGGAGCCGCGCGGCCACGCGCGGTCCGACAGCCCTGAAGACCCCGCCCGGTACTCGTTCCAGCGCTGGGTGATGGACCTGAAGGCAGTCCTCGACCACCTGGGTATCCGCACGGCGCACGTCGGTGGCCTCTCCCTCGGCGCGGGCATCGCGACCCGCTTCGCGCTCAGGTTCCCCTCGCGCGTCCGGTCGCTGGTGGTGACCAACTCGTCCTCGGCCGCTGGGCTGCCGCTCTCGGTCGAAAATCTCGTGATGCGCGCGCGCTCGATCGAGATCACCCTGACCAAGGGCATGGACGCGATGGCCGAGTTCGCCATGGTGGCCAACCCGAACTTCTCCGAGCGACTGGCGATCGAGCCGAAGGCCAAGGACGAGATCTACGAGGAATACCGCCGCCTGTCCCCGATAGGTTACGCGAACTCCCTGCGGGCCCTCCTGGCGATGGACCACATCACCGACCAGCTGCCGCGCCTGCGGCGGCCCGTGCTGCTCATTGGCGGGGACCGTGACCCCTCCCTCGCCCCGATGAGAGTGATGCACCGAAAGGTTCGCGGCTCCAAGCTGGTGGTCCTCTCGCCGGCGAGCCATTTCGGCAACCGCGACCAGCCCGAGGTCTGGAACCGGACCGTGCTCGAGTTCCTGGCCCGGTGCGATCGGCAGGCAAGGGGGTAGGCATCGATGGATCGCCCGCGAGTGCTCGTGGTGGACGATGACACCGGCGTCGGGGGGTTCCTGCGCGACGCGCTGAGCTCCTGGAATTACGACGTCACCCACGTCAAGAGCGGCCGGGAGGCCGTCGAGCTGATCAGCCACCAGATCTTCGACGCGGCACTGGTCGACATCTGGATGCCCGAGATGGACGGTCTGCAGGTGCTCGACGAGATGAAGCGTCACGACCCCGCCCTCGAGGTCGTGATGATGACCGGCAACCCGATGGTCGAGACGGCGGTGCAGGCGCTGAAGTCGGGGGCCTACGACTACCTCATCAAGCCGCTCAACCTGGACGAGCTCCAGCACCTCATGCATCAGGTCCTCGAGAAGCGCTTCCTGAGCCGGGAGGTGCACTCGCTGCGCAACCGCCTGGCCGAGCACCTAGCGGTGAAGGACCTGGTCGGAAACTCGCCGGGGATGATTCGGGTCCGGGAGGTCATCGCCAAGGTGGCGGACTCGGACTCCCCGGTGCTGATCGAAGGCGAGAGCGGCACCGGCAAGGAGCTGGTGGCCGCCGCGATCCACCGCCAGTCCGGGCGCAGCAAGGGCCCGTTCGTGCCGGTCAACTGCAGCGCGATCCCGGCCGACCTCATGGAGTCGGAGTTCTTCGGCCACGTACGTGGCGCTTTTTCCGGCGCGGTCGCCGACGCCCTCGGCCTGTTCCGTTCGGCTCACGGCGGCACGCTGTTCCTGGACGAGATCGCCGAGCTCTCCCCGGCGCTCCAGGCCAAGCTGCTGCGCGTCCTGCAGGAGAAGGAGATCCGCCCGGTCGGGTCGACCAAGACCCATAGCGTCAACGTGCGGATGATCGCCGCAACCAACAAGAACCTCGAGGCAGTCGTGCAGACCGGCAACTTCCGCCAGGATCTGTTCTACCGCCTGAACGTCGTCCGCATCCTGGTCCCGCCGCTCCGCGAGCGCAAGGCCGACATCCCCGCCCTTCTGACGTACTTCCTGCGCCGCTTCAACGAGCGCTTCCGGCGCGACGTGAAGGGCATCGCGCCCGACGCGATGGCGGCGCTCAGCGGCTACGACTTCCCCGGCAACGTTCGGGAGCTGGAGAACCTGCTGGAGCGGGCCTTCGCGCTCGGCGCGCGCGACGAGATCGAGCGTGCGAACCTGCCCGATCTCACTGCCAAGCCCGAGGCGCCGCCTGTTACGGTGGACGACACGCTGCCGACGCTCGATCAGGCCGAGCGCGATCTGATCGCGAGGGCGCTCGATCGCTTCCGCAACGACAAGGAGCAGGCTGCGCGCGCGCTCGGTCTCACCGTCCGCACGCTGTACCGTCGCATCAAGAAATTCGGCCTCGTCTAGGCCACCGTCAACCAGAGACCGTCAAATCTGTCATTGCGCGGCGGAGTGCCCGCGGCCGCGCTCGTGCAACTTCTCGATTTCACAGCCACGACGCTCTCTGGCACTGAACCTGCTCTTTACGATCGTCATGAATTTCCGGGAGTCCGCGGGCCGGCGCTGGATCCTGGTCGCGGACGGCGATGAGGCCTCGGCGCGCTTCGTGGCCAGCTTTCTCCTCCAGGCGCGCCTGCGTGCGTACCCGACGGCGCGCGGGCTCGACGCCATGCGGCTCGTGGCGCGATTTCGTCTCGGTCTCGCGGTAGTCGACATCGACCTGCTCGACATGCCGGGCTCCGACCTCGTCAGGAAGCTCCGCGCCGTCGAGCCGTCGCTGCCGATCGTGATGACGACGAGCGACTACCGCCCGGAGACCGAGGTGCAGGCACGCCAGCTCGGCATCGTCCAGTACATCCACAAGCCGATCGATCTTCAGCGGCTCGATCGAGTCGTCTCCCGGATCTTCGGCCACGGCGCGGAGACCCTCCCCCGGATCCCGGTGGGCTCTAACGGCAGCGACGCGCAATGACTCCCAGGGCTCAGTACGCCTCGGTCCTCGCCGGACTGCTGATCTGCCTGGCGCTCACGATCACGCTGGCCGGGGTGCCCGCGCCTGCCTCCAAACCCGCCCCGGCCGGAGGGGACGACCTGCCGTTCCCGACACGGGACGTCCCGGCGCTTGACACGAAGAGCCTGGGCGCTCATCCGCGGGGGCCCGCCGCGACCGTCCCCGAGGGTCTGGCGGTGCTGCTCCTGACGATCATCTGGACCGCGGGTCGCGCGCTCCTGTCCGGACGGCTCGGGCTCGACACCGTGAGACGCGCCGCAGCGTCGCTGAGCCACCGGCGGAGCTTCGGATAGTGCAGGACCGGTCCGGGTCCGGTACCGGCGTCAAGGCCTCGGAGGCGCTGGCGGGTAAGCTTCGCACGCTGATCGAGCTCATCGAGCTCATCACCTCGTCGCTCGATACGGACGAGATCCTCCGCCAGATCGCGGCGGCGGCGGTACGGCTGACCGATGCGCGCTGTGTCTCCCTCTGGGTAGCCGACGACGCGACCCGCACGGTCGAGCTCCGGGCGTGCTCCGATCCGGCGATCCGCGCCGGTCACCCCAGTCCGCGCATGACATACGGCCAGGGCGTTGCGGGCTGGGTCACGCTTCACGACCAGCCGATCAAGGCCGACGATCTCAGCCGCACTTCGATGATCGCGCGTCAGTGGTACGCCGCGCACGGCCTGCGGAGCCTTTACGCATTGCCGATCGCCTATCAGGACTCCGTGGTCGGTGTCCTCGTGCTCATGGGCGAGCAGGCCTTCGATCTCGAGTCCGACGAGTACGAGATCCTGGAAGCCCTGATCGCCGAGGCGGGAGCGGCGATCCGCAATTCCCGCCTGCTGGCGGAGAGCGAGCGCCGCCGGCGCACGGCCGAGGCCCTGGCCGACCTGAGCCGCCTCAGCAGCGAGACTCTCGATCTGGCCACCGTCGCCCGGCGGGTGGTCGAGAGCGTCCGCACCCTGCTCGGCGCGCGCGAGGCGGCGCTCTACCGGCTCGTTCCGGAGACCGGCGACCTCGCGGCGCTGGCGCTGATGGGCGAACGAGAGCAGGCGCTCGGGCTCGGCGCGGTCTTTCCGCGCGGGACCGGAGTCATGGGGCTCGCCGTGCGCGAGCGCCGGCCGATCGCCACCTCGAACTTCGTGAGCGACCCGCGCCTTCGTCACGACCCGGCGATCCTCGAGCGGCTGGAAGGTGTCTCGTACCGCGCCGTGCTGGCGCTGCCTCTCCGGCTCAAGGACCGCGTGATCGGGGCGCTCGCAGTCTGGGATAGCGCGGGCCGCGTCTTCCTCGACGGCGAGATGCGGCTGGCCCAGGCGTTCGCCGACCACGCGGCGCTCGTGCTCGAGAGCGTCCAGCTCCTCGACGAGACGGCCCGGCGGCGGCACGAGGTCGACGTGCTCGCCGAGGTGGTGGGGCAGATCAACAGCTCGCTCGATCTCTCGACGATACTCTCGCGCATCGCGGCCGGCGCCTGCGAGCTGACCAGCGCCGACGGCGCCCAGATCGCCCTGCGCGAGCCCGGTACCGATGGAGCGCGCGTGATCTACCGGCGCGGCGGCGGTCAGGCGGCGGACGACGCGCTCATCGGCATCTTGATCGAGCCCGGGAAGGGTAGCGGCGGGCTCGTCCTCCGGACCGGGCAGCCGTTCCGGACGACGAGCTACGGGGAGGACCCGCGGATCACACGAGACTACGTCGACCAGGTCCGCGCCGCCGGAGTGGTCGCGCAGATCGTGATGCCGATCCAGGACGGCGAGCTCAAGGGCCTGCTCTACGTCTTCAACCGGTCCGCGCGCGCGTTCACCGATCGCGACGAGGCGGCGCTGAGTCGCCTGGCCAACCACGCGGCCGTCGCGATCGGCAACGCGCACCTGCTCGGCGAGACGGAGCGCCGGCGGCGCGAGGCGGAGATTCTCGCCGAGGTCGGCCGCCTCGTCTCGCAGTCCCTCGAGCCGGATGCAGTCGGGCAGCGCATCGTCGAGAGCATCGGTCCCCTGCTCGGCTCCGCCGAGGCCACCCTGTACCGGATCAGCCTCGAGACCGGCGACTTCGTGCTGCTGGCGAGCACGGGCGTGGGGGTCGACTGGAACCGCACCCTGCCGCGCGGGACGGCAGCGGTCGGCCTCGCGGTCCGCGAAGGCCGTCCGGTGTCCACGCCCGACGTACTCACCGATCCGCGCATCACGCTCGCGCCCGAGACCCGCGCGGCGCTCGAGGACTTCGAGCATCGCGCGGTCCTCGCCCTGCCGCTCGTCGCGGGCGAGCGCATCTTCGGTGCTCTCGGCGCGCTGGGGCGTACGGGCCGCATCTTCACGCCGGACGAGATCCGGCTCGCCCAGACGTTCGTGGACCAGGCCGCGATCGCGCTCGACAACGCCCGCCTGCACTCCGAGACGACGCGCCGGAAGTGGGAAGCCGAGGTCCTGGCGGGTGTGGGCCGGCTCGTCACCGAGTCACTCGACGCCGACGAGGTCGCCGGGCGGATCGCCGACAGCTTGCGCGCTCTCCTGGGCGGTCTCGCCTCGGTGCTCGTCCGCGTCGAGCCGGTCACCGGCGCGCTCGTCGGCCGACACACGTCGGCCGATGGAACGAGCCGCGACCTCGTGTTCCCAGCCGGAACCGGGGCGCTGGGCCGCGCCGTGCGCATGCGGCGCCCCGTGGCCACGACCAACGTCCTGACCGATCCGCGGATCGCGCTGACGCCAGAGCTGCGCGAGTGGCTCCAGTCGCGGCCGCACCGGGCGGCGCTCGCGCTGCCGATGATCGTCGACGACCGGATCGTGGGCGCGATCGCGGTCGGCGACCACGAAGGCCGCGCGTACGAGGGCGACGAGGTTCGCCTGGCGCAGGCGTTCGTGGACCAGGCGGCGATGGCGCTCGAGAAGGCTCGCCTCTTCGAGGACTCCGAGCGGCGGCGGCGCGAGGCCGAGATGGCCACCGAGGAAGTCACGCGCGCCAGGGAGACGCTCCTGCAGACGCAGAAGATGGAAGCGATCGGCCGGCTGGCGGGCGGCGTGGCGCACGACTTCAACAACCTCCTGACGATCATCCACGGCCGCTGCGAGATTCTCCGCAAGCGCTTCGAGCCCGGCACGAAGCCGCGTCAGGATCTCGAATTGATCCAGCAGACGGCGCACCGGGCCGCGGCGCTGACCAGGCAGCTCCTGGCCTTCAGCCGAAAGCAGGTGCTGCAGCCGCGCGTCCTTGGGCTCAACGCCGCCGTCGACGAATCGGTCTCGATGCTGCAGCGGCTGATCGGTGAGCACATCACCTTGACGACCGTGCCGGGCGCGCGGCGCGACCGCGTCAAGGCGGATCCGACCCAGCTCGAGCAGGTGCTGATGAACCTCACGATCAACGCGCGCGACGCGATGCTCGGAGGCGGCCGGCTCACCATCGAGACGGCCGACGTGGAGCTCGACGCGGCGTTCGCGCGCGAGCATCCCGGCGCCGGGACGGGGCCGCACGTCCGGCTGTCAGTGACCGACGACGGCGTCGGGATGAGCGCCGAGATCCGGGCGCGCATCTTCGAGCCCTTCTTTACGACGAAGGAGAAGGGGCGCGGCACCGGGCTCGGTCTCTCGATGGTCTACGGTATTGTGAAGCAGCACGGCGGCTACGTCGGCGTTCGCAGCGAAGAGGGTCTGGGCACGACCTTCGAGATCTACTTGCCCTGCGCGAGCCTGACCGACGAGGACCGCGCCGAGCAGACTCCGGAGCGCGAGGGCGAATCGCGCGGCTCGGAGACGATCCTTCTGGTCGAGGACGAGGCCGACGTGCGGGAGCTGGCCCGCGAGATCCTCGAGATGGCCGGCTATACCGTGCTCGAGGCCGCGCGCGGCGACGAGGCGCTGCGCCTCTGCCGCGAATCGCCGCGGCCGATCGACCTGTTGCTCACCGACGTCGTCATGCCGCAGATGAGCGGTCCCGAGCTCGCGCGCCGGCTCCTCGAGATCCGCCCGCGCACGAAGGTCGTCTATATGTCGGGATACACGGACGACGCGCTCGGCGACCACGGCGTGCTCGACCCGGAGATCATCCTGCTGCTCAAACCGTTCACGCCGGAATCTCTGATGCAGCACCTGCGAAGGGCGTTCGACGCGCCAGCGAAGCGCGACTAGCTCAGCGGACCTTCCGCGTCCCGCGGACCACCGGGATCTCGGGATCCATCACGAAGCGGATGCGCGGCAGGTCCGTGTCCGAGGTCGAGGTGCTCGCCGAAATCGGCATCGACAGCTTGATCGGCGCGGCGTGCCACGCCTCAGCCTCGAACCGGCTCACGTGGGCGCGGCCACGCGCGGCCTTGTGCAGCGTGTAGTGCGCATCGACCTGGATCAGCTGCGTCGCCCCGTCGACGCGCGCGAGGGTGACGCCGTGGATGTACTGCAGATCGGAGCCCGAGACGATCTCCGGGTCGATCAGCGCCATCTCGAGAATCATTGCGCCGTCGCGGCGCACCGACGCCGCGACGCGGTCGTGATAGCGCCGCACGGTAATCTCACCCGGCGTCGCCGGGAAGCCCCAGCGCTCGCGAAGCTCGGCGGCCGCGGTCGCGGTCGAGGCCACCGCACTCAAGACGTAGCCCCGGGGATGCACGCCGGCGCGCGCCATCAGCCGCACTTGAGCGAGATCGAACGGACCGACCGGGCTCTCGGGATAGCGAGTGACGACGAACGTGACGTACTCGGGGATCGCCGGGTGCAGCGCTCGCGGCAAGAGCACGCGGCTGCCGTCGGCGATCTCGCACGCGAGCTGGAGGATCTCGGCCTTCGGCAGCTCCCACGCCTCGGTGTCGAGATGCCGCATCTGCGGCAGCTCGCCCGCGATCGTCCCCAGCTCGAGCTCGCCGAAGATCGGCATCAGGACTTGCTCCCGTTCAGCGCGGGCATCACTTCCTTGCCAAAGAGCCTGAGGCTCGCCAGCACGTCGGCCTGCGGAATCGTCTCCGCCGTGTTGATCAGGAAGTTGACCCGGTCCACGCCGCACGCTTCCCAGCGCTTGAGCGCGCGCGTGATGCGCTCGGGGCCGCCCAGACAGAGGCCCTCACCGGCCTGCTCGGACGACTCCGGCCCCGTCGCCTGACGGCGCAGCTGCGGCAGGAGCCCGAGCGACGGGTACGACTTCGACGGGTACGTCTCGCGCACCGACATGAGCTGGGCCGCGAGATAGTTGAAGTGGTTCGCCATCTGGCGTCCGGTCTTGAGCCCGACGGCGTCGTCCTCATGGCAATAGAGGAAGTTGACGGTCGAGACCTGATCGTTGACGAACTCGCCGACCGGCTCGCAGAGCTGGATGCGCCGGCGGTACTCCGCAATGCGCTTCTCCTGCTCGGCGAACTGGCCGAAGGTGAGGCCGAGGCTGCCGAGCCCGCGATCGGCGGCGTCGAGCTCGGTGCCCGGGCTCGTCACCGCCACCCACATCGGCGGGTGCGGGCGCTGGTAGACCTTCGGCAGGATCGTGCGGCGCGGCATCGACCAGAACTCGCCCTCGAACTCGAACTTGTCCGACGTCCACATGCGCGGCAGGCAGCGCACGAACTCGTCCCAGCTCTTCTTCGTGATGTCCGGGCTCGCGTTGAAACCCGCGAGCTCGGTCCACGTGGCCGAGCGCCCCGTGCCGACCTCGACGCGGCCGCCCGAAAGGATGTCGAGCACCGCCGTCCGCTCGGCGATCTTGATCGGATGGTTGAACTCGGGCACGCACACGACGATGCCGAAGCCGACGCGGATCTTCTTCGTCACCATCGCGCACGCCGTCAGGAACAACTCCGGCGCGGGACAGTGCGAGTACTCCTCGAGGAAATGGTGCTCGACGGCCCAGACTTGATCGAATCCGAGCTCGTCGGCCAGCTTCACCTGCTCGAGCGCGTTGTCGTAGACGGTCCGCTCCGACTCGCGCGTCCACGGACGCGGCACGGAAAGCTCGTAGAAGAGTCCGAATTTCATGAGCGTGCCTTTCTCGGGCGCGCGTGGCTCGAGAGCCCCCGCTCCCAGAGATATTCCTGCTCACCCAGGTGCTTGCCGACCCAGCGGCCCAGCACGAAGAACACGTCGCTCAGCCGGTTCAGGAAGCGCAGCGGCCATTCGCCGATCGGCTCCTGGCGCGACAGCGCCAGGAGCTCGCGCTCGGCGCGCCGGCATACCGTGCGCGCCTGGTGGAGAAATCCGTTGATGCGCCCGCCGCCCGGCAGCACGAACGACTTGAGCGGCGGCAGATCCTTCTGGCACCGGTCCATCAGCGCCTCGAGCTCCTTCACCTCGCCCTCGCCGACCTTGAACATCCCTTCGTACTCGGCGTCGGGCGGTGTCGCGAGCTCGCTGCCCAGATCGAAGAGCTGATTCTGGATCTTTCGCAGCACTTCGTCGAGCCAGCGATGCCGTTCACCCTCGTCGAGCCGCTCGGCGTTGAACACGCGCACCAGGCCGACGACGGCGTTCAGCTCGTCGACGGTGCCGTAGGCCACGATGCGCGGCGAGTCTTTCGGGATCCGCTTGCCGCCGACCAGCGAGGTCTCGCCCTTGTCGCCCGTGCGGGTGTAGACGCGCGTGATGCTGATCGGCATGGAGGTTCCCTCCCCCGGTATTCTACTTGAACGCGCCAGGCCGCTCGGGGATGATCGAGGCGTGAAATCGCGCGCCCGGGCGGTGCTGGCCGCCGCCTGCAGCATCCACTTCGTCCACGACGGTTTTTCGGACATCCTCTACGTGCTCCTGCCGATCTGGGCCGCCGAGTTCCGGCTGACGTTCGTGCAGGTCGGGATCATCCGCACCGTGTACAGCGGCGCCATGGCGGCGTTCCAGATTCCCGCGGGATTGCTCGCCGAGCGCTGGGGCGAGCGGCGGCTCCTCGCCGCCGGCACGGCGGTCACCGCGTGCGGGTTCATCGCGGCGGGGATGGCAGGGGGATTTCTTTCGCTGCTGGCGGTGCTACTGATCGCCGGCCTCGGCTCCGGCGTGCAGCATCCGCTCTCGTCCTCGCTCGTCTCCAAGGCCTACGAGACTGGGCCGCGGCGCGCCGCGCTCGGAACTTACAATTTCTCCGGCGACCTCGGAAAGGTCGCCGTCCCGGCAGCGGTCGCGTTCGCCGCGCTGGCGGTCGGCTGGCGCACGGCCTCGGCGGCCTACGGCGTGATCGGGCTCGTGGCGGCGGCGGCAATTCTCGGCGTGCTGACACGGCTCGCGATCGATGTGCCCGGCGTCGCCGCCGACACGCGACTGGAGGAGCCGGTCGCGGGCCGATCGGGCTGGGGATCCGGCTGGGGGATTCGCGATCTGCGCGGCTTTCAGGCTTTGACCGCGATCGGGATGATCGACAACGCGACGCGCACCGGCTTTCTGACGTTCCTGCCATTCGCGCTGATCGCGAAGGGCTCGTCGGTCGCGGGCGTCGGCACCGCACTGGCGCTGCTCTTCGCGGGCGGCGCCGCCGGCAAGTTCGCCTGCGGCCTGGTGGCCGAGCGTCTCGGCGTGATCCGCACGGTGGTTCTCACCGAGGCCGCGACGGCGCTCGGAATCCTGGCGCTGATCCCCGCGCCGCTGCCCGTCGCGCTCGCGCTCCTGCCGCTGATGGGTGTCGCGCTGAACGGCACGTCGTCCGTGCTCTACGCCACCGTCGCCGACCTCGTCAGCGCCGATCGCCGCTCGCGCGCGTACGGGCTCTACTACACCGTGACGATCATGTCGTCGGCCCTGGCGCCGTCGATCTACGGTCTGATCGGCGATTTGACCAGCGTCTCGACGACGCTCGTCGTGGTCGCCGCGCTCGTGCTGACGACTATTCCGCTCTGCCTGATCCTGCGCGCCTCGGTCGCCGAACCGGCCCGCGCGTAGTCAACGCGGAGCTTCGCCCTTCGTCAGCTCAGCGAGGAGCCGCCGCCCTTCAGGCCACGGGCCAAAGCCAGCGTCGGCGTTCAGATGACCGGCGCGCTCGAAGGTGACGAGTCGGCTTCCCCAGGCGCGGGCGAACGCTGCGGCGCGGGCCGGCGTCACGAAGGGATCGTCGGTACTCGCCACGACGATACTCGGGAACGGCAGCGGAGCGAGAGGGACGGGGCTGAAGCTACGGACCTCGTCCGCCGTGTGCGCCGGCGAGTCGACGTCGGCCGGCGCCACCAGAAGCGCGCCGGCCGCGCGGGCACCAGGACGCATCGCCCAGTGAGCGACCAGCGAGCACGCGAGGCTGTGGGCCACGAGCACGGGCGGCGTCGCGCAGGACTTAACTTCTTTGTCGAGGCGCGCCAGCCAGTCCGTCAGCTTGGGGAGCAGCCAATCCTCCTGGATCACTCGGCGGAACGCCGGATCGGAGCGCTCCCAGTGGCTCTGCCAGTGATCGGGTCCGGAATCGCCGTAGCCGGGCAAGATGAGGGCGGGAATGCTGGAGCGCAACGCGCTCGACTAAGCGAACGCCCGGTCGAGCGCCTGGGCGAGATCGGCGATGAGGTCGGCGGCGTCCTCGATCCCGACGGAGTAGCGGATCAGGTTGTCCTTGATACCGACGGCGAGCCGTTCCTCGGTGGTGAGCTCGTAGAAGCTCATGATCGCGGGCTGCTCGATGAGGCTCTCGACGCCGCCGAGCGACACCGCGATGTAGGGGATGCGGCAGCTGTCGACGACTCGTGAGGCCGCGACCAGGTCGCCGCGCACCTCGAACGAGACGACGCCGCCGAAGCCCCGCATCTGGCGCTTGGCCACGTCGTGCTCGGGATGGCTCGTCAGCCCGGCGTAGTGCACGCGCTCCACGCGGGGATGGGCGGCGAGGAATTCCGCCATCGCCTGGCCGTTCGTATTGTGGCGCTCCATACGCAGCGCGAAGGTCTTGAGACCGCGCACGAGAAGGAACGCCACGAACGGGCTGACCACCGCGCCGGTGACGCCCTGGAGCCCCCGCACCGCGTCCACGATGTCGCGAGAGCCGAGAACTGCGCCGGCCATGAGGTCGTTGTGGCCGCCCAGGTACTTCGTGGCGGAATGCACGACGACGTCCACGCCCCACTCGAGCGGTCGCTGGTTGTACGGGGTCGCGAAAGTTCCGTCGATGACCGTCTTGACCCGGTGCCGGCGCCCGATCTCGGCGAAGCGCTCGAGGTCCAGGACGCGGTTGTACGGGTTGGTGGGCGACTCGCTGACGAGCACGCGGGTCGTCGGCCGGATCGCGTCCTCGAGCGCTTCGTAGTCGCCGGCCGGCACCGTCGACACCTCGATCCCGTACCGGTGCAAGGTCTGGTTGAGGAACTGCCGCGTCCGGCGGTAGCTGTCGTCGGTGACCACGACGTGGGTGCCCCGGGAGAGCATCGCGAACAAGGTCGTGGTCATCGCGGCCATCCCGCTCGCGAACAAGAGGCAGTCTCCGGCGCCCTCGAGGGCGGCGAGCTTGGTCTCGGCGATGCGCTGGGTCGGGTTGCCGTACCGCCCGTACTCTACCCGCTCGATCTTGCCGTCGAAGTGGTCCTTCAGCTCCTGGGTGTCGGTAAAGGTGAAGGTCGCGGTCTGGATGATCGGCGTGGCGAGTGCGTGGCCCGGCTTCTGCCGCGGCTCACCGGCGTGCACCGCGAGCGTGCTCGGCCCCGGCGTGTCGGGGGGCGGCGGTGGCGGCACCCCGTCGCGCCGGCGGGGCGGCGCGGTCCGCTTGCGCGGCGCGGTCATGACACGAGCAGCCGCGCCCGCTCGACGTGGCGCGCGATGGCCCGTGACACCTGCCGCACGTCCGCGGGCAGCTCCACGGGCGCGTTGCGGTACGAGGGCTTCACATCCTCGAGCCGGCCCATGTGGTACGCCGCCTTCTGGTCGGCGAACTTGAGCCCGTTCGCCGTCGAGATCACGACCACGCGCTCGCTCGAGCGGACCACTTTGCGCTCGACGAGCTTGCGGAGCGCGGCGAGCGCCACGCCGGTGTGCGGGCAGTTGAACATGCCCGTGCGGTCGGCCCGCGCGGCTTCGTCGGCCAGCTCCTGCTCGGTGGCCTGCTCGACCACGCCGTTGAAGCGCTGCAAGGTCCGGATGGCGCGCTTGACGGACACCGGGTTGCCGATCTGGATGGCCATGGCGAGGGTGGGCTGAGCCTCGATGGGCTCGAAGCGCTTGAAGTCCTCGACGTACGACCGGTAGAGCGGGTTCGCGCGCTCGGCCTGCGCGAGACAGATGCGCGGC
>Ga0126369_10000830_pt1 | contig 20857 bp, 17 predicted proteins | sample PanSoiMetaPlot_1_FD_109646 | JGI IMG/M metagenome (GOLD analysis project Ga0126369, IMG submission 109646) | Tropical forest soil microbial communities from Panama - MetaG Plot_1 | ecosystem: Environmental > Terrestrial > Soil > Tropical forest > Bulk soil | place: Panama | collected 2016-02-17 | reverse complement strand
TATCGCCGCGCAGTCGGGCGCCACCACGACCAACATCGGTCTGTATGTTGGCAGTTCTGCCGTCGTGGTTGGTGGACTGAACGTCGGAACGATCACTGGTAATGGGTCGGTGCCTAGCGGAGGCACTGCTGGCCAGGTACTGACCAAGAACACGGCTACCAACTACGACGTGGGCTGGGCTGCTGCTGGCGGCACGGCAGTGCTGACGTACGAAGCCCAGGCGGTCAGTGGGACGACGGTGACCTTGCCCCAGACGCCCAGCAGCAACGGTGTGACGAACGTTTCGGTCAACGGCCAGGCGCTGATTGCGACGCGCGACTGGACGATCACAGCCAACGTCATCACTTTCACCACGGCGTTGACTGCCGACGACGTGCACGTCGAGTATCAGGTCAGCCCGTTCAACGCGGCGCAGTTTTCGGCCCACTTCGAAACGACGCTGACGACAGGCCAATCCACGATCACGTTGCCGACGACGCCGGTTGCTACCCCACTGCTGAGTCGTGGCGGTGTCGTGCAATACCAGACGGCTGGCCACTATTCGGTCAGTGGCACGACTGTCACGCTGGCGGTGCCTATTGGGGCCACCGAAGACGGGCGTATCAGCATCGACTATCTGGCTGGTGGTGGCGCCTTCGTCATCCCATTGCAGCAGAACTTGACGTTCGCGCCAGACGCGACGTGGGACATCGGTGCCTCCGGCGCCAGCCGCCCGCGCAACCTGTGGTTGTCGAATAATGCGCTGGTCGGTGGTTTGATGGGTATCGGCACCCTGGCCGCGACCGGCTACGCGCTGTACATCAACCAGTCGCTGACCGGGAACTCGTTCCAGATCGGTGTGTACGCCAATGCGACCATGGATTCGACCGCGACGAACTGGGGTGCAGGCTTTTACGGCAAGATCAACACAACCGCGCAGTCGTTCACGATGCCGTGGGGTTATACATACGGTGTTGGCAGCCCATCGCTTGGTGCAGGCTCAGCGATCACCAGCCTTGCGGGCGTGTACATCTTCAACCAGGGTGCCAGCGGTATCGCCAATGCGTATGGCATCTACATTGCCAATCAGACTGGTGCTACCAGCAGCAACATCGGTCTGTACAACGCCGGAACCACGACACTGGCAGGCGCGGTCACCATCAACGGCGCGACGACAAGCACGGCGTCACTGACTGTCCAGTCCAATGGGTGGTTTACCCAGCCTGTCAGCATCGGTTCACAGGCTCCGGTGACAACGGTCGGACTGAACATGGTCATCAACCTGAGCGGTCAGGGTGTTAGCGGCGTTAGCGCGGATCAGGTCTGCCAGAAGATCGTCGGCGTCTTTTCGTCGGCCGCGACTTCCGGCATGGGGCTGTACTTTCAGCCCACGTCGGGCAGCAGCAACACGTTTTCCAGCATCTGGGCGTTCTATATCGACGGATCGAACCTGGGCACCAGCCCGGTCACGAACTACTATGGGCTGTACATCGTCAACCAGGGGCGGGCGAACACGACCAACTCGTACGGGATTTTCATCGCCGCGCAGTCAGGGTCGACCACCAACAGCATCGCGCTTGCCATCGGTTCAGCGAACGAACGCATTCGCAACCCGAAGAACAGCGCCACGAACCTGAGCATCGAGTCGCAGGATGGCTACCTGATGTTGTGCAGCGCGTCCGGCACCCACGTTGCCTTCAATACCTATTGGGACGGGACCGTCTGGCAGGTGATGAACGCTGCCAACTACTGCAATATCTTCGTGCCCAGCAACAACCAGTGGATTTGGTACGGCGCGACGACAGTCAACAGCGTGGGATGGGGCCAGGCGATGGTCTTGACCAATGCTGGTGCCCTGACAGTTACAGGTGACATCTACGCGGGCGGCTCAAGTGCCACCAATTCGGTGTGGCTAACAGCGCTGCGCTTCGGGACAACGGCGGCCAACAACATCACATGGAACGCTGGGTTGTGCGTCGCGGGCGCGGGCAACTCGCCCGGAGCCGTGATCGCACTCACTAGTCGGGTTGCCACACAGATTTGCATGTACGACCTGGGCGGCGGCAACTGCTATGGCTTTGGCGTCAACAACAACGAGACAGTAGTTATCACCGGCGGCACCACCATTGGCTTCCGCATGAATTCGATCACCAGCACCCAGCTTGCTCAGTTCAACAACAGCAACGGCGCCACGTTCCAGTTCTCAGATGCCAACCACTACCTGACGCCTGTCTCAGTTGGGCACACACGGTACGCCATACAGTCGGGCTACTTACATTCCTTTGAGATTGGGGCAGCAAGTTACGGGAGTGGCGGGCTTGCCAACACCCAGGCAGCATCGTTCGCTGTTGGATCGGCCTTAGCTCTCAAAACCAATGTGCGCCACATGGACGACGCGCTTGATCTGGTGCGGGACCAGCGGCTGCACGGGGTCCGCTTCGACTGGCGACTTGATGGCCGACCAGGCGTGGGCTTCGTTGCAGACGACTGGTTGGAACGTGTACCGGAGCTTGTGCATGACAACCGGGGTGATGCAGAGATGGCTGCTTATGCGCCATTAAGCATGGACTACGGCGCACTTGGCGCGATTACTTTCCAGGCGCTGAAGCTGTACGTCGATCAGACCGACACGCGCCTGGAACGCGCCGAAGCGCGCATCGCGGAACTGGAAGCGAAGTTGGCGGCATAGACGTGCCAACCCCGCTGCTGACCAATCGGCAAATCGGCCCAGACCTTCCACGTCAGAATTTGCTGACGAATGGCGGGATGGACACATGGCAGCGAGGAAACGGCCCGTTCACGGCGACAGGTGGTGGAACGGTCTGCGCGGATCGCTGGTACATCCAATTGCGCGGCACGGCGACAGGCACCTGTCAGCGTGAAACAACGGACTACGATGGGGTAGGGCCGGCCGGGGCCGCATCTTCTATGTCGGTCAACTGCACAGCGACCAGCAGCACGACCAATGACACCACCAACAGCTTGACGGTGATGACCATGAACATCAACGAAGCTGTGTCGATAGGCGCTATCGGTGGGGTCAGTCTGCTAATCAATCAGCCATGCTCATATACGATCCGTGCCAAGGCCACGACGGCCGGTGCAGTGATCACGCCGTACGTCTACGTCGGGACCAGCAATACGTTCGTTCAGGGCGCAGCGGTCACGCTGACTACGGCGAACACGTGGTACACGATCAGCCTGACGGCTACCCAACCGACCGGTGGGGCGTGGTACTTCGGGGTGTTTTTCCATAGCGTTGCAACGTACAGACTCGACAATGCGATGATGGTGGCTGGAACGCAGCCGGTGGCGTACGTGCCAGTACATCCCGGTGACGATTTTCAACGGTGCTTGCGCTACTACCAGCGCTGGCAGTCTGGTGCGGCGAACCAAGACATTGCTGCTGGTCAGGCGTACGGCGCTGGGACGTATATCGTCATGGTTCCGTATCAGGCGCCACTGGGTGGGGCGACGCCTTCACCGGTATTGACGTACTCGGCCCTAGCTGATTGGGGTGTGTCTGATGCGGGCTTCACCCAATACATAGCTTGTACAAGCATCAGCGTGCGTTCGTGGAACCTGGGTCGGGGCATGTTCAATCTTCAAGGGGCTGTGGCTAGTGGTCTGACGGCAGGGCAAGCGACGACGATGGGGTCGCGTAACACCAATGCCTGGCTGGCCGTGGAGTGGAACCCATGACGATGGAATTGGTCCGCTCGCCACAGTTAGCCAGTGGCTTGATGTTGACTGGCGGCGTGTACGTCCCGAGTGGCAACTTCGCTGTCGGTGCCACCCAAACCTTCCAGCCCAACATGGGCATTCTGTTCCAGGGCACACTGTCCGGCAGTAACTACCAGTACGGCATCCTGTCGATTCCGACCTACAGTTCAGCAACAGCCAACGCATACGCGATGTTCAGTCGGACTACCACGGCAGCAGCATCGTTCACGCTGGCCAATAGCTACACCTTGTGGATCGATTCCGTCGCGCTGGGGGCTGGCTCCGCAATCACCAACCAGTATGGCGTCTACGTGAACAACCAGGGTGGTTCCGGCGTCGCCAATGCGTACGGCATCTATGTCGTGGCCCAGACGGGTGCTACCACCACCAACGTCAGTATCTACAACGGCGGCTCGCAGTGGAATGTCGGCTATATCTGTGCTGGTGCGACAAATGTCGGCATGTCGCTTGGCGACATCATGGCCAACCGAGGGTCAAGCCAGGGCTGTTACTACTTCGGTGGGATCACAACGAAGTACCTGTTCTATGACGGGACAAACTTCACCCTTGCTGGCGGACAGCTAACGTTTCAGCCTGCTGCCAACCAGATCAACACGGCTGCGATTCAAGCCAACGCGATAACTGGCACCGGATATTTTGCGTATGCACCGTCCTACACCAATACAACCGTCAACACGTGGATCGTCATTGCGCCACTGAATTCGGTTTACACGTGCAACGGCGGTGTGGTCATCGTCACCATCACGCTCAACTTCTATCACTCCGTGGCGAACGCGCTGCACTACGTGGCCGTCGCCATGGATGGCAACCCCCAGGTCTATGAGATTGTCAACTCCGGTGGCACCGTTGCGAACAACTACACCAGCGTCACCATGCAGTGGCAAAGCACCCCGTCTGCTGGCAACCACACGTTCAGCGTGGCGATCTACATGGGCACGACGGGCACGTTCACGCTCAGCACCGGGTCGCACAGCATAGTTTCGATTGTGGAGATAAAGCGGTGATGGACGACGCGCCCGACTTCGGGCTGGATGTGGGTGGTAGGCAGTTCGACCTGATGCAGCTTGAAGACGAACTTCGTACTGCGGGTGTCGTATTCAACGGTCTGGTACTGCACGGTCCGAGCCGCATCGACCCGCTGCCACCAGGCACACCACCTGATCCAGTCTGGCCCGCAGGCACACGACTGTACACCCACACAACTGATGGGACAGCAGTTGCCTTACCGCCGGAGGCGACGACGATTGTGAACGCACACAAGCCAGCCGGAGCTTCTTGATGCCAGTTCAGGTCGTTGATATCCCCACCACGTTCCGCTCCACCCAGCCGTGGTTCGTGCCGCCAAGCTCCGGTGCTGGCGTTGAACTGTTCTATCAGGCCAGTCCCACCAACTACACGCTGATGACCGGTGGGTATGTTCCCTCCGGGACGGCCACGGCCAGTCCAGCAATCAACCCAGGCGTCCAGTTCAGGGTTGATGTGCCGTGCACGCTGTCATCCATCCGGATTTACCACGTGGCAGCGGACACGTCGACCTACCATTGGGTGAACATCTGGCGGAGTGACGATCAATCCGGCCAGGCGTGGGTGTCAGACCTTGAAACGCAGAACGAGGTAACGGGCTGGAACACGGTCTACACGTGGGTAAGTGGTCCCGGCGCCACCCCATTCGTGCCCATTGAGCTTGAACCTGGCCTCACATACACCATCACCTATTGGGCGCAAAGCGGTACCACCTACGCCAGCCACACAAACGGATTGACTGGATCGGGCAGCGGGATACTCCACACCATTGGGTGTGCCAGCACTCCGTATGGCAACCAGTATCCGTCGACCACGTGCGGGATGGACGGCAAGGGCATCGATTTCACCGTGACGCTAGACAGTCCTGCTGGTGTGCTGCAAGCAATTGACCGCGCGACCAACACAACGCAGCCACTGGTGATTGCAGGCAGGCCCACCTATGTGCGCGGTTCGATGCAAGTCGATCAGCATTTGAACGTCGGCCAACCAGCACCGACGACAAGCACCCCAGGCCTGAGCATTACACAGCCAGACCCAGGCAACGGCTACGTCGGGCGCTACCAATTCAGGTTCTCAGCAGACGGCTACTCGCAGTCGTACATGATTTTCGAGAATTCGATGGTGGGGACATACACGCCTTTCGGCTTGGTGTGCCTTCCCAGCGATAGCAACGGTTCGTGGCTGCTGATGGGGTCAACTCACGACACGACGAACATGGCGTGGGTGGGCCTTACCCAGCACAGCGTAGTGAGTGGCGCAATTGGTAGTGCGACCGATCCCGGCATCTCATTCAACGTCGGTGCTTACAATTTGTTGGGGGATGGGTATCCGGCGTGGCAGATCATGGGCTGGAACGCTTCGAACAAGGGCGCGTTAGTTCCTGGCTACGACGGTTCGAGTACGCAGTTTTATCCAGATATCGGTGACGGCACCACGCCACTGCGTCCGCGCGATTTGTGGCTGTACCGCGACGCGCATGTGGGACGCAACCTGTTTGCGACAGGTACCAGCCAACTGACGGGCAATGTCGGCATCGGCGTCAACCCGATGTCGTACTGGTCGCTGTCCATTGCCACGAACACCACCATTGGTGATGCGATCTACATCGGTCCCAGCACGATTGGCTACGGCACGTTTGCCCAAGGCATCTACTGCCAATTGACGGCGGCTACGACCGTCACAGGCAACTTCTACGGTGCGTCGTTTGCGCTCCAGTCGTCAGCGGCGAGCTATACGGTCAACACGATGGCAGGGGTGTTTCTGTACACACCAGCCCTTGGCTCCGGCAGCAGCGTCACGAATAGCTACGGCATCTTTATCCAGAACCAGGGCATGGCGGGGATCACCAGCGCGTACGGAATTTACATTGCCAGCCAGTCTGGAGCGTCCACCACCAACATCGGGTTGTATAACGGCGGGACCAGCACATTCGTAGGTGGGATCACAGCCCAAAGCACGCTGGCTGTCTCCGGACAGTCGTACTTTGTCGGCAACGTTGCGATAGGGGTAGCTGGTTTCAACACCCAGGCTGGCATCTATATGCCGACTGGTTTCACGATCACAGGTGGCAGCAATTCATACGGCATCTACCTGAATCCCACTATGGGCACAGGAACTGTCACAGCCGCCGGGATTTACGTGTCGTTCGGTACGCAGGCAGCCAGCTTCACCGTAACCAATGGCTACGGTCTATGGGTAAATGCGCCGCAGACGATAGGTGCTGGCAGTGCCATCACCACGATGTCCGGCGTCTACGTCTTCAATCAGGGCAAGACTGGCATCACCAACGCCTACGGCATTTACATTGCGGCCCAATCTGGAGCGAGCACCACGAACATCGGCTTGAACAACCTGGGCACAACATGGTTGCAAAGCTTCATTGGTGTCGGGACAACCCCAAGCACACAGGTCGGGTTGTATCTGACTCTCGGTCCGGCAGGCTACACCGGTGCTAGCCAGTACGGAATAAACATCGCCCCGCAGTTTTCCAGCGCCGCTACGTCGTGGGGCCTGGTGATGCACGCCCAGCTATCAACGGCTGCTGCTGCTTTCACAATGGCAAGCGGCTACGGGCTGTGGATAGACATACCTCAACTGGGTACGAACAGCTTGATTACGACGCTGTACGGCTTGTATGTGAGCAACCAGGGCGCAGCGGGCATTACCAACGCTTACGGGCTATATATCACCGCTCAGTCCGGTGCCAGTAGCACCAATATCGGCTTCTACAACGCGGCTCCCACCCAACTGACGAACTGGCTCTCAATAGGCGGTAGCCCGGATAACCGCGCGGCGGTCACACTCACGTCGGGCGTCAGTAACTACATGTCGGGGACAGACGCCTGGATCATCAAGATCGACGCCATGGGCAACGGTGGCGCGTCGATGGGCGACATTATCGGGCTGCGGTTCTTCGTCCAGAACAATTCGGCGTCCACGTCGGTCAGCAACCTGATCGGCATGCGCGTGTTGCCGCCGCAGCGCAACGGCACCACAACCATCACCAGCACCTACGGCATTCTGATCGACAGCTTCAACAGCACCTGGGGAACCAATAACTACGGCCTCTGGATTGGGTCGCTGACTGGTGGTAGCGGCACTAATCTGGGTATCTACAACGGCAGCACGACGCAGTTGGTAGGTGTCGTTGGTATTGGGTCCGCACCACAAAGCAATGTCGGCCTTCAGATGTCCACCGCGATGGTTCTAAGTGGAGCAGGAACGGAAGTCGGCATCGTTGCAGGTCCGACAGTAAATTCAGCGGCTACGACGCGTGCCTCTGCAATTGACGCGTATATCACTACCCAGGCTGCATCCTTCACCATCACACAGGCAAGCCAACTTTACGTTGGCAATCCGACGCTGGGGGCTGGCAGTGCGATCACGACGATGCTTGGCATCAACGTTGTCAACCAGGGTGCTGCGGGTGTCGCCAATGCCTACGGTATCTATATAAATGCGCAGTCGGGAGCCTCGACTACCAACATGGGCCTGTACAACGGCGGGTCATCCCAACTGATGGGTCCAGTAGGGGTGGCCATCGCACCCGTTGCGGGGCTGACCGCACCGGCGCCCATCGCCATTCCTAATGGCTTGGCAATCGACAATAGCAACGGCCAAGCTTCAGCGGGCCAGTTGATGTCGACAGGGACGACGTGGACTGCGGTCCCCAGCAACTTCTCCGGGCTGGTCATCGTGGACGAAACAATCACGTACGGGTACACAGCGGCGTTTTTGATGGGCGCTGGCTCCAGCACGTTGATTGGCCAGAATCCAAGCAGTGCCACGCAGTGGTCCGCCACGCAAGGCCACGCCGGGTCGATGAACATCTACTTCGGACCGTCAGGCAGCGGCTACCCGGTGATGGTTGAGAACCTCACAGGCAACACTGTGCGCGTTAGCCTGATGGCATTCCGACTCAGATACTCAGCGTAGGGAGGAACCATGAAGCGCATCCAACTTCGGAACATCCCCGATCCCCGCTTTCCGCCAGGTACCCCGGAGTTCTCGCAGAACCTGATGGCCTGGGACGAAGCTATTCGTCAGGTCATCCGGCGACCGCTGGATACCCAGAAGGGCGCCGAAATCGAAGAAATCCGCAAGGGCATCCGTGTGCTTGACGCACTGGACAAGGCCAAGGATGGCGTCATCGAACTGGAAGACGCGGATTGGGAACACCTGAAGGCCAAGACGCAAGCCATGCAGTGGGCGTTCGTGGACAAGCGTATCCTGCAATTCATTGACGACATCATGGATGCCAGCGAAACCGTCACGCTCAACGCCCAGATGGACGCCGCCAAAGACGGACAGGTTGTCGCGCAGCCCGTGGGCTGATTGATCTAGGGGGCGCGCTGAACCATGCCCATTGCAGCGCGTACCCCTGTTTCGTGGAACCTGGGCGCCACCGGCAACTACGTCGCGTCGGTGCCTGCGGGTGTCGTCGCTGGCGACATGTTGGTGGTGGTCATGGGCATCGCGTCCGCCAACGCGACGGCCCCGCCAACAGCGCCGACCGGCTGGACCCGCCAGTATTCGGGATCGGCTGGTACCAGCCAGTGGTGTGCTGTCTACACCGCGACGTATAGCGCCAGCCTGGCACTGACGTTCACCGCCACTGGCCAGGGTGTTGCCAGTGCGATCACCGGTGCGTATTTCCAGGCTGGTGCCACGATTGCGCTCGATGTTCCCGCAGTCGCCGCGACCAGCACGACCAACAACGCCACGTTACCTACCGGTGCGCCCACCACAGGGCCGGCGGCAGGCGATTACGAAGTTCTCTGCTACTGCCACACGCTGGTCACGCAGGGCATCACGACCGTCGCCACCGGCAGCACCATCGATCTTCAGAACAACGGTTCCAGCATCTGCGTGGCCATCGGCCACAACAACACGACCAGCCTGCCCGCCAACACCGCGTGCACCGCGTTCAACCAGACGCTGGCTGCCGCAAACCGCGCCAAGACAGGGGTGGGCCTGTGTCTGGAGGCCGTTGTCGCCCAGGACTTGGGCACGGTGGCCGTGGCTGCCCAGGCAGCGTCCAGTGGCACGCTGGCGGTCTACACCGCGCCTGCCATCACCGACAACTTCGACGCGGGCACGATCAACGCGCAGTGGACGCAGTGGGGCACAGGCACACAGGTCCAGTCGGGTGGGCTGTTGCAGCAGTCCGCCACGCCGAACGCCACCAACTACGTCGGGCTGGTTTCCAACAGTGCGTTTGACCTGACCAACCGCATCGTCTGGATTCAGATCGTCCAGACGCCAGCGTCAGTCACTGGCTCACAGGCATACATCCGCTGCGAAATCGATGCGAACAACGCCGTCATCCTGGGCGTTGGCGATGTCGGTGCGTTGTTCTGCCAGCATCAGGTGGCTGGCACGACGACGACGGTCCGGTCGGTTGGCTGGCCTGTCGGTACCACCGGCCTAGCGCTCGGCTTCGACGGCAGCGGACACGTCACGTTCTTCTACACGACCAACGGTACGCAGTGGAACGCGGTCTACACCGATACGCCAGGCATCGCGTTCACCGCGCTGCACGTGGTCATCGGCACGGGCACCTACCAGGCGGTCGCGTCGCCAGGCACCACGCAGTGGGACAACCTGAACCTGCCGCAAACGCTGCCGCCGGTGCTGTTCACGGGCGCGTCAGCCGCGCAAGCCAGCAGCACGGGCGCCCTGATCTTTGCCCAGGCGCTGACTCCGGCCGGGCCGCTTGTCACGCAAGGTGGGTCCACCACCACAGGCCTGAGTCAGCGGTACGCGCTGACAGGCGTCACCGTTGCGCAGGCTGGTTTTGACGAAATCCCGCCCGCACCGACGTTGCGCTTGCAGGGCACAACCGTCGCGCAAGCCGCCTTCGATGAAATTCCGCCTGCCCCGACACTAAAGCTGTCGGGCACGACCGTTGCCCAGGCAGCGTCCACCAACAGCGTCCGTCTAGCACTGGATGACGGACCGACGAATGGATCGGTCGGTCAGGGTGGCGCGTCCGGGGCGCTGGGGTTCCAGCGCGCAGCCTGGCCACCATTCCGCTACACGGGCATCCTTGGCACCTTCTATTCGCGGCTAGGCCGTGTCGAGCTTGGCGCGCCGCTGCTGGTCGCCAACACCGTCAGCTTCATTGGTCAGACTGGCGGCCAAGCCAGTTCCACGGCCAGTCTGCGGCTGCAACTGGCGCCGGTCAGCGTCGTCGGTCAGGGTTCCACCAGTGGTAGCACCCGACTGACCCTGGCCGCGCCAGTCCCGATTGTTGCCCAGGCGTCGTCCACGGCTGGGCTGCTGATCAAACTGACGGGCCAGCCGACAGGTCAGGCTAGCAGCGGCATCAGCCTGACGGTCGGGCAGCCGGTCAGCGGCGCGATCACTGGCCAGGGGGCGACGACCGGCGCGTTGTCGCTGGCGCTGACGGGTGCACTGGTTGGCCAGGGCAGCACGACGGGACCGCTGCGTCTGCTGCTGACCGGTGTCATCGCTGGCCAGGCCGCGTTGGATGAGCTTGCTGCCGCGCCGACGATCCTGCTGACCGGCACCACCACGGCGCAGGGCCAGTCCACGGCCACAGCGACATCACTTGCGCTGGCGGCGGGGATCACCGGCCAGGCCACGTCGACCGCAGGCCTGTTGCTGCGGTTGACCGGCCAAAGCACTGGCCAGGGCAGCACCACCGGCGCGTTTGTCGGCAATGCCCCGCTGGGTGGCGGCAGCGTTGGTCAAGGCGGCACGACCGCTGGCCTGATGCTACTGCTGACCGGCGTTAGCGTCGGTCAAGCGCAGTCATCCAGCGGCGCGCTCACGCTAGTCAACTACCTGGGCGGCGGGATCGTCGGTCAGGGCAACGCCGCTGCTGGCCTGCGCATCCTCCTGACCGGTGCGTCGGTTGGCCAGGGTGGTTCGGTCGGGCTACCGCCGTCGCCAATCGAATCGGTCACCGGCGTCATCGTTGGGCAAGGCAGCAGCAGTGCCGGTCTGACGCTGGCGCTGACTGGCGGCCTGGCTGGCCAGGGTGCTACGGGCGCTGGACTGACCATCCTGCTAACCGGCGCGGCTGCGGGTCAGGGCGGCACGGTTGGGCTGCCGCCTTCACCAATCGAATCGGTCACTGGCGTCCTTGTTGGCCAGGGCAGCAGCACGGCTGGCCTCACGCTGGCGCTGACCGGTGTCGTCGCTGGTCAGGGTGGTGTAGCCGGTGGGCTGCGGCTCAACATCGCTGGCGGCATCCTGGGTCAGGCATCGTCTAGTGCCGGGCTGACGCTGGCGCTGACGGGCGGGATCACTGGTCAGGCCAGCAGCACGGCTGGGCTGGTTGTCTACCTGACCGGCGCCAGCAGCGGCCAAGCCACATCCGGGGCTGGATTGTGGCTGACCATCACTGGCGTAGGCGCTGTCGCGGGCCAGGGCAGTACCGCAGCCGGGTTGTGGCTGGCACTGACCGGCGCCAGCAGCGCGCAGGGCAGCAGCAGCGCAGGCGTTGGCCTGGCAGCCAGCGGGCAGACGGGTGGTCAGGCGGCATCCAGTGCAGGCCTGCTGATCCTGCTGACTGGCGTCACGGGTGGCCAGGCGTCGTCCAGCGTCGCGTTCCAGGGACAGCAGCCGCTAGCGGGCGGCATCGTTGGCCAAGGTTCTGCGACAGCCAGCTTGTCGCTGGCGCTGGCTGGGGTACCGGCTGGCATCGTTGGCCAGGGCAGTACCAGCGCAGGCCTGACGCTGCTGCTCACCGGCAGCAGCCAGGGTCAGGGCACTGCCAGCGGCCAACCCGCGTTGCTGCTGGCAGGCGGCATTGTCGGCCAGAGCGAATCCGACGCTGCGCTGACGCTGTACCTGACGGGTCTGGCGGGCGGTCAGGCCAGCAGCACGCTGGGACTGGCTGTCGGGCTGCCAGGCGACATCCTTGGCCAGGCTGCCAGCGACGCGGGCCTATTGATCCTGCTGACTGGCCAGATCGTCGGTCAGGCCCAGACGACTGCCCAGGCCGGTCAACAGGGCATGGGCGGCGTCATCGTCGGCCAGGGCAGCAGCGAAGCGATCCTGTTTGTCGATCAGCCGCTGACCGGCGCGGGCGATATCCAGGGCCAGGGCACCACTGAAGTTGAACTGACCATCCTGCTGACGGGTCAGGTCACCGGCCAGGCGCAGTCCACCATCGGTCCGCCAGGCCAGCAAATCCAACCCGGCGCCATCGTCGGCCAGGGGTCAAGCACCGCGCAACTGTCGATGGCGCTGGCGCCGGTGGCGGCTGGCGCGGGTGGCATTGTTGGCCAGGGACAGTCCGCTGCCGCACTGCTGATCCTGCTGACTGGCCAGACGGTCGGTCAGGCGCGGTCCAGCGTCGTCCTGGCAGGCGAACAGGTTCTGGCAGGCGAACTGCTGGGCCAGGCGTCCAGCGACGCGCAACTGTCGCTTGAACTGAGCGCGGCGGCGCTACCGGGTGGCGTTCTTGGTCAGGGTGCGACTGCCGCTGGGCTGACGATCCTGCTGACGGGCGTCGTCCAGGGCCAGGGCACGTCCAGCGGCGAAACCATCTCCGGCGGACTGTTCGGGCAGATCGTCGGTCAGGGCAGCACCACCGCCGTCCTGACGGTGGAATACCTGCCACCGCAGGATGTCCACGGCTCCGGCGACGCGGACGGCTTCCCTGGTGACGGTAGTGGCAACGGCCAGGTCATCAACCCGTTCGTGCCCCAGCCGATACCCGGTCCGGCGACGGGTGGTACGGCAGGCAGGCGTCCCGTCCGTCGACCGGTTCGTCGGCCAGTCGTCCCGCGCCCGGTGTACGGCTACGTCGATGCACGCGGTCTGGTTGGGCGGGCGAGAGGCAACGGCCAGGTTCTGAATCCAAACCCGATCACGGTGGTCGGGTTTCCGCTGGCCCCCGTTGGTCTGGCTGAGAGTCGTGGCGCGGTTGCCTTGCCGGTCAGCGGCCAAGGCGACGCGCGTCGTATTGCGCCGCAGCCCATTGCCCGTGCGCGGGTTATCCAACCGATCCATGTCCACGTGCACGCCATGGGCCAGATGGCTACCTGGCAAGCGACAGGTCGAGTGCTAGACTGCACGCGAGGTCAAGGGTCGCTTCGTGCACTATCGACCGCCGCGTGGATTACCGGCCACGTTGTTCGCCCAGCACATTGGGAGCTAGAAGAACTGTGGCTGCTGGGCATCGGCACCGGAGAAACCGATGAAGAACTGGTCTTAGCGTGAGCATGCCTGGACGCCAGCCGAACGAAAGTGCGATGGACTACGGTCGCCGCATGGCCAATGTGATGGTTGGCCTGGCGGAACTGGATCGGACGCAACGGCTGGCCGAAAACATCAAGTCCCGTCACGGCCCGCTGGGCGGCGACATGCGCAATGCACGACGCTGCGTGTGTGGTGGTAGTTGGCCATGCGACACCATGGCGCTGGCCGAATGCGTCGCGTCGCTGGCGTGGTCGATGAACGCTGCCGGGGAACAACGATGAAGTACGTCACACATTGCCATCTGTGCGGACGGGAAGGTCGGTTCATGTGCACGTGCGGCGCTGGCTGGTTCTGCCGCGTCCATTTCGAGCAGCATCGCTGCCTGCGCACGCTACGGTTGCGCTGATGGTGTCTTCCCGTTGGCTGTACGACCAGGCCGAACAGGAGTACCGCGACGCGCGCACCGGTAGCGTGGTGTCGGATGCCGATCTGCAAGACCTGGCCAACCAGTTTCTAGATGGCCAGCAGCGGCGCATCGACTCATTGATGTCCGAACTGGCCGACCAGCGCATCGCCCTGTCGTATTGGGAAAACAGCATGCGCGAAGTCATCAAGGATGCACACGGCGTGGCCTACGTGCTGGGGCGTGGCGGCAGGAACGCGATGCACGCAACCGACTGGGGTCGTGTCGGCCGTTACGTGCAGGGCCAGTTCACGTACTTGAACCAGTTCGCCCGCGACATCGCCGGCGGGCAGGTGTCGCAGGCGCAGGCCCAAGTGCGCGCGCGGCTGTACATCGGTAGCGCGCGTGCTGCGCTGAGCCGGGGGGCGGCGTCTGCGGCAGGCGGCTTAGCCCTGCCGCAGTATCCCGGTGACGGGTCCACGCCCTGTCTGGGCAACTGCCGTTGCTGGTGGCGCCTGACGCAGACACAAACTGAATGGCAGGCGCATTGGATCAGCGTGGCCGACATCAATTCGTGCGAAGAATGCGTGGCGCGCGGCACGCGCTGGAATCCGCTGGTCATTCCCCTGTAGGAGGTAGCCATGCCAATGATGTCGGGTGACGCCGTTCCGTTTTCCGCTGCGGATACGGATGGGATCAACAGCTATTCCGGTCGTAAACCGGGGCTGCCCAAGCCGCGCAAGATGCCCAAGGGTGGCTTTCGCAAGGCGGGCAAGGCGATGCTGAAGGGTGGCCGACGCAGCAGTCGTCGCAAATAACACCGAAAGGAATAATCCAATGGCGTATAAAAGCGGCTCCCTGTTCACCGGCGGGTCAGCCGGGTCAAAAAGCAAGTCGTCCCTCAGCACGGGTTCAGTCCAGGGCGGACCCAAGGGGGTCGGCGGCGGCGGCGGAAAGTATTTCACCCGTGGATCGGGTGGTGGCCACAGCGGTCGGTCACGCCCAGGTCGCACGACCGGTGGTCGCGGCAGTGGTCCATCACCTAGCGCCGGGATTCCTGGCAACAAGTTGAGGTAGGGACATGGCGAACGGTGGACGCTATGCGATGGGTACCGGCTGGCAGTCTGGTATTCAGACGCGACAAAGCTTGGGCATCACGTACCGCTATTCGTCGTACCTGCCTGCTGGTGCTGGGCGGCGCGGGTATGGCGTTGGTGGTCGCAGCCTACCGCGCGGGAGTGTTCCAGCGGCCAGCTTCGGTAGTGCGGGTGGCAGGCCGACCCGCGTTCGTATATCCGGCGGGCGCAGTCGCTAGGACGCGCGGTGCAGCAGGTTGGCTCACTGGAGCGCCGCGCGTGGCAAAGCAGATCATCACGTGGAAGGGCGATGAGCGGGAAACCACTGCGTTGGTGACCGCCATCGCTGCCAACTGCATTCAGATCACTGACAACAAGCCGTGCGACGCGACATGCCCGGCGCACGGCATCATGCGCGAACAGTCGACCCTGGATAAGCTGCTGTTTCTGCGGCGCATCGCACGCCGTCTTGAGGATGAAGAATTTCGAAGGCCCACGACCCCTAGATGACCGAACGTCGCACCTACCATTGCCGTCGCTGCGGTCGGGTACTGTTCGAAACGGACGTACCCTTGGGGACAGATGGCCATGTGTACGCCATCTGTAAGCGACGCGACTGTCGGGAATACAACCCGGTGGGGGTAGGCAAGCCGCCACGGGCACTGCCGAAGGTCTGGACCGAATGGAACATGCGCGCCGCAGTGAATGGCACAGTGACGCATGATCCAGCGCCTAGTCACTAGCTCGATCTTCCAAATCTTCCTGTTCACGTTCTGTGGTGGAGGTATTGGCGCAGGCATGGCCATTGCCGTAGCCGCGTCGATCATTCCGCCAGCCCCGGTCGCGCTCAGTCCGCCACTGGTGGTGGAACCGGTCAGCGCCCCGGCATTGGTTGTGGCTACCGAACTGTCTGTGCCAACTTCAGAACAGATCAGTCCAGTCGCAACCATCGCGGTCGCAATAGACCTCACCGTAACCCCGGAACCGAACCAAGTGGCCGATCAGGGGCCAACACAGACGCTCCAGCCAGGGCCAACGGCTACCCAGATAGCAACGCCAGATCAAACGGTGATAGCTGATACCCCTACGGTAGCCCCGACTGCCGGTGTAGCCATCGCCGTTGTCGCGCCTGTCCGGCCACTGATCCCTGCGGCGCGGCCGACTGCGACTACCGTGCGCGTTGTACGCGCGCCGGTCGTTGTCCCTGCGGCGCCACCACCAGCACCGGAGATGGCCGTGCCGGAGGAACCTGCGGCTGAAGAACTGCCTACCCCGGAGCCGACACGGGTGCCGACACTTGGCCCGTCAGCTACGCCGACGCTCACGCTAGTGCCGACACCCACGCTAACCGTGACGACGGTGCAGGCTGCGACAGCTAGCTTGTCACCAACACCAAGTACACCGACCGCAACGGTCCCGACCAGCGTACCAACCCCGACTGTGACGGTCGTGCCCACGCCAACGCGCAAACCGCCTGCGAAAGGTGGCGGCGGTACCCTGAGTTCATCAACCCCGACAGCATCGGCTACTTCCACGCCCACGAAGACAGTCTTGGCTTCTACCGCCACGCCCACGACGGTCGCTACCCAGACCCTTACCCCCACACCTATCTTGTCTTCGACAGCCACCGTTTCGGGTACCCGTGCATCGACGCCGACCAGCACGCCCATACCGACCAACACGCCAGGTCCGACGCGCACCCCGACACCCTGCGGCAATAACGGCATCAACTGTCGGACCCCTATACCTACCCCGACACCGTGACCCATGACGTTTGGTGGGGTACTGCTGCTGTTCGTGCTGTTGGGCGGACTTGCCGGCGTTATCGCCTTCCTGTTCCGGGCGATGATCGAAACCAAGAACCAGCGCATCGCTGAACTGACGGGCGAACGCGACTACTGGCGTGGCCTGGTCGGCGTCGAAGCACGCCTGGTTGATCCACCAGAACACGCGCTGATACCGGGGGGCACGACCGCGCTGGCCCTACCGACCACGCCTGTCGAAGACCCGACGCACAAGTCCGACACGCGCATGGCCGCGTACGCCCTGGCAATTCAGGCGGGCATCTCCGTCGTTGTCCTGATCCTCAGTTTCTGGCTGATCGTTTCCCCGACCGACCCGGTGGCCAACACGGTCGCGTTCAACCTGATTACGTTCATCGTCGGCGTCTGGTTGGGGCGCGGGGTTGACTACGCGACGGACAGAGCAGCCAAACGGTCGTGACAAACGTAAACAGATCGTGCTAGTCTCGGACAATTCACGCCGGCCGTAACTGGCCGCCGGGCCGCTGCGCCCATTCCCGAGAGGGGGCCAGCGGATGACAACTTGGGCGTGCAATAGCGACGCGAATCTGCCGATCAGGTCCGACCACGCGTGGGATGCGCCCGCCGCCAAGTTCCGCGTGCTGGAACATTTCCGATGGCGCAAGGTCGACCAGACTGACGGCGGATTCACGATGGAGCCGCCCAACGGTGCGGGCGGTCTGACGCGCGCCGGATTCCTGTTGTGGGATGGCGACGCGCCTGCCGAAGCGGTCAGCTACCGACTGTGCTTCACCGACGTGGTTGACGGCCAGCTAGTCGCCGTCGCGGACGGCCTGCGCGAAGCGGCCGGTCGTTTCGCCCAGCAGACGGATGTCGTGGACGCGGAACGGCAGAAGGTGTCGCGCACCCTGGACATCTACTTCAACCGGCTGCACGACGAATCGATCACCGATGAAGAACGCGCAGCAGGCGACCTGTACCTGGCACGCCTGCCGATCAAACAGAACCGTGATCTGGTCCTTGGCGCCGACATGGCCGTGGACAAGCTGCCGGACAAGCTGTTGGCGCAGATCGAAGACCGCAGCGTGTTGGAAGAAGGCGTGCCGTTCATTCGCACCGCGTACGGCAGCACGTCCCAGGTCGACACTTACCACACGCGCATGATGCGGTCGACGTTGGAGAACTTCGCGGCCGACTTCGAAGCGGGGCTGGGCATCCAGAACAGCCATCGTACCGATGAGTTCAGCATCGGCCGCACCTTCGACGGCCGCTACGTGGGCGGACGGGGTACGACCCCGGCGCGCGCTGAAGGGGACTTCTACATCCCGCCGCACCAGCGCTTCACCGACATCGACACCGATTCGATCATCAGCGGCATCCGCTGGGGCAACATCCGCGACGTATCGGTCGGCTTCTACGGCGGACACATCAATTGTTCGTTATGCAAGAAGCCGATGATGACCGACCTGTTCGCGCTGCTGTTCGGTGGGGGCGACGACGAACGCGACGTGATCGATCCGTCCGAACCCTGTCTGCATCTGCCTGGCCAGCCGGGCTGGGCACGCGACAAGAAGGGCAACAAGGTCGGGGACGAACCCCAGATGGCCGTAGGCGAAGTCGAAGACGCGCGCTGCGGCGAACTCTCACTGGTTTTTGCGGGCGCCAACCCCGGCGCCGAAATTCCACGCGGCAAGCGCGCGCCAGGTGAATTGAACGGGCGTCTTGCGTTGCCTGTTGCTAAGGCACGCCGTATGGAAGAACTGGGGGTGCTGCAACGGCCAGCCGCGCTGGCGCTGGAGCAGCAATACAGCGGCGTGCGGTTCGCATCGGTGACCAAGCCGCTGTACTTCGTGGGTCGCAGCCTGGAGCCGGATGCTGCCGCAGCCCAGGCGTCGGGCGGGGATGACCCGCCGGAGGCGGCAAGCACTTCCGAACAGGAGGGAAGTATGTCCGAACCGGTTCAGGACGACGCTGCGCACAGTAGCGTCGGTGACGTGGTGACCCAGACCACGACGGCTCCGTTGAGCCAACCGGCCGTCGCCAATGGGACGCTGACTAGCGGGTTTACCAATGGCACGACTACGGCCACGGTCGTGACCCCGTTTGTGGACCCGCTGCCAGCGTTGCGTCGTGTGATGATCACCGAAGGCCTGGCGCCTGACGACTTCGACGGCGACATCGCCGCGCGCTTGCGCGAACTGGGGGTTGAACGCCGCCAGGACAAGATGTGGGCGGACATCGGCCGTCAGGCACGCGACCGCAAGGTCGAAGAAGTCAAGGCTGAAGGCATCCGCGCCATGGGCGGCCAGCAGTTCAAGGAAAGCGCCTATCAGCGCGTCTTCGATGGTGGGAATTGGGACGAACTCGACGCCTTGCACGAACAGTTCCGCAGCATCGCGGCCATGCGTTTCCCCGGTGGGCGACAGACGCTGGAACGCGTGGACAGCCAGATGGAACGCGAGCGGGCTGAAGACGAAGTGCCGAATTCTTCATTCGTGCTGCCGTAAGGAGGCGACTGTTCGACCATGCCAGGCGTAGGCCGCAAGCAAAACGACTACACCGATATCAACTACGACGCCATCACGATGAAGATCGATGCCGTCACCATCGTCTATGACGTGACGCAGATTCGCGGCGCGTCGGCAGCCGCCATCGGCAAGGCAGTCGGTATGGCTGCTGCTGCTGACACCGTGGAGCTTGCTGCGGACGGCGAATGCGTTATCGGCACGCTCATCGAAGTCTTCGCAGACGGCTTCTGCACCGTGCAGCACCGGGGCTTCACCCCATTGCCCGCTGGTCAGGCGGCGACGGTGACGGTTGGTACCCAGATTCTGGGTGCGCTGGGACCGGCGTCCGCCAGGGGCTACATCCGGTCGGCTAACTCGGCCACGGCTGCCGAATTGATCCGGCGCGGTCCGTACATCATCAACAACGCGGACCTGAACAACGTGTGGTGTGACCTCGGCTAAGCCGACACCCCGAAAGGAGGATTTCTAACGGCCATGCCGCAGGTGCAACAGACGTTCGAAAGCGCGGGCGAACTCGCTCGACGTTTCAATATCAACTTCTTCACTGAGGCCTATCGCGCAGGGACCAACGTGTCCAGTTGGTGCGAAAAGCTGAACCCGTCCAAAGAAATGAAGGACGACGACCCAGACAAGAAGCTGGGCGCCTTCGGTCGGGTGATGAAGTCGGCCGGTATCCGGCTGAACCCGGCCTACGAATACGGCTACCCAGCGTCGGAATGGGGTGAATGCACCGACAGCCCAGAGAAGCGCGCCATCATGGCGGAAGTCATGTGCCGCATCTACCGCCGGGCGACCACGGCCAACTATCAGACCAAGCGCGCGTTCATGGATGAACGCAACGAATCCAACCTGTCCACACGTGCCGTCCTGTTGTCAGGCGACGTGGCGGTTGGCGCGCTGGTCAACCCGTGGTACGACAACCCCGAAATTCGGGCGATGCGCCTAGTCCCGCCAGTGCCGCTGGACGTGATGGTCGCGCGCACGACCCCGATTGACGGCGACGCCTACCGGTCGCTGTTCATCGTGGACGCGCTCAACACCGACGCGTATCGCTTCAAGCGCGTCACTGAAGGTGCGGAAATCCCCAGCACGACCCTGGTCACTGCTGAGCGAACCATCCGCATCCACAAGTTCGGCCGCGCGATTCGGGCATCCTACGAACAG
>Ga0126369_10000829_pt1 | contig 20858 bp, 19 predicted proteins | sample PanSoiMetaPlot_1_FD_109646 | JGI IMG/M metagenome (GOLD analysis project Ga0126369, IMG submission 109646) | Tropical forest soil microbial communities from Panama - MetaG Plot_1 | ecosystem: Environmental > Terrestrial > Soil > Tropical forest > Bulk soil | place: Panama | collected 2016-02-17 | reverse complement strand
GTTTGTTTTGCGACAGCAGGTTTTCACGCGGCAATGGCGCTTGTTCCGCTCTCCGCATTGCCACGGTTGTATGTGGAGCGCGGCCTTGCTATGGCCTTCTTGATAGGGCTGGCGTGGGCCGCCACGATTGCAGTCGACTACGTCGCCGAGCACTGGCGATCACGACTCGACCCACGCGTGAAAGCCATGACCTACTCCGTGCTGCCGTTAGGTAGACAAATCGTCAAGGTGTGCTTTTTTCTGGTGGCGATCCTGACCGGAGTGAGCGCCTGGGGCTATAACACAGCGACCATTCTCGCTGGTCTCGGTGTAGGAGGCATCGCCATCGCGCTGGCAGCGCAGAAGACGATTGAGAATCTCTTCGGTGGCATCTCAGTTATTGGCGACCGCCCCGTTCTGGTTGGTGACTTCTGTCGATTCGGTAACCATATGGGTTCCGTCATACACATTGGGCTGCGATCCACCCGCATCCGAACCTTGGACCGAACTATCTTGAGCGTGCCTAACAGCCAGTTCTCCTCGGTGGAGCTGGAGAACTTCAGCGCACGAGACAAAATTTGGTTCCATGTAACTCTGGGCCTCCGGCGGGACACAAGTTCGGAGCAGATGCTCCGAGTATTGTCCGTGCTTCGAGACATCTTGAGGCAGCGCCCGACCGTTGAAATCGGAGACATTCCAGTGCGTTTCGTGGGAATCGGCAACTATTCACTTGACGTGGAAGTTTTTGCCTATGTTACGACCTCCGACTACGATGCATTCCTTGGCGTTCAACAGGAATTGCTGCTTGAGATGTTACATGCGATAGAGCGTGCAGGTGCGGCGTTAGCGGTGCCTCTTCTTGAGAGCAGTCATGTGCAGGAACTGGCGACAGTCTCGCGATAGTTACAACACCTGATCTATGCGCACACCGTGACCTGCGCCGCTTCTACTAACAGAAAGCGCAGCAGCGCGTTGCCTTGTTTGCTGATGTGTCCCAGTCGTCGCCGACCGCCACTGGACTCTTCCGATGGCACCAACCCCACATAGCTGGCGACTTGCTTGCCACAGTGGAAGCGTTCCGGTGTTCCAATCACTAGTTCGAAAGCCAGCGCCGTCAGCGGTCCGACGCCGGGATGCGTACTCAGCCACCGCCCAACAGCCGTGACCGACGGTTGGGCGTTTTTTGTCGGGGGCGAGGCATTTTTCGGATGTACTGAAGCGCCAACTTACGCCACAGGTATTCGTTCGTGCTTTCTTGACGTGGATATTCGGGTGTACGGCGCAAGACTGTCCGAGGGCGGTTTGTATGGTTGCTAACATCGCTCGTACTGACCTAAGTGAACCGCGTTTCGTCATATTGAAGCGCATGCGCAAAACGCCATTCAAGGCAACTTGCTCGAAGTGCCACACCAAATTCTTCATTCTGCAAGAACTCCTAAGCGATCCTAGAAACGCAGAATTGTACTTGCAGGGTCAGTTCGCGTCACATAAATGCAAGGTAAATTCTGCTGATGCCGGCTAGTGCACGAGGCGTCTTTTTCGCCCAAGCACAAATCCAATAGCCGCCCATGTACTTGGAGAAGTCTGGGCGGCTCTTTCCTTTATGGGACGCGCGGTAGAATAGTTGGCAAAGGGGCGCGCGTGGAAGCAATTGTGCGACTTAACCTCGCGGTTCTTGCGTTTTCGTTGGCGATGTCAGCAGTTCTTGCCCTCCACACAGCGACGTTCCGAAACAACAGTGTGCGTACCGCCATGATCGTGGTCGTAATAGTTGGTACGCTCTTTGGTGTGTATCTGCTTATTGCGTGGTTGCGAAACCGAGAATTGCAGACTCAGACATGTGACGTCATTCGCAAAGAGACTATAGAACCTGAGATCGTTGTCAAAGAAACGTCAGTCACCCAGTTGGTACCGACTGAGCCTAGCAAACCAAAACAGTAGGCAGCGGGGAACGCAGCTTCGCCTTTTTCTTGGCATGTCGGCGGACGTCGTTCGGGGGCGGGTCTTTCTTGACGTGGCGGCGCAACGATAAAAAAGTAGGCCGCCATTCCCCACCAGGAAAAGGCGGCCCACCCACGCGTCGACTTTCGTCGTCGTTTCTGCGGACCCGAATGTGACACAACTCTCTCTCGTTGGGAAGCTAGCAGAAGTGGCAGAGTGGGATGAGGAGGCGGACAGCCTTCCCCGGCAACCAGCCCCCTCAAGGATCCCACACAACGAGCAGAAGGCGATCCTAGAGCATCGTCAGTCCCCCTGGAACCTGTCTGTGGTGACAGGGGGATCCTAAATCTGGTCGGCACAAGTCAGTCTATTGGAGTCCATCCCTTCATGCCTGTAGCACATCTCAACGTTACCAATGAAGGTGAATTGTGCGCCGGATGGAAAGGATCAGAGATCCCTCTCTATCGCTGTGTGCCTACCTCTGAAGCTCCGGGCGGCTGTTCATATGAAAAAGAAGCGCAAGAAGCTGACCGGCAGAGTAGAGAAAATCATCCAGCCCCTTTCTGGCAAGAAAGAGAAAGCACAGATCGGTATCGATGAAGGCGAAGATCTGTATCGTGAAATCCGAGTCGAAAACGAATTGACAGATGAAAGCGGTAAGAAAGCTCGCCTTAAGCCTGGGGCGGAAGTCGATGTGATCGTCGAAGCGGACTCTAATGGAACGACCCAGAAACCTGACTAGTTGAGGCAACGCTACGATGCTCGTTTCTCGCGTTCGAAATATTCTTTGAGAAGAGCCTTGAGGTGATCAACAGCCTCGTCGAGTTCAGCAGAGGGCCTTGGAAGAGTAATGATTTTGGCAGACAACTCGCGAATCTGCTCTCCCAAATCGAGAGGCACGTCTAACCTCCAATAGTCTCGTATAGATGCTCAGGGCCGGCGTGTCGGTGGCCGAGATTAGCGATTCACTGGTGGGACTCCGGGGACTTCTCCCACAGAGGCCGCCGGAGTCCACCGAGTGAGATTGCAGTCTTGGGTGGAGGGCACGCCAATAATAGTTCCGCAGTTCTTGTCCTGTATGTAGGGCTTGCGACGTGGCGTATGCGGTATTTGCCCGATGGACCCTGCTAAGGGAAACTCACACAATGTCAGCTTAGAGAGGCGGGGCGCGTCTGAATCCAAACTGTGCGCGTCTTGTACGCGACGCTCCCCGTCTCCAGCCCTAATAGCGTCCGTGGGAGGAACATGCGATGGCGCTGTCTTCTGCAATCAATGTTTATGCTGAGCAGCCAAGAACTTCTCTATGGCACGGATCTTTTCTGTTGTTTCGCGAAGCTGCGCAAGATCCTCAGCTGTCATCTTGAGGACCGGGGTAATCAGCAAGTTGTCGCGATATTGGTTTAGGGTTTGCAACAATTCTTCGGCCTGCCTGATAGCGTCACCCAGCAGTTCTCGCAAGTCCTCTTCTTCCACGAACCGAGAGTAGGCGAAAGCCGGTGGCTGGCGAATGGCACGTTCGAACAAGCGCCATGGCAAGAAAGTAACCGACAGTAACCAGCAACACATCTCTGCGCAATTGAGAGAGACGAAATCATAGGTGGCGGGGCGACATCCGACCAAGCGCTTGGAACATCTCACTCCCTTCAGACCCTTTTGGGCTGCCCAAAAACGCACACGGGTTGGGCGGCCTTTTCCTTCTTTGGGGTATCCGAAACAGAAAGCAACATGGCGATTGTCGATGTGAATCGAAATTGTGAACTTCGATCAGCTGCAGAAGTTGCTGGGTAGCTGAGCGACAGTTCGCCAGAAGGCTGCATTGATTCGATGCGGCCTTTTTCTTGCCCCGCTCACCGGACGGAGGCAAGAAATCTGAGGCTAGTGGCTCGCATTTTTGGTTTGCTCGGTGAATTTATTAGGGGATGAATTTCATGTAAGAGCGCGCTCTGGCTTGGACCTTGCTCGAAACCTTTAACGCGGACAGATTCCCGACAGTCACGTGCAAACAGCGTGCAAAATTCCGTTTTTTCCACTCTCGTAAGCGGAATGGCTGCGGGGAAGGGCAATAGATTCAACAGGACTTAGCTTTGTCCCTTTGGGCTAATAACCCAAAGGTCGATGGTTCAAATCCACCCCCCGCAACCAAAGCCCTCCGCGATTCCTTCCTGTAAACTTCTCGGACACTTAGCGCTGGAAGTTGAATTCCGTGTTTTTTTTGTTCAACGGCGTACTCTCGCTCTAGAACCTCAACGATTAAGACGCAGACGCTGGGTCTGGGAAAATCGAAGCTGGGGCTGGGAAAGTAGAAGGCGGGCCAGAGCTTCAACGAGAAATGAATGCTCTGTCAACGCGAGGAACGCGGATTTTGATTGTTCTTGTGCGCCCTGGTGCGGGTTGCCTATGCGTCAATGTCAGCAGAGATCGCGCGGAAGGTTTTTCTTAGTGTTAGTTTATCCGCAAGCTCTTTGAGGAGCCGCGAGTATTAGACTCCAGCCGCGATACTGTCAAATTGTCTTTCGGCGGTTCCGCTCTCTCACCAGCCCGTTTGGCATTGTCGATCACATTGCAACACGTTTCGAGTCTTTCAATCGTCGAAATCAATTTGGCCAGGTGGGTCTTCTGAATTTCTCTCAGTCGGACGAGTTCAGAGCGCAGCAACCTCGCCTGCTGAATTGAGGCTACGAGAGCTCCTCGGAACAACAGCTGATCACTCGATTGTCGAATAGTGAATCCGTGGGCTTGTGCGGATTCGAACCAGGCATCAATGTCGCGGGTGTCGGCTACGACTGGTGCGCGCCGGCCATTGTTGAGTCGTCGCACTGGCAGGCCCATCGTTTCCCAGCGTTGAACCGTACGTACTCCTCGTCCCAGGTAAGCAGCAATTTCCTTCCAGGAGTTTAAGAGCCCGACTTTGCTCTGACGAACGCCCATCACCACCCCATCTTTTATATTATAGGCCCATTTCCGAGCCCCAGCGTTAATGCCCGGCGGCAGCTAAGACAGCAGCAACCGGAACGGGAAGAAATGCAACTCTGAGTTCTGAGAATTCACGACCGGAGCCCTTCGTTGCGGCTCCGATGCTGAAAGCATATAGTCTGATGCCATAGCAGTTCGACAACCGACCTGAAGGCACAACGCACCGGGTGTGAGCCCATGAAACGCACACAGTCTCGCAAACCGAAGAAATCGACGAGCCACCGTTCTTCTCTTGCCGCCGAGGCCAAGGCACGCGGGGGCAATGCAGTGCCTCACCAAGCCGAAGACTTATCGCCGGAGGCGAACGCGCCAGTTTTTCCCGTAGTCGGCGTGGGGGCTTCCGCGGGTGGACTCGAGGCGTTCACTCAGCTTCTGAAGGCCCTTCCCGCCAACCCAGGAATGGCCTTTGTGTTAGTGCCACACCTCGACCCTACCCACGAGAGCGCCATGACTGAATTGCTGTCGCGGGCAACACGCATGCCGGTATCCCAGGTTCAGGACCGCATTCGTGTGAAACCGAATCAGGTTTATGTAATCCCGCCTGGTCAGGATATGACCATATCCGATGGTGTGTTGCGTCTCGCAAAGAGGGAACGGTCCGGACTGCATATGCCGATCGACGCGTTTTTCCGTTCACTGGCCTCTGAGCTACGCAGCAATGCCATCGGCGTGATCCTATCGGGCACCGCTTCAGACGGCACACTCGGGGTGGCAGCCATCAAGAACGAAGGTGGGATTACGTTTGCTCAAGACTCCAAGTCGGCGAAGTACGATGGCATGCCAAACAGCGCGATCGCATCAGGTTGCATCGATCTGGTATTGTCGCCGGAACGGATTGCCGAGGAAATCACACGCATCCGTCATCACCCTTACGTAACCGATCCTCAGCTGGTTAAAGGGGCGCATTCCGCGCCCGACCGACACGTGCTGATGTCTCGAATCTTCCGGTTGCTCAAACAGGTGTGCCGCGTAGATTTTTCCGAATATAAGCCTGCCACGATCCGTCGACGGGTCTTGCGACGCATGGCTCTCCGGCAGACAGACGACCTAGAGACGTACACCAAACTTCTTCAAGAGAATCGAAATGAGGTTGAAGCGCTATATCAGGACATTCTGATCAATGTCACCAATTTCTTTCGGGATCCGGGGACGTTCGATGCTTTGCGGGAAAGGGTCTACCCAGAAATATTGCGCGAGCGCACCGCGGCTGAGACGATCCGGATATGGGTGCCCGGCTGCTCTACAGGCGAAGAAGCATACTCACACGCTATCTCTCTGTTGGAATATGTCTCCGAAGTTCGAGCCGATATCTCTGTCCAGATTTTTGGTACCGACTTGTCGGCTCCCGCGATACAAAACGCGCGGACGGGGATTTACCGGGAAAGCATCAGGGCTGATGTTTCCGCCGAGCGCCTGAAGCGGTACTTCAACAAGGTCGAGGGCGGATTTCAGATCAGCAAAGCGGTTCGCGACATATGCGTCTTTGCAAACCAGAACGTGTTCAATGATCCGCCGTTCTCGCACATTGACATTGTGAGCTGCCGGAACGTGCTGATCTATCTGAGCCAGGCTTTGCAAAAACGGGTTATTCCCATTTTCCACTATTCGCTGCGTCCCGGCGGTTTTTTGATGGTCGGGAACACGGAGGGACTAGTTGGGATGGGCGCAGAGCTGTTCGAGTTGGCGCACAAGAAATGGAAGATTTATCGAAAGAAATCGGTGCCGTCTCCTGTGGTGTTTGGAATTCATCCTGAGCACTTCAACGGCCGAGTGATGGATCAGGAGACAACGCCACCATCGGTCAAACCAGAACAGCCTACGAGACCACCCGATCCGCAACGCGAAGCTGACCGTCTTCTGTTGAGTCGCTATGTTCCGGCAGCAGTTTTGGTGAGTTCGGATCTGGAAGTTCTGCAGACACGTGGTCAAGCCTCTCGCTTCCTGGAGTTACCCACGGGGAAAGCAAGCCTGGGTTTGCTGAAAATGGTTCGGCCAGGCCTTCTCTTTGAAGTTCAAACCGCCATAGACGAGGCAAAGGCGAGCGGAGCGCCGGTTCGAAAGGAACACCTGCAGATCGAACTCGATGGAGGCTTTAAGGAAGTCAATGTCGAAGTGATTCCTTTCCAGACACCTCCGCACTCCGGTCAAAATCTGTTGATCGTATTTGAAGGTGCCCCGACAGCGAACAAACGCCCAACCAAGGAATTGGAATCCGCCGAGCCTGCAAAGCGCGATGGCAGGGAGAAATTGGTCGCGCAACTGAGGCACGAACTTAACGCCACCAAAGAGTATCAGCAATCCATCATCGAAGCTCTGGAGGCCAGCAACGAAGAGCTCCAGTCCGCGAACGAAGAAATACAGTCCGGCAACGAGGAACTGCAAAGCACGAACGAAGAGCTTCAGACTTCGAAGGAGGAGTTGGAGTCTGCAAATGAGGAACTCAACACGGTCAATGAAGAGATGCAGCACCGCAACTACCAGCTTGCACAAATGAACAACGACTTGTTGAACCTCTTGGCCAGCGTGAATATCCCGATTCTGATGCTGAATTCGGACTTGAGCATTCGGAGGTTCACACCAAAGGCAGAGGAGATGTTCGGCCTGACGCCATCCGACGTGGGTCGGCAGCTGGTGAGGGTCAATCTGAAGCTCGATATACCCCGGTTTGAAACGATGATGCTCGAGGTGATGCGCGATGGTACCCCTCGGCAACGCGAATTCCGGCACGGGGGCACCTGGTACCGCCTGCGCGCAACTCCATACCGTACATCAGATAACAGCGTCGAGGGTGCGGTAGCCACGATTTTTGAGATTACGGACGTGAATCGCGAAGATATTTCGCGCAAACCCAACCACAAGAAAAAGCAACAAAGACAAACGTAGGCCGATTCCGATCCTCGGGTAAGTCCGCCGGGAGGTCCAGGAAGGACGTTCAGATGCCCCCGAAGGTCGGCGATCGTCTTAGAAAGATTGTGGTCATTGGTGGATCGCAGGGCGCGATCGAAGCCTTGCTCCAGATCATGCCGTCGCTTCCCCCAGATCTTCCAATGGCGGTCTTCGTGGTTGTGCACATTCCCATCGAAGCCAACAGCTATCTCCCAAAGATCCTGGAGCGCGCAAGCCATCTGATGGTTCATAGTCCTAAAGATGGCGAGCCAATCCGCGCCGGACATGTTTATGTAGGGCCGCCGGACTATCACCTCACGGTGGAAGGCCAGACAGTTCAAGTCCGTAAAGGGCCGCGAGAAAACCGTCATCGGCCTGCCATTGATCCTTTGTTTCGAAGCGCGGCCAGGTCTTTTGGCGCCAATGCGATTGCCGTTCTGTTGAGCGGAAATCTCGATGACGGCGCGGCGGGGATGTTGGCGGTCCGACACCGTGGAGGCATCGCCATCATTCAAGACCCAGCGGATGCGCAGGTCGGCGAGATGCCGGAGCGAGCCCTAGCATACGCAGGCGCGGACTACCTTCTTCCAACCAAAGAAATTGCGGCCAGGCTAACTGACTTGGTCCTTTCGCGGGACAATGCTATGAAAAAATCGGCACGAAAAACGCGCTCAGCTCGAAAAAGAAAGAACGAAGATGACACGGAAATTCGAGAGAACGAAGAAGTGGCCTATGCCAGTGAGGGCGTCGGCAAGCCATCCGTTTTCGCTTGTCCTGAATGTCATGGAGTTCTCTGGGAGCTGAATGAGGGCCGCTTCAAACGCTATCGCTGTCGCGTCGGCCATGCGTACACGCCGGCCAGCTTGAAAACGGAAATGGATCAGTCTGGAGAACGTGCACTGTGGGCGGCTATGCGAGCCTTGGAAGAGAAAGCGGCAATGGGTAGGCGCATGATCGATAACGCAAAAGGAAAAGGTCCAGCAAACTACGTTCGCGGCCTCAAGGAGCAAGTTGAGGCCGACACCAGCAACGCTCACGTTATTCGCAAGATGATCTTTGCATCGGATTAAGAAAACGTCCGGGGGTCTGTACTAAAAAATTACTAGTCGCAATCCAATGCAGTGCGCCCGACATAAAGCCGCTCGAGTTTTGTGCTTCGGTAAATATCATTGTTCTCCATCCGTAGGACCTGAAAAATACCCACATTACCTAATTGCCTAATTGCACCGCTCTGTCGAGAGTGGAACTGGAGGGGGCACTGTGAGCACCCGGGTTCTGCTTGTTGACGACAGCACTATCGTCCGGCGGAGTCTGCGCGAAGCGCTGCTAAGCGGAGGGTTCGAAGTGTGCGGAGAAGCACAGAACGGAAAAGAGGCAGTTGAAAAAGCAGCACAGCTGAAGCCCGAAGTGGTTCTACTCGATTTGTCGATGCCGGTAATGAATGGAATTCAGGCGGCGCAGATTTTGAGAGCTCGCATGCCAGAGCTACACCTGTTGATGTATACATTCCACGCCAATGAAGTTGTGGAAGCACGAGCGTTAGCCGCCGGTGTGGAAAAGGTTTTTGACAAGGCCGCCTCTCTGGAACCACTCGTCACCACATTGCGAGAACTGCCGAAATGATTGGATGAATCTACTTCGCATCTGAGCGGAGGATCTTGAGGCTGGCTAGGGCATCCTCGATCGCTCGGCGTTCCTCCGGCGTTCCTTGATGATCCTGCGCCAATTGCTTCTTGCGGTCGTTGATCACGGCTTCCGCTGCTACTGCGAGTCGGCGCAACTTGGAGCGGTCCGTTTCGAGCACTGCTGTTAGATACAGATATTGCCACGAATACCTCGGAGCGATTTCAGGCAGTCGCGACTTTGCGGGATCTTGTTCATCCATGGTGCCTCCTCTAGCGCCAGGCGTTGAGACCACCGATTCAAAATGCAGGCGTTCCATCTGACAGCCTCACGCGACACCAGGTTGAGCTACCGGCGGAAGACCGTCGCAATGCGGGCAAAAGCCAACCGGGACCGTCCAACTCTCGGTCTCGTCATTCGTCCACACATAAAGGGAATAATGAACCAGAGCGGAGCCGCACGACCGGCAAGAACTTGGTGGCTCGGGTGGATTTTCCAGAAAAGTTTTCAGGGATTCCAGGACACTCTGTCGAATTGGTTCCATGCTGTATTGTCAGAATAGGCGATCTAAATCGGGGTTGAAGTGCCAACAAACGCCAGACGACTCCGAGGTGTATTTCGGAGCGTAATGCGTCCTACATTTCCAAATCATTGTTCGAGCGCCGAGAACGGCTGGAAACAAAGTCAATAAAAGACTCATCCCCTCAAATTGGTCGGAATCGTTTTCAGGGTCTTGAGTCCGTGGAGTTAGAAGCTCTTTGGTGCTTGTTTTGTGTCTTTAGGCGCGTCCTTGCCTTTAGCGTCTAGTGCCTCAATCATCCGGTGCACAAGTTCTGTGAGTCGCTTGGGATCGGTCTCAATCTGGATCGCATCATTGAGGGCTTTCAGTTCCTCGTCATCGGGAATGTCACGCATATGGCACTTCTCTACCGGGATGGCCTTCCGCATGTTAGCCGTTCGGGGGGGGGGGCATCGAAGCGCCAACATGCGCCATTTCGTGAATTTCCTCTACATTGTGTCGCCCCCAGCGCCGCATTTCTTATGTCTGTCGAGCGCCGAACAAATCAGCGTTGCCAACGCTCGTAACGTAACCACCGTAACCTTGGCATCCGAATTTGATCCCCGATACTTATATCTGGATTTGTGGGGGGCAATCTCCAGCACTTTCGGCTGCCTGCATGTGCACAGGCCGGAAGCAAAGGGTCTTTTCGAGTCGTATGAACAAGATGGCAATTGCTACGGAGAGAATTCTCAACTCGCGATTGGGAACTCTGGTAGCACGTTCGAGACTGGCCGGCGTTTTCGGTCTTCTCGCAACCACCATCCTTGTGCTGGCCACACTCTCGTGGCTCCAAAGAACCCAGGTTGACGAAGCCTACTCGAATCAGGTCAAACTCAACCAAATTGCGGTTCTGACGCGCCAGATTAATACGCTCAGGTTGACAGCGCTGCAAAGGCAGAGCCTGACCCCGGCAGCGGCCGCGGAGCGGCGGTCGGCAAGGAGGTCGTTGCAGGAGGCAGCACTAGCGGCGCAGCTTCATGCTTCTCATACAGACGACCTGCAACAGCTCTGGCCTGCATTCGACCACTACATAGCATCCGCCGACCGGCAATGGATCCAGATCCAACTTGGAAACTTTGATGATGCCAAGCAAATGGACTTCGAAGCAGTTGGCCCAGCGTTTGATTCAATGCAGCACCTTTTGCAGGTTGCCATAGAAGCCGAAGATAGATGGGCTCAGAGGTCGGCGCAAGGAGCAGGGTACGAGTTGCTGACGGCTGCAGCATTGGCTGCGACCGCCATCCTCGTGCTTTTCCTTCGGCTCCAAAAACAAGAGCACCTCAGTCAGCTGCAGGACACGGAACGGAACGTACTGCGCGAAAGTGAGGAGCGCTTTCGTGCGCTCACCGAGCAGTCCACCGACATCATTCTTATCGCCGACCCCTTCGGTCAGATCAAATACGCCAGTCCTTCGGTCCATGCCGTTCTTGCTCTGCATGGCGAAAATCTCGTCGGAACAAACATGAGCGATCTCGTGCACCCTGATGATTTCGCCGAGACGATGAGCGCGGCGTCCCGATCGGAGATGAGGGGGGCAAGCCCGAGACAGAATCCGACAATTGAAGCGCGAATGCGACATGCAGACGGCGGTTGGCTTCTTTTCGAGTGCGTGATTCGAGACTTGACTCAGCACAAGAATATCGGCGGCATTGTCTACAATGCCCGCGACATCACGGAACGAAAATACGCCCAAGACGAGTTAGTCTTTAACGCTACCCACGACGTTCTAACCGGACTTCCAAACCGGGTGTTGTTTCTGGGGCGTCTACAAAGCGTCGTGGATCAGATGAAGAGGCATCCAAATTTCGGGGCTGCCGTCCTTTTCATCGACATTGATGACTTCAAGGTTGTCAATGACTGCTATGGCCACGCGGTCGGCGACGCACTCATTAAAGAAGTGAGCACCAGGCTGCGCACATGTATACGCGGCGAAGGCACCGTAGCCAGAATGGGCGGAGACGAGTTCACGGTCCTGGTGGAAGACATCAACGATCCGAGCGACGCAATCCGGGTAGCCGAGAGGATTCAGTCCTCACTTCGGCAGCCATTCGTGTTGGATGGATTGGAGGTTTTCAAGAGCGCGTCTATTGGCATTGCGTTGACATCGCCAGAGACCTCGGCAGAAACAGCTCTGCAGAATGCCGACATCGCAATGTATCGCGCAAAGAACAATGGCAAGTCCTGCTGTGAAATCTTCGATCGCGCGATGCACGAGCAGGTTCTAACCAGGCTCCGTCTGGAAGCTAAGCTCAGGTACGCGCTCGAGAATAAGGAACTGTCACTTCACTACCAACCGATTGTTGCGGTAGAAACGGGGGCTGTACAGGGATTTGAGGCTTTGTTGCGCTGGCAACCTCCGGACTCGAGTTCGATACCACCCAGTACGTTTGTTCCGGTGGCGGAACAGTCCGGCCTGATTGTGCCGGTTAGCGTTTGGGTCTTGAGAACGGCGTGCATCGAGGCCGCAAAATGGCAGCAACGATACCCGGGTAAGCCACCGCTATACGTTTGCGTCAACATCAGCGCAAAGCACTTTTCTCACAGCGGGTTCGTCAGGCATGTCAAAGACGCACTGGAACAGACTGCCGTCGATCCGCGGTGCGTAACGATCGAGCTGACGGAGAGCCTGGCAATGAGCGATGTTGCCGGGACCAGGGAAACGATGGCACACCTCAGGCGCTTAGGAGTCAATTTGAGTATCGACGATTTTGGCACCGGATACTCATCCTTAAGCTATCTCCGCCGGTTTCCAGTCGATACCCTGAAGATCGATCAATCGTTCGTCAAGACGATGGATGCTGAGAACTACGCCATCGTGAAAACGATCATCGGGTTAGCCCAGAATCTGGGTCTTAAGGTCATCGCCGAAGGAGTGGAAACGACCGATCAACGGCGAATGCTGGCTTCGGCCGGTTGCGGACTGGCGCAGGGGCACTTATTTGCGGAACCCATGCCAGTGGAAAGTGTGGCTGCATTTATCGAATCAAACCGTCAAAACTCTGGCCGCACCAAAAAGGTCGCCTTGGCACGTACTACAGGAGTGTGACAACCGCTGGGGACACTGTGCCGCCACAGTCTTGCAACCTTCTCCTCGCTGATTTGGCACAATCTCTTGCGCCTGCCGAAAAAGTTTAGTTCAATCGTCAGTGAACCAGATAGAGCCCAATGACAAACATAAAAGAATTTCAGTGTGAGATTTGCGGGACCGTGAGTGCGAATCCGATCCATTGGTTTGTGATCGAATGCGGAGACACAAAGCTCGCGGTCATTAAATGGGACCTGGCCGCCGCTTCAAGTCCGGGCGCCCGGCATTTTTGCGGTGAAGCCCATGCTCAGGTATTTATCAGCCGCTGGTTCGAGTCGGTATGCGTTCCCCGTCCTACCCCATCTCGTTGACTCCTCACTTAATCCTGAATAGAGACTTCGTATAAATCGGCGCTCTCGAGGTCTCGTCATGCCCAGCCGAACCAACGGCACACCAACACTCCCATTTGCGAGGCATCCTGTTCGTTGCCAGGCGAAAGCTTGACTACTCCTAACGTTCGCTACGGAGTCACGATGAGCTGTTCGCCTGCGTAAGTGACGGTCTTGTCCGGAGAATCGCTCGGGGCAACGCCGATGCCGTGATTCTCCGAGACGAACACAACCCGGAAGGTCCGCGTGCTTAGCATTCCGGGAAATTGGCCCTTGCGGTCGCCGATGGTGAGCGTTTTATGTGCGTCGTCCCATCGGAAGGGAATCGTCGCGTATGCACCTTTTTCGTAGTTGTAAGTATCGTTCTCGTCTTCGTAGAGCGTGAAGTTACCATCGGCGCCACGATAGATACGGAGTTCGATGGGATCCGCCGGTTTTTCGGTTGACCATTCAAGATCAGGTCCCATTGGCAGAATTGAGCCGGCTCGGATATAGAGCGGTAAACGATCGAGCGGCGCCTCCGACGTAATTTCATGTCCTCCATCCTGCGACACCCCATTCCAGAAGTCGTACCAACTTCCGGCCGGAAGATAAACGCGTCGGCTTGTGGCTGCGGGCTCAGTAACCGGATTCACCAGGAATGCCGGTCCATACATGAATTCATCGCCGGTGTTCTGAGCGCGAACGTCGGTCCGGAAATCCATCACCAGCGGCCGCATGGGAGTGTAGCTCTCGCTTGTCGTCTTCCATGCGACCGAATATGTATACGGAAGCAAGCGATAGCGCAGGCGGTCGAAAGCAACGAGGATTTTCTGGGCGTCGGGCCCATAGGACCAGAGTTCGTTCTGATCGGTTTTGCGGGTGCCGTGCACGCGCAGGATCGGATTGAAAGTCCCGCATTGGAACCAGCGTACGAAGAGCTCGCGGTAAGCCGGATCATCGGGGTCGCCAGAAACGAAGCCGCCGATGTCTGTGGTCCAGTAGGGAATTCCGGAGAGCGAGAAATTCAGCCCGGCGGGAATCTGGCGCCGATAACTGAACCAGTCCGAGTTGATGTCCCCGGACCAGGCGGTCACGGCGTTTCGCTGCGAACCGGCGAATGCAGAGCGCGACAGAATATAGACACGCTTCTTGTCTGAAGCGGCGCGCTGGCCTTCATAAACCGCACCAGTCGTAAGAAATGGGAACAGGTTCACGTAGCGGTCACCGCTACCGGCAGCGAGTTTGTGTCCGAGTTGAATGTTCTCTTCCTGGCCTTCTGTCTCCGGCTCGGTCGTATCCATCCACCACGCGTCGAGTCCGATGCTGAAAAGGCTCTTGTTGATCTGGTCCCAATAAAACCTGCGCGCCTCGTCACTAGTGGCGTCATAGACCGCCATCGCATCAGTGTGGAAGGGAGGCTTGGCGAACTTGAATTTGTCAACGAACCACCCTTGTTTCTGCATGTAGTCGTAATTGGCGGATCCGGGTTCGAAGAATGGCCAGATCGAGATCATCAGGTGGAAATTTTCGCGATGAAGTCCGTCGACCATTCCTTTCGGATCAGGGTAATTCCTGTTGAATACGAACTCGCCTTTACGGTTCCACCAGAACCAGTCCTGGACGATGTTGTCGGCGGGGATGTGGAGGGAGCGATATTTTGCGGCGACGGCGAGAATTTCTTCCTGCGACTTATACCGATTCTTGCATTGCCAGAAACCGTAGGCCCACTTGCCGAAAAGCGGGGCCTGGCCGGTGAGTTCACGATAGCTGGCGATCACTTTGTCCAGATCTGGACCGTATAGAAAGTAGTAGTCGACGGCATCGGCAACTTCGGAGCTGATGTAGAGGTAGTTGGCGAATCGATTGTTGAAGCGACTGCGGGCGGCGTTATTCCAATAAATTCCGTAGCCGTTGCTCGAAACGAGCAAAGGAACGGAGATGTTGGTGTTGTCTTGCGAGATGTCGACCGATTCGCCGCGGTAGTTCCACACTCCAGCCTGATGCTGGCCGAGGCCGTAGAGTCCCTCGCGTGATCCATAAATATTGATGAAGGATTCGGCACGATAGGTGTTTTCTCCATTTATGTTTACGGCCCTTAGCTTGCGGGTAGCCTCCTGGACCAGTTGAGTGCCCGATGCGTCGCGGTAGATAATGGCACCATCCCGCCGTGTGACAATCACCTTCAAGCGCGTTGTTGTCAGCGTGTATTCATCCGCAGAAGACTGAAGATTCCAATTGATCCCGGGCCAAGACTTCTTGATGATGACGGGCTCGAAGCGAGCCGGCAAAGAGGCGGCGGAGTAAATGACATGCACGATCGAATCAGAGCAGATCATGATTCGGAGCGTGCCTGTCTCCATAGTGAAGGTGACACCGTTCGATTGCTGCTGTATCGAAATGACCGGATTTTGCGGCGCCCACTGCGCTGAGAGCGGTGAGGTCAATGCAACGATTAACAGAAAAGTACCGGCGACCCGAAGCACTATGGAAGACCGTTCGATAAGCATGAGTTATCCCTTGACACGATTCACTCGATTTCGCCAGCGGCAATCTGAATTGGCTCGCAAGATTAATTGTTGGATTGCGATTGAATATGGACCGTTGGAAACTCAAGCCACAACCAGATCTCCGCCTCGAGGCACCAAGTAAACGGTTCGTTAAGAATGCGACCTGACGGTGTCGAGTGTAAAGGGTTCGTCAAGAATCGATACCACGAGTTCAATCAGGCTGGGAAGTGCCTGTGCAACCACCGTTGAAAGTTCATCACCCAGTCGAAAGCATTCCCCGCTCAGCGAGACCTCAAAAGCAGGCGGCGAAATTCCGTAAAGAGCGGCCACCAAGGACATGAGAGAAGCGGGCGTCAACTCGTGGGTGAACGGTGCTGCGAGCTTTGTCGAATGGACCGGCGCGCAGCGAACCTCCCCGGGAGTACCGCCCCGAGCGGCGTCCACGAATACTACAACTTCGGCGTTCTGGATGGCGTCGGCGAGATCGGGAGTGAGTTGATGCCTACAAAAGACTTCTGTGCCCGGCGGAAGAGGAGTTTCCAGGAGCTGTTGGGCAGCACGGATGCCGACCGCATCGTCGGAGCGAAACGGATTGCCGTACCCGACGATAACGACGTGCGCCATGGGAATCAGCTCGTTTCCGGATGCAGAATCTCGTCCAGCACTTCGCCATTCGAGCTTAAGAGCTGAACGTGAAGGGCAATCTCACCGAGAGCATGGGTCGAGCAGCTAAGGCAGGGATCGTAGGCCCGCACAACAGCCGACACCCGATTCAGCATGCCCTCCTTCAGATTGGTTCCATCGATGAAGTGCTCACTGACCTGCTGTATGCTCCGGCCCATGGCGAGGTTGTTATGGCCCGTGGCGACGATCAGATTCGCCCAGGTGATGCCGCCATCCTCGTTGACCTTGTAATGATGAATGAGCGTGCCGCGCGGCGCCTCGATCATTCCAATGCCCTCCAGCGAATTCACACCCGCGGTAGCGCGAACATGTTTTTCGAGGATGTGCGGGTCAGACAGGAGACTCTCGATTTTCTCGAGAGCGTGGATGATCTCGACCAAGCGTGCGTAGTGATAGAGAAACGAGCTGTGCGCCGGAGCGCCGAAGCGCTCGTGAAACTGTTTGAACTCGGCATCGGCGTTCGGCGTTCCGCACTGGTTTGCCGTATTGATGCGAGCCAGGGGACCCACTCGGTAAACGCCAGTCGGGAAGCCCACGGTCTTGAAATAGGGAGCCTTCAGATAGGAGTCACGAAGGCTGGCCTCTCCGATCCAATTAGCGTATTCGTCGGCGGGAATTTGGTCCTCGACGATCTCACCGGCGGCGCTGCGGAACCGCAAGCCACCATCGTAGAACTGTAAATTCCCCTTTCTGTCGACAAGGCCGGCGTACAAGCTTGGCGCGGAACCAAAAAACTCAATTTCCTCTTTGTAACCGTCGATTGCCTTCTTGAAGAAACGGATTGTCCGGTCGGCGATTGCCTTGGCGTTGGGCAGATCAGTGAGAATTTTGTCACGAACGGCGGTTGAGAGCGCCGTGGCAACGCCGCCAGGAACGATCCACGAGGGATGCACGCGTTCCTGCGCGAGGTTCTCGATGATCTGCAGGCCGAATTTGCGCAACTCGATGCCATCGCGCGCCATTTCGGGGTGCGCGGCGATAACGCCCAGGACGTTTCGCGTAGCCGGATCGGAATCCATCCCCAGCAGCAAATCCGGCGATGACAGATAGAAGAAGCTAAGCGCATGAGATTGCACCATCTGGGCACAGTGCGCCAGTTCACGGAGACGTGCCGCAGCGGGAGGGATGCGCACGGCCATGATTGCGTCGCAAGCTTTGGCCGAAGCAAGCAGATGACTAATCGGGCAGATACCGCAGATGCGCGAGGTGATTCCGGGCATCTCGTAGAACGGGCGGCCCTCGGTAAATTTCTCGAAGCCCCGGACCTGGGTCACATGGAATTCGGTGCCAGCGACATGACCGCTGTCGTCCAAATGGATCGTGATCTTCGCATGCCCTTCGATGCGTGACACCGGATCGATTGTGATGCGCTGCATCAGACGCTCCTTATCCAAATTTCACGGCGAGGTTTCCCTCGCGCTTGCGCCCGTCCACCAAATCGGAAATGACCGTGGCGATCAACTTTGCGGGAGGCGGGCAGCCGGGCAGATACATGTCCACAGTGACGAACTCGCGTAGTGGGCGGGCGTGCTTTAGCAGCGATGGAACGCCATCGGTCGGGATGATTTTGTTCTCCTGAACACCTTCGATATAAATCCGCTGCAGGAGCTTGTTGACAGGAACCGAGTTCCGCATCGCTGGGACATTGCCGGTCACGGCACAATCGCCGAGCGAGATCAACAGGTGGGTGCGCTGGCGGATGTTCTGGAGCTTGTTGAGGTCTTCCTGGGAACTGACAGCGCCCTCAACTAGCGTCACATCGACGTCCTCAGGAAATTCTTGTGCATCGACGAGCGGGCCATAGACCAGGTCTATTTTCTGAGCGAGCGAGATGATGGCGGCGTCCATATCGAGCAGTGACATATGGCAACCGGAACACCCGTCGAGCCAAACCGTGGCCACCTTGACCTTTTTCATGCGTGGACTCCTCTGCTGCGTGCCAGAGAGACGATCTTGTCATTTTTCTTGACCACCTCTTCGACCGCCCAGCCTTTTTCGACGAGTGCCCCCGTTGGGCAGGCCTGAACGCACTTTCCGCAATTCGTACAGTTTTTCGATTCGCCCCACTTCTGATTCAGATCGCTGACGATTCTCGATTGGATACCGCGGGAACTAACCTCCCAGACGTGAGCCCCCTCAAGCTCCGCGCAAACTCGAACGCAACGAGTGCAGAGAATGCAGCGGTTATGATCGAGTACGTAACGGGGATGAGAAAGGTCAACCCCCAACTTGGGATAGTTGTAGGCTAGGCGCACCGTATTGATGCCCATCGCTGTGGCCATCGCCTGCAATTCACAATGGCCGTTCGAAACACAGGCGGCGCAGACATGATTTCGTTCCACAAATAGAAGTTCCAGCGAAATGCGCCGATAGTGGGCAAGCCTCGGGGAGTTGCTCGTGACCGACATGCCGTCCTGAATCGGAGTAGTGCACGCAGCGAAGAGACGGTCCGTACCCGAGACTTCCACAATGCAAAGCCGGCATGCACCAACAGGCGTAAGTCCCTCAAGATCGCAAAGCGTGGGAATGTATTTACCGTTGGCTTTGGCGGCCTGAAGGATCGTCTGCCCTTCGGTAGCACTGACCAGCTCACCGTCGATTCGGATCGATAATTTCTTCTGCGGCAAGGCTTCGCTCCTTCCTATGTGGCATTCGCGACTTTGATATCGCAACGCAGGCAACGACAGCATTCATCGAGTGCTTCTTCGTGAGTCATGCTCGTTACCACTTCCGCGTTCGAGCGAACTCGGACATTCGCCGAGAGCATGTGGCCGTCGTGACGGTGGTTAGGACTTGGGTCTTCCGGTGCCTTCTGGCCGTACTCCATCTGGGGGAAGATCTTGCTCCAGCGGTTCGATTCCATAAGTTGAAGGTCGATATTGCACGCAGCCTGCTTGCCATAAGCCATGGCGTTAGAGACGTTCGAAGCGCCCGTGACCACATCGCCTCCGGCATAAAAGCGGGGGCGGCTCGATTCAAGTGTGAACCGGTTGACCTCGATGGTGCCGGTCTCTTTCAGGCTGAGGCCTGAAGCGCGAGCAAAGTCGAGATCGACGCTTTCGCCTACCGCAAAGATGACCGAGTCGCAATCGTAGCGGCGGATCTCGTCAGTGTTGATCGGCTTGCGGCGCCCGGAGTGATCGTACTCGCCCAGGCGAGTCTTAACGATCTCAATGGATTTCACACGGCCGTTGGCGTCACCGATAACACGATGGGGCGCAGCTAAGAAGACGAACTTTGCGCCCTCTTCCTTCGCCGCCTTCGTTTCTTCTTCTATGGCCGGCATGTCCTTGCGTTCGCGGCGGTAGAAAACGGTAACCTCGGCGCCCTTGCGGAGCGCGGTCCTCGCCGAATCGATCGCGGCATTTCCGCCCCCAATGATTGCGACTTTGTGGCCGATTGGGACATCTTCGCCACGAGCAACAGCTTCGAGGAAAATTAGCGCCGGATAAACGCCTTTCAATTCGGTTCCAGGCTGGTAAACCCAGGACTCTTTCCACGTCCCGATCGAGATGAAGACAGCGTCGAACCGGTCATCCAGTTCGTTGAGCGGAATGTCGAATCCGATGCGAGTGTTGAAGACGAATTTCACTCCGAGGCGCTCGATGAGCTCGATCTCGCGCTGCAGCGCGCTCTTGGGCAAGCGGTATTCAGGCAGCGCAAACCGAAGCATGCCGCCGGCTTCGGATTTTCCGTCGTAGACGGTGACTTCATGGCCAAGCATCGCGAGGTAGAAGGCGGCCGTAAGCCCGGCGGGCCCCGCTCCTGCGATGGCAATCTTGCGACCGGTGCGTTCCATTCGACGCGCCAGAACGCGCTTCACCAACTCCTCAAAGCGATCAGAGAGAAGGATCGAGTCGGAGACGAACCGATGCACCTCGCGCATGTTGACTGCCTCGTCGACTGTTTGGCGGCGGCAGCGGCTGTCGCAGGGGTGCTGACAAACTCTCCCTGTGGATGAGGGCAGAGGATTGTCCATGATGATCGCTTCAAATGCATCTTCGAGGCGGCGCTCCTTGTAGAGCTCCAGGAAGCGGGGAATGTTCATGTGAAGTGGGCAACTGTTCTCGCACGGTGAAAGTGCGAGTTCTTCACAAACGCCAGCCTGGCAGCGGCGGGCAACAATGTGGTCTTCGAACTCAGCGCGAAAATGTCGCAGGGTCGTGAGCACGGGGTTGGGCGCAGTCTGCCCCAGGCCACACAGAGAACACTCGCGAATGTACCGGCTCAACTCATCGAGGAGTTCGAGGTGATGCATCGTACCTACGCCCTCGGTGATGCGGTTCAGAATTCGCAAGGACTTGTTC
>Ga0126369_10000828_pt1 | contig 20858 bp, 11 predicted proteins | sample PanSoiMetaPlot_1_FD_109646 | JGI IMG/M metagenome (GOLD analysis project Ga0126369, IMG submission 109646) | Tropical forest soil microbial communities from Panama - MetaG Plot_1 | ecosystem: Environmental > Terrestrial > Soil > Tropical forest > Bulk soil | place: Panama | collected 2016-02-17 | reverse complement strand
TACCTCGAAGAAGACTTCGGCAATGCCGCTTCCCGCAGCCACGTTTTTGGTTGGCGGGCCGAAGCGGCCGTCGAGCTTGCCCGCAAGCAAGTTGCGGCACTACTCGGGTGCTCGGCCGCGGAGATTGTCTTCACCAGCGGAGCAACGGAATCCAACAACATCGCGATCAAGGGAGCCAGCGAGGCCTACCGCGGCCGAGGCGACCACATCGTCACCGTCCAGACCGAGCACCGGGCAGTGCTCGATGTCTGCCGACGTTTGGAGCACGACCGCTCGCGCCAGATCGAGGCGATACAGTTGCTTCGCCTTTCCGATTTGGCAGGCGTCGCGGTGACGCCGCAAAACGCCGGCGAGCTCTTCGAGAGGTACGATCTCGAGGCAGACGATACTTTTCGGCGCTGGTCTCAGGCTCTTCCCAGTGGCGCGCGCGTCACCTACCTGCCGGTGGACCGCGCCGGATGTCTGGACCTGGACCAGCTTAAGGCCGCAATCACCGAGCGCACTTTTTTGGTGAGCGTGATGTTGGCGAACAACGAGATTGGAACCATCCACCCGGTAGCGGCGATCGGCAGGATCTGCCGCGAGCGAGGCGTCCTGTTCCACTGCGACGCGGTTCAAGGAATCGGGAAAGTCCCCTTCCAAGTCGATGAGGTGCAGGCGGACTTGGTATCCGTCAGCGCGCACAAGATTTACGGACCCAAGGGCGTGGGAGCTCTATATGTTCGGCGCAATCCCCGCGTCTATCTGGCGCCGCTTATCGATGGAGGGGGCCATGAACGAGGCCTCCGATCCGGTACTCTCAACGTGGCCGGAATCGTCGGATTCGGAAAAGCCGCCGAGCTGGCCCGAGCGGAAATGCCGAACGAATCGCGGCGGATCTTCGAGCTGCGCGAAAAGCTACGAGGCCACCTGTTCAAGGAGTTGGACGAGATCTCGCTCAACGGCTCTCTGGAGCACAGGCTTCCCGGCAACCTCAACACCTCCTTCGCCCATTTGGAGGCAGGCAGCTTGATGCGCGCCTTCCGGGATGTCGCGGTGTCGTCCGGCTCTGCGTGCACTTCGGCTTCGGTCGAACCCTCTTACGTCCTTAGAGCCTGCGGAGTTCCGCAAGCTCTGGCGGAGAGCTCGATTCGCTTCGGGCTGGGGCGATTCAACACCGAGGACGAGGTCAACTACGTCGGCCACCTGGTGGTTGACAAGGTCCGCGAGCTGCGGAAAACCAAACAAGATCTCGCCCCTCTGGCTGCAGCCGCTAGCGAAACGTGTTAAACTATTGAATAGTTTGGAGAACGTCGTGGACCAAACCTCGCAAGTTGCCAGTCCGGAAAGTCCTACCGCCGCCAAACCGAAGGGTTTTGTTCTCGCCGACAGCGCGGTGGATCGATTGCGGCAGTTGATGGAACACCAGAAAACACCGGAAGGCGGATTGCGCATCCTCGTCAAGGGCGGCGGATGTTCGGGTCTCTCCTACGCCATGGAGTGGGCACAGCGCGGGACCGAGAAAGACCGAGTGTTTGAAAGGGATGGCGCGCGGGTTTTTATCGATTCCAAGAGTCTCCTCTACTTGGGCGGCTCCGAGCTTACGTTTGAGCAGGGCCTGATGAGCACCGGATTCAAGATCAAAAACCCCAACGTGAAGGCGAGCTGCGGCTGCGGCGAAAGCTTTAGCGTCTAGAAATCCCGTTTTCTCTGGTTGCGCGCTGTCTTCACTCGGCGCGAGCCTGATTTCATCCAACCTAGTGTTGACGTTGTAAATCGGCTCATCGCTCCAAGCGGCCACTGATTCTCCACTGGACGAAGCGGCGCCCTTCGGTATTGAATGCGCGCCGAAACCGTGGGGGTGTCCACCAACGTGTGAAATGCATCAACGGAGAACGGTTTCTCTCCGCTCATAATCCACAACTCTTGCTGCTCGGAGGGAGCATCAATGAAAAAGAAGTGCATCGTTCGCTGGGTAATCCCGTTGTCCATAGCCGTCTTGTCGGCTTTGCCCGCCGTCGCTGAGGCGGCTGCGAAGTCGAAGTTGTCTTCTCAAACCGTGTTGGGGGTAGCCTGCTCGGATATCTTTGCCCTTGGCATCGACAAGCAGGAAAATCTGCGCGCCACGATGATTCGCGTCGCCTGCGGGTTGGACGCTCCTGGCGCGCTGGGCCCTGAAGGCCTCGGCGTGGAATCGCCGGAGGACTTCACCAACATCAACCTCATCACTGGAGCTGAGATATTTCCGCACGTGACTCAGAGCGAGAGCATGGTGTGGAGCACTCCGGACGGGCAGACCGTCGTCGTCAATTACAACGACTCCCGCGACGTGGCCTCTTCGCCACTCAACATCGCAGGCCTCTCGGTTTCATTCGACGGCGGTGCGACTTTTGCCCGCCTCACTCCCAATCCTCTAAGTGGCCGCCCGGGCAATTTTGGAGACCCCATCGTGGTCTACAACAATGCGCTGGGCAAATGGTTCGCCGGTGATTTGGTCAGTGGGTGCGGAGGCCAGGGAATTGGCCTGTGGACTTCCACCGATGCGATGACTTGGACCATGGGAGCCTGCGCCCACAGCGGCGGCGCAGATGACCGCGAGTCGATGTGGGTCGACAACAATGCGGCCAGCCCTTTCTTCGGCCGGATGTACATTTCTTGGAACGACTTCGGGGCGGGGCAAAACATCTTCGTGACCCACTCGGACGATGGCACTACCTGGTCGGCTCCTGTGCAAGTCCAAAGCGGCACCTTCATCCGCAACATTCAGCTCACCGGCAGTCCGGATGGTACCGGAACCGTCTTCATCGCCGGAATGGATGAAGGCGGCGGCGGCGTCAACATGCGCGTCAACTGGATCTTCCGCTCTCTTGACGGTGGCGCGACTTGGACCGCGATTCAGCAGGGACCTCCGTTTGCTCCCCCGGGCGAAGCACTGTGCGGCTACTTCGCGGCGATTCCGCCCATCTGGCGGCACATGGGCTGGGGACAACCAGCGGCGGGGCCGGGCGGCATCATTCACTACGTCTACGCCGCGCGCGGCAGCAACCCGGGCGATGAGGGCGACATCCTCTACATCCGCTCCGACGACAACGGCGAGACCTGGACCGCTCCGATTACCCTCAACAGCGACGCCGCCGCCGGAGGCCGCCGAAGCCAGTGGATGCCGTCCTTGTCGTCGACCCCAGAAGGCAACCTGGTTGCTACCTGGTACGACCGACGCAGCACCACCGACAACAGCTACGAGTATTGGATCATTCAATCTTCGGACAATGGCCAAAGCTGGGGATCCGATCAGCCGGTGAGCGACACCATCAGCCCGCAGCCGGAGCAACCGGATCCGAATATTCAGTCCTGCTACGTCGGTGACTACAACTATCAGAGCGCGGTCAGCACCAATACCTGGGTGACCTGGGCCGATGGCCGCGTTCAGGTGAGTGGCCACAATCAGCAGGACGTCTTCTTCGCGGCCGTTCCTCAGATCCAGAGCGGCGGAGCCATCGATGGCACGGTCACCGATGCCGACAGCGGCAACCCTATCGGCGGCGCTCGAGTCGTCGCCACCGCCGGTGTCACGCGTTCGGGGACAACGCGCGCGGACGGCACCTACCACCTCGGCGGAGTGCCCGCGGACACATACAACATGACGGTCACATCTTTCGGCTACAACCCGGGTACCGCCCCCGGCGTGATGGTGGTCGACGGCCAAACGACGATTCAGAATTTCACGCTGACGCGCGGTCCTGCTCACAGTGTCTCCGGAACCGTCAGCAGCAGTGCGACCGGGCTACCGATCCCAGGTGCAACGGTGACAATTCTCAGCACTCCCATCCCACCGGCGACTACGGACGCAAATGGCATGTATCTGTTCACACTGGTTCCCGAGGGCACCTACAACATGCAAGCGAGCGCCGCCGGTTTTGGCAACGGGACGGCCTCCGGCGTGGTGGTCAACATGGACGTCGTCGTGGATTTCGCGCTTGATCCTAGGGTCAGCCCGTGTTCGCCGGATGGGATCGATATCCCCAGCCAGTGTGATCTCGTCGCCGGCAACTTAGTCGCGAACTGCGGGTTCGAAACCGGCCTTTTCCCCCCTTGGATTCAATCCGGCGATCTTTCGTTCACGACCATTGACCCCAGCGCAGCGCACAGCGGTAATTTTGGCCTCCTTACTGGTCCCACGGGTGGTCTCGGATTCATCGCTCAGAATCTGCCGACCACACCAGGAGCTGCCTACAACCTGCGCTTCTGGTTGGCGAACCTCGGGGGCCCGTCGAACCGGGTTACCGTGAGCTGGGGAGGAACCAATATTTTCGACAGTTCCGACTTCTCTCCGTTTGGCTACACCGAGTACTGCTGGAGCGGCGCGGCTCCGAGCGACAGCACCGAGCTGAAGTTCGGGTTCCTGCAAGTGCCGAGCTTCTTCCAGTTCGACGACGTGTCCGTCGTAGCGCAGTAGCAGCCATCAGCAAGGCACTTGCTCCGAGGGCGGACGCGCGCCACACCAGCGCGTCCGCCCTCTCGTTTTTTCGTGGGCTTGACAGCAGGATCCGTCGCTTTCAAAGCGCATCTTTCTCTCCTGGACGAAGGCGCGCCGTAGGTCCTCTACATTCGCTCCGACGACAACGGCGACACCTGGTCAGCGCCGATTACCCTCAACAGCGATGCGGCAGAAGGCGGCAACCGAAGCCAGTGGATGCCCTAGACGTCGGTTACGCCCGAAGGGCAGGTGGTCGTCAGTTGGTTCGATCGCCGTAGTACCAGTGATTTAGCTACGAATTCTGGGGAATGCGGTCCCAGGACAATGACGTGACGTGGGGCTCTAATGAGCGATTCAGCGACCAAGTCACTCCGCAGCCTGAGCCCCCTGCCTTCAACAGCTGTCCCTTTCAAAGCGTATCTTTCTTTTGCTGGACGAAGCCGCGCCTTCGGTATTGAATACCTGGGGGCCGCCCGTGGGGGGTGTCTCACCTTGCGAAGTGCATCAACGGAGAGCGGTTTCTCTCCGCAAAAATGAAACAACTCTTGCTGCTCGGAGGGGGCATCAATGAAAAGGAAGTATGTCGTTCGCTGTTCCGTGCTCCAATTGTGCATTGCTACGTCGCTCGCTTTGCCTGCAGTCGCTCACGCCGCAGACAAGACAGCGTCGTCTTCGCTCGGTTTGCCCGCCGGGGCGCACGCCGCGGCGAAGGCAAAGTTGTCTTCTCAAACCGTGTTGGGAGTGGCCTGCTCGGATATCTACGCGCTTGGCATCGACAAGCAGGAAAACCTGCGCGCCACGATGATTCGCGTGGCTTGCGGGTTGGACGCTCCTGGCGCGCTGGGCCCTGAGGGCCTCGGCGTGGAATCGCCGGAGGACTTCACCAACATCAACCTCATCACTGGAACAGAGACATTTCCGAACGTCACTCAGAGCGAGAGCATGGTGTGGAGCACTCCGGATGGGCAGACCATCGTCGTCAATTACAACGACTCCCGCGACAGGAACGCCAATCCCATCAACATTGCAGGAATGTCCGTTTCGTTCGATGCCGGCGCCACATTTACCCGCATCACTCCCAATCAGCTCGTCGGCCACAATGCCAATTTTGGAGACCCCATCGTGGTCTACAATGTTGCGCTGGCCAAGTGGTTCGCCGGCGACTTGGTCGGCGGGTGCGGAGGCCAGGGAATTGGCCTTTGGACCTCAGTCGACGCGATGACTTGGACGGTCGGAGCCTGCGCTCACAGCGGCGGTGCAGATGACCGCGAGTCGATGTGGGTCGACAACAACCTGGGCAGTCCGTTCTTCGGACGGATGTACATCTCCTGGAATGACTTCGGCGCAGGGCAAAACATCTTCGTCACCCACTCGGACGATGGCACCACTTGGTCTGCTCCAGTTCGAGTTCAAACCGGCACCTTCATCCGCAACATTCAGCTCACCGGTAGCCCGGACGGTGCCGGAACCGTCTTCATCGCCGGAATGGACGAGGGCGGCGGCGGTGTCAGCATGCGCGTCAACTGGATTTACCGCTCTCTTGACGGTGGTACGACTTGGACCGCGATTCAGCAGGGACCTCCGTTTGGTGCTCCAGGCGAGCCATTGTGCGGCTACTTCGCGGCAATTCCGCCCATCTGGCGGCACATGGGCTGGGGGCAACCGGCGGCAGGGCCGGGCGGCGTCATCCACTATGCTTATGCCGCGCGCGGCAGCAACCCGGGCGATGAGGGCGACATCCTCTACATCCGTTCCGACAACAACGGCGACACCTGGTCGGCTCCGATTACCCTCAACACCGACGCGGCCGGCGGAGGCAACCGAAGCCAGTGGATGCCCTCCGTGTCGTCCACCCCAGAAGGCAACGTAGTTGTTACCTGGTACGACCGACGCAACACCACCAACTTCAGCTACGAGTACTGGATCATCCAGTCGTTCGACAACGGCCAAAGCTGGGGGGCCGATCAGCCGGTGAGCGACGTCATCAGCCCGCAGCCGGAGCAACCAGATCCGGGTATTCAGAGTTGCTACGTCGGCGACTACAACTATCAGAGCGCGATCAGCAGCAATACCTGGGTGACCTGGGCAGATGGACGGGTGGCGATCAACGGTCACAACCAGCAGGATGTCTTCTTTGCCGCCGTCCCGCAGATTCAAACTGGTGGAGCGATCGACGGTACGGTCACCGACAGCGTGACGGGCAACCCAATCGCCGCCGCTCGAGTCGTGGCAACAGGTGCGGTCACTCGCCAGGCGAACACGCACACGGATGGCACCTACCACATCGGGGGAGTTCCCGAGGGCACGTACGACATGACCGTCACGGTCTTCGCTTACCTGCCGGGCTCAGCCTCCGGCGTTATGGTGGTGGACGGCCAAACCACGGTTCAAAATTTCACCCTCACGCCAGCTCCTGCGCACAGCGTTTCCGGAACGGTGACCAGCCGTTTGACGGGCCTACCCGTCCCAGGCGCTACGCTAAGGGTTCAAGGCACTCCGATTCCGCCGGCGACCACCGACGCGAACGGGATGTACGCATTCGCGATGGTTCCCGAGGGAACGTACACCTTGACGGTGAGCGCAACAGGCTTCCAAGGCAGCAGTCAATCGATAACCGTTGACCAAGATCTGATCGTCAATTTTGCTCTCGACCCTGTGCCCGTGGCTCTCATTCAGGATCAGTCACCATGGGGGAGCAACCAAAACGAGACCCTTCTCACCGCGAGAGGGGTTGCTTTCCAAATCTTCGATTCAAGTCGAATGGCCGATCTCGATTTGAGCCCATTTAAAAAAGTCGTTCTCGTGTCTCAGCAGCCTGACCAGTACTACATGCGGCTAGCGGCGAGCCGGTCCCGGTTTGAAGACTACGTGAACGGAGGTGGATTACTGGAGATGCATCTGGCCAATTTCTTTGGATCTGTGGCCGAGAGAACAACGTTCCCGTTTGGCCTTCGCATCACTCCAGGGTTTGCTATCCAATCCGTCGGCATTGTGGATCCCGGCGATCCTATTATCACCACTCCCAATGCGATTACTTTGGCTGAGTTACAAAATTGGAACTCTTCCGCACACGGCTCGCTGATCGGGGTGGATGTACTGGGCTTGAACGTCGTGGTCAACGCCTTACAAGGGCCCATGGGGCCTACCACTGCGGAGGGTTCAGCTGGGACAGGCACCGGTACCCTAGTGGCCACCGACTCACCTGTGGAGTTCCAGGGCACGCCAAACACCAGAAGGTTCAACGAGAACCTGTTGTGTTTCGGTTTGGGCGGCATCGGTACCTGTCCGCAGCTACCCCCGGTAGGAAGAATTGAAGGAACGGTCAACGACAGCGTAACCGGCAATCCCATTGCCGGCGCTCGAGTCGAGGCCTTCGGTCCGGTCACTCGCACTACGACGACGAACGGCAGCGGAATCTACCACCTGTCTTTCATGCCTGGGGGCACGTACGACATGGCGGCTAGCGCCTATGCCTACTTTCCAGCCACTGTGAATGGCGTCGTGGTTGTCGAAGGTCAGACCACGATTCAAGACATCGCGCTGACAGTGGGTCCTGCGCACAGCGTCTCCGGAATCGTTATCAACAATTTCACAGGGCTACCCATACAGGGTGCGACGGTAACAATTCTCGGGACGCCGTTACCGCCGGCGACGACCGATGCGAACGGGATGTACCTGTTCCCAATAGTTATCCCCGCAATTTATGACATTCAGGCGAGTGCGCCGGGTTTCGTGACGCAGACCCAAATCGCAGTCGTTAACCAGGACGTCGTGGTCAACTTCGGCCTCGACTCCGTAGCGCTCTGCGATCGCATTCCTGGCAATCTGGTTGGCAACTGCGGACTTGAGAGCGGCACTTTGCCCCCTTGGGTTGCTACAGGCTCGGCCTTTACTGCCCAGGGGAATCCTCATTCGGGGACTTGGGCAGTGGAGAGCGGACCAGTCGGCTCCCTGGCGTTCATCGAGCAGCCGCTGGCAACCACTCCTGGAGCCACTTATCAACTTTGCTATTGGCTCGCGAACACAGGAGGACCCCCGAACGAATTCCAGGTGATTTGGGACGGAGTGATCATCCGGGACCTCATTGACCAACCTGCATTCGGGTACATGCAGACCTGCCATGACGTGGTGGCGAGCGGCGGCTCCACGACATTGAGGTTCGGATTCCGGCAGGACCCCGCCTTCCTGTGGCTCGATGACGTTTCGGTCGCGGCGGAATAGCCACCGGCACTAGGAATTTGTTCAGAGGGCGGACGCGCGTCACCCAGGCGCGTCCGCCCTCTCGTTTTTCGCTTTCAAACAGTCCATCTTTCTTTCCTGGACGAAGCCGCGCCGCACGCATTGAATGCGCGCGGAAACCGCTCGTGGGGGTGTCATCATCGTTTGAAATAGATCAACAGAGAACGGTTTCTCTCCGCTCAAATCCACAACCGTTGCTGCTCGGAGGGGGCATCAATGAAAAGCAAATCCGTCGTTCGCTGTTGCGTTATCCCACTGTCCATCGCTGCATCGTTGGCTTTGCCCGCCCTCGCGCAGGCTCCGGCAAAGTCAAAGTTGTCTTCTCAAACCGTCTTGGGGGTGGCCTGCTCGGATATTTTCGCGCTCGGCATTGACAAACAGGAAAACCTACGCGCCACCATGATTCGCGTCGGTTGCGGGCTCGACGCTCCTGGGGCGCTGGGCCCAGAAGGCCTCGGCATTGAATCGCCAGAGGACTTTACCAACATCAACCTCATCACGGGACCGGAGATATTTCCGCACGTGACTCAGAGCGAGAGCATGGTGTGGAGCACTCCCGACGGGCAGACTGTCGTCGTCAATTACAACGACTCCCGCGACGTGGCGTCTTCGCCGGTCAACATTGCAGGCATCTCCGTTTCATTCGACGGCGGCGCCACCTTTACCCGCCTTTCTCCCGGTCCTTTGACCGGCCACGGGGGGAACTTTGGAGACCCGATCCTGGTTTACAACAACGCGTTGGCCAAGTGGTTCGCCGGCGACCTGGCCACCGGTTGCGGAGGCCAGGGCATCGGCCTCTGGACCTCCGACGATGCGATGACCTGGACCGCGGGAGCCTGCGCCCATAGCGGCGGCGCAGATGACCGCGAGTCGATGTGGGTCGACAACAACTCGGCCAGCCCCTTCTACGGACGGATGTACATCTCCTGGAACAACTTCGCCCAGGGCCAAAACATCTTCGTCACGCACTCGGATGATGGCACCACCTGGTCCACTCCTGTCCAAGTGAATCCCGGTTCCACTTTCATCCGCGACATTCAGCTCACCGGTAGTCCAGACGGTGCCGGAACCGTGTTCATCGCTGGAATGGACGAGGGCGGAGGCGGCGTCAACATGCGCGTCAACTGGATCTACCGCTCTCTTGATGGCGGGGCGACCTGGACCGCGATTCAGCAGGGACCTCCGTTTGCTCCCCCAGGCGAGCCACTGTGCGGCTACTTCGCGGCGATTCCCCCCATTTGGCGGCACATGGGGTGGGGACAGCCGGCGGCAGGCCCGGGCGGCATCATTCACTACGTCTACGCCGCGCGCGGGTCCAACCCGGGCGATGAGGGCGACATCCTTTATATCCGCTCCGACGACAACGGCGACACCTGGACCGCTCCAATTACCCTCAACAGCGACGTCGCCGCCGGAGGCAGCCGAAGCCAGTGGATGCCGTCCTTGTCGTCGACTCCGGAAGGCAACCTGGTTGCTACCTGGTACGACCGACGCAGCACCACGGACAACAGCTACGAGTATTGGATCATTCAATCTTCGGACAATGGCCAAAGCTGGGGATCCGACCAGCCTGTCAGCGACGTCATAAGCCCACAGCCTGAACAACCAGATCCGAATATTCAGTCCTGCTACGTCGGTGATTACAACTATCAGAGCGCGATCAGCAGCAATACCTGGGTGACTTGGGCTGATGGACGGGTGCAGATCCAGGGTCATAACCAGCAGGATGTCTTCTTTGCGGCCGTTCCTCAGATCACCACGGGCGGCACCCTGCAAGGAACGGTCACGGATACCACCGGCCTTCCAGTCGCTGGCGCTCGAGTGCAAGTGGTGGGTCCCGTGACGCGCACCGCGAACACGCGCGGCGACGGCACGTACCGTTTGACCTCGATTCCTGAGGGCAGCTACGACATGACGGTCACTCACCCTGACCACAACCCAGGTTCTGCCAGCGGCGTTATGGTCGTCGAGGGGCAGACGACAACTCAGGATTTCTTGCTCACCGGAGCGGGGATACTCGCGGGGACAGTAGTAGATTCACAAGGCGCTCCCCTCGCCGGCGTTCGCGTGCAGGTGGCAGGTCCGGTGACCCGCACCATCAACACTGGCAGCGACGGCTCGTATCTATTCCGACTCCCTGTGGGCACTTACGACGTAACGGCAACCCTCTTTGCCTACGACCCGGGCGCCGCGACCGACGACGTGGTCGACGGCATGACCACGACTCAAAATTTCGCCCTGTGCCTCGCGCCCGCCCACAGCGTCTCCGGGACCATTTCCAACGCCATCACCGGGCTGCCGATTCAAGGAGCGACGATCAGAATTCTCAACACGCCGATTCCGCCCGCGACCAGCGATGTCGATGGGAATTACCTCTTCCCCTCGGTTCCGGAAGGAACCTACGACATCCAGGCGAGCGCGCCGGGTTTCCTGTTACAGACCCAAACAGGGGTCGTCGTTAACATGGACGTCGTGATCAACTTCGGCCTCGAGTCCGCGGCCCTGTGCGATCACGTACCCGGCAATCTGGTCGCGAACTGCGGATTCGAGACCGGGGATTTCACCTCCTGGACTCGTTCCGGCGATCCGAGCTTCACAAGCATCGACACGACCTCAGCACACTCCGGCATGTTTGGACTTGATACTGGTCCCACTTCCAGCCTCGGATTCATTGCGCAGAACTTGGCCACGACGCCTGGCGCGAACTACTCCATTTGCTACTGGCTTGCCAACCTGGGAGGAACTCCAAGCGAGTTCCAACTGAGTTGGGGAGGGATAGTAATTCGAGACGATACCAACCTGAACCAGTTCGACTATACGCAAACCTGTCACGACGTAGTCGCCCCGAATGACACGACCGAGGTGAAGTTCGGATTCCTGCAAGTGCCGAGCTTCTTCCATTTCGACGACGTGTCCGTCGCCGCGCAGTAGCAGCTAAGCACGAAGCATTCTCTCGGCGGGCGCGGCCAAACCGGTCGCGTCCGCTTTTTTTTGGTGCCGGCGTGCCTCTCGATCGTGCCTGGCGTTGGGCTTCTCAACCTTCGGGGCAATGATTGCGTCCACAGGGTCACATTCCCCATCCCGTGAGCACTTAACTTCAACACGTTGCGGGGTAAGAAGTACGCCGGGAGCTAGCGATGGAACAAATTGAACAGAACCGGTATTGGCGCCTGAAAGCCGCGCTCCGTCCGCTTGCAGCCGTGTGGTGCCTCCTCATCGCGACCACCGGTCACGCACAATTCGTGATTGACAATCTGGACGGAGAGGTCACCCAGCACGAAGTCGATACATTCGTCAGCGTCGTCGCTGCGATGCCGATCCCCACTTCCCAGTGGACCGAAACGATTACTCACAACCAGCTGGCTGATGGCAGGGGCGGAATGACGCTCGAAGGGATCAACTACCTGTACCGCGTTACCCGTGACATTCCCGGTTTGAGGTCGGAGCAGATTCAGTTGCTGAATTTGGCAATCGCGTGGACGGATGCCTGGCTGATCCATCGTAATGACTTCCCACTCGGCGAGCAGCGCCTGATGTGGACTGGAAATATCGAACCCATCTGGCCGCCGAACTGCCCGACCTGCGCGAGCTCGACGTACTACGAAAGCGAAGTGGGGGACACCGTCGGGCACATGGCCTTTACCGCCTACAACATTTTGAGCACGCCCTGCATCTGGAGCGACGTCGTGCCCGACGGCGACCCGAACGGTTTCGGGCCGACGTATTTCGCTCGCGCGCAGACTTACGTCTCAATGCTGGAATTCACGATGACCAATTCGTTTACGCCGTATTTTATCGACCCTGATACATTGCTGATCAGCCGCCCCAGCGTTGCTCAAGGCTATCAATCGAGTTTTCACAACGTGAATGCCTGGAACGTCCAATTCATGCTGCTCAACGCGTATTGGGAGCTGGCGCAGTGCCATGAAATCCTAGGTGACGCTCCCGACCTCGTCGCGATGTATCGGAGCATCGTTCAAAACTCCACCGACATGTTCGTCCAGAATGCGCTCCCTCGGACTGCGCGCGATGGCACTCCGGTCTATGACTGGGGCTACGGGAACTTTGGCGACGTTCGAGGCAGACTGACGGGCGAACAGATCGGTGTCCACTGTTCATACGACATCTGGGGTTTGACGCGCGCTTACAGCACGGGTGACACGACGGCGACCGCGCAGCAAATGCAGACGTACGCGGATACTCTGGTGCACGAGATAACCCTTTCCATCGACGCTACCGGCGCAGCCACCTACGCCAGCTACAACGACCGGTGCTGCAGCACGCAAACGTACAACTATCTTCCTTACGGCTTCATCTTTCTGACCCCGTACAACACCGATATCTATGGGCCGGCTGCGCGCGCGGACATCCACTCAGGCCGTCAGAGGAATGATCCCGGTTTAACAGCGGGCATTCTCTGGGCCAAACACTGGCTCTTCACGAATACTCCGTAGTCTTATCTGCCCGCCCTACTTCCATTCCGATCCCGCGATGCAACCGGGCTTTCGCTTGAGGCTCAAGAGCAAGAAACTCCGTTCACGAAGTCCCAGCAAGTGATGATCGGAGGACCCCAGCTTCCATCGGGCCGCTGAGCTCGGTACTCAATTTGAAGGGTCGAGTAAGACATCTGGTACTGCTCAACAGCAGCTGAACCTCCGGATCCGGCGAAGCCGTCACTCACCAAGACCACGTCCGTCATCACGTATTTCAGATAATCCGGATTGCTGGTCAGCCCTCGACGCACCGACACAGTCGCGGTCGAAAAATGCTGTCCCGAGGCGGCGCCGAGGAGCAGGTACGGAGAAGCGGCGCTCGCCTTGGCGGAAAACGACAAGGTCGGTGTTTGCGCCGCAGTCACGCCTCCAATAATCGACGATACGTCGATCCAGCCGGGATGGTGGCTATCGACGCTTTCACCGGAGACACCCGAGACCTGCGCGAAATAGTCCACTTGAGCCAACGCACCGATCGGCTTGGCTACCAAGGACAAGGTGCCAATTGCGATTGCGATAGACGCTCTCCGATGCAAGCTGTTCAGGATCAGCTTCTTAGTGTTGTGTTTCGTCATCGCGTGCTCCTGGGATTTGGGGTTCGGCCATCGGCCTTGCAGGGAACCTTCTGCAGAAGCCGGGCCACCGGGGGAATCCGCGTGAGGGCGGAATTCGCTAGGAGCCGCGCGAGGCTGGCGAAGAACTTGTTGCCGTAACGCAACGGGCCGAAGCAAAAACGTTGCGCGCGACGAAACGATCGGCACCGAAGCGGTGCTGGTTTACTTGTCGAGCTTTCCGAATTTCTTCGTGAGCTCCTCCAGCCCTTTGATGGCGGCCAGCGGATCGACACGCCGCGCAGTTTGCGCTGAAGCGGAGGATGCTGCCGGCGGGGGATTGGGGCTGTTGGCGATGAAGCTAGCGCTTTCTCAATTTCCTTCAAAGCCGGTGCTGTTTCCTCGGCCATGCGGTTTTGAATGAAGGACTCGAGCGCAGACGCGTAGGTAGCCGCCGATTCACGCGAGACGCGAAAGTCCCGGCTGGAGAATAAAATTCGCGCCATCGCGGACCGCATGAAAGCCGTTGTAGTCGTAGCCCTTGGCGCTGGAGCCGCTGCGGACTTGCTGACGGAGCCGGCCCACGCGCTCTCCGAGTTGATTGAGGCTCCAAGCTCCAGGCGTCGACCTACCGTCGTGTTCAGGCCTGGGTTCTGCCAATCGCTGACGAACGTTCAAGACGCGCCACAGCCTGCCTGCCTCCGTCCGGATCCGAGGTACTCTTCGGCTCGGCCTACGCAGAGTGGGCATGGCAAATCGTTCCGTCTTCCCGATTAGGCCGCTTGGAGTTAAACCGGCGCGACCGGTTTTTAGTGAAAATGTCGCATCTAGCCGGTGCAGGTCGACGATTGGAGGGGAGATTTGAACATGGGAAAACATCTGGTCGCACTCAGCACTCTGACTCTGGCATTTTTCCTCTTTATTGGCTGCGGGTCCGGTGGAGGCGGGGGAAACTCGGGCAGCACCGGGATTCCTACTGCCACCACCATCGGCCCGGATGGCGGTACACTTGATGATGGAAATGGCTTGAAGATCACGGTCCCGCCTGGGGCCTTAACCAGCAGCGTACAGATCAGCGCCGCGAGGACGACTACGCCGGGCCCCTCGGGGAATGGCGCTCTCTCGAACTTGTACCAGTTCGGTCCGGACGGCACGGTCTTTAGACAGCCGGTCACAGTGACGCTACCACTGCCTGCTGGAGCTCCGGCTAACGTCACCATCTTTTGGTCGCAGAGCGGCAATCCTTCCAGCTACGAGGACGTGAGTGGCGCAGTGACGGGGTCGAGCATCAGCGCTGCGGTAACCCACTTAAGCACTGGCTTCGTCGGTACGCTCTTGTCCATGGCCAATTGGGTCCATATTGCTCATCCACTGTGGGCCTATTGGATCCCGAACAACAACTGGCAGCACGTCGAGTCCACATCGGGAATCGATATTTCCTCGCCCACCGGGGACGCGTCGGTGGAGTTTGCCTTCGCCTATGGTCCGTTGGTGCCGACCACTCTCGACGCCGCTGAGGCTCAACTCAGGCAGCTCTTTACCAACTTCAGCGTATTGAACCAGTCGCCCATCACCCCCGGCCCTTATTACGGCGGGTCCAGTCGCACGACGGAGTTCACGGCTGTCAGCGGCCAAACCAATGTGCATGGCAAGCTTACGGTGGACATCGGTTATCAAACCTTTGACGCTTACCTGATGATCGCCAACACGCAGGTCTGGCCGACGATCAGTCCAACGCTCCAGTTGATCCGTGATCACATCGTCCACTGTGGCGCCGGTCTTTGCGGGCCATGAGATCCACGGCGGTCAGTTATTGACGGCCTCCAATCGCGGATCATGGCCTTCGCCGCCGCGAAGGTTTCGTTTCTCCTTGAGTGCGAGCGCGGAAGTGCCATCGAGCTCGCGTGCCCGCGATGTTTGACCAGAGTAGCGACGAGCTCGCTCTCACCAGCGGCCCATAGCCAACCTCACTGGTAGCGTCGGGGCATGGCCTTGCGCGAGCTGGTAGCAAATAGACGTATTAGCTACGCTCCGTTACGGACAGAAACGCCGTAACTGCCGGAAATCGTGGCTCTGCAGTGGATGAGACCGTTTCGTGCCTTCTGGCGCTTTGCCATTTGAACCAGTCGCAAATGGCCTTGTGCCGGGGGAAACCATGAAGAGGATTTCAATGACTCTGATGTTGGCTCTCGCCGCGTGTGGTGGTGCGGACGAAGGAAGCTCAGGCAACGGAACAGTGACCGGAGAAGCAGGGGTCGTGAAGGGCGTGGCGGTGGACTCGCAAAATCGGCCTCTAGCCGGAGCCAAAATCTATGCTTGTAGCACGGTCTTTTACGATTCTTGTGCCATCGGCACGACCGGCGCAGACGGCTCGTATTCGGTGAGGTTAAGCTCGAATGACGTTTGGGACGTGAAAGCGTCGATTACCAAAAGCTACAACGGTGCGACGTACTGCTTACCCCTTGCGGCAGATAACACCGATAGCTTTTCCACCACCGATGCGCCGGTTCGTAATTTCTCATGGAAGTTGTCGGGGGTGATGCCCGGAGAAACGGCGGATAATTATGCAAGCTCGTACTTCGGCGCGACGTTGAACACGGTTTTTGACTTTAGCCTGAACCGAAATCAGGTTCGGGTGAACTTGGTTCCTAACGGACCGCTTATCGACGGGAGCGCGGGTAGTCCCTTTAGCGCGATTGCCGGAAGCTGGGCGAGCAATGCGATCGGCAACATCCCCTTAGGCACATACACGGTCCGAGCTGAGTACGTACAGCCTGGAGGAGCGGTTATCCCGCTTCGCGTGTCTTTAACCTCGACCATCAGTGGCTTGGCACCCTCTGTTTCGCTCCAGTTCCCTCCAGACACGGGTGGATCCTGCCTGATCGAACCCGAAGCCAGCGTGTTCATCGCTCCTTGAGTCGAGTCCGAGGACGCTGAGAGCTCGCCCACTGCGCCTAGCTCTTTCGGCATCCCCGTTCCAATTCCGCTGTCGTCTTTGCCCCCGTCAACGCGAGCAACAAGGTTCGATTGGGCAATGATCAGGTGACCGTGATCGCCGGTCATGTTGGATTCACCCGCGACTCAGATCGCAACCTCAAGGAAAACTTCCGTCCGGTAGACGGAGAAGCCGTGCTCGGAAAGATCCGAGAGCTGAAACTGACCAGCTGGAATTTCATCGGCCACGACCCGAAGCAATTCCGCCACTACCGCCCGATGGTCCAGGACTTCTTCGCGGCCTTTGGCCACGATGGCGTCGGGACTATCGGAACGGACACCACCATCACCTCCACGGACATGGACGGCGTTTTGATGGTCGCCCTCGCGTCTCCGAATAGCCGTCGAAGTTTTGAGTCTGTCGAATAGGTCTATAAACAGGAGCAGGAGCAGGCGCAGCGCTGCCCCGGGATGAAGTGGAGAGGCAGCGCTGGCCGATGAACTTCAGCCCAAAGAGCTACATGCGATGAGGCACCCGCCCATTGAAGCTCTTGGGCGGCGCTGGCTCGGCCACTGGGGACGATCGGCCTGTGTGCGCCGTGGTGATGTTGCCAACGAAGGTCGGCAGGATTCGCGCGTGAGTCCGCGCCTCGAATCCCGAGGCAAGTCGAATCAGCGTTGGCTCGCTGAACGCCGTGCCGAGGAAGCTGATGCCCTGCGGCATCCCGTTCACGTTGCCCGCCGGCACCTGGACAATCGGATACCCCGGCCCGCCCGCCAGGCCCGAGCTGGCGAACAGGAAGTGATCGGATAGGAGCAGATCCGTGGTCCACCCGGGGCTGTCCGTCGGGGCGACGATCGCGTCGAGGTGGTTGTTGGCCAGCACCGCGTCGAAGCTCACGCCGGCGTTATGGTCGAGCGTACGCGCCTGGTTGTAGGTCCTCCCGCCGAAGAGCGGTTGCGGGTTGTTGCCCGGGTCCGGGCCGCTCGTGACCATCGAATCGGCGAACTGGAAAAGCTCTTGGAAGAAATACGGCATCTCCGTATCGGCGTGGGCGCTGTTGAAGGCAATGGCGGTAGCCAATGTTCCGCCTGCCACCGGCACTCCCACGCGGGTGTGGAAGTAACTCGCCACATCCAACTTGAAATCAAAGAGGAGGACTTCGATCTCTCCACTGGCCGGTGTAAAGGTCCCCGCAGGCAGGTTGACCAAGGTTGCGCCTGCGGCCTGGATGGCGGCGAGCGCGGCGTCGAACACCGCAATCACCTGGGGCGGAGCATTGTCGATTCCTTGCCGCGAGACACCCAGCCGCTTGTTCCTCAGCCCGTCCGGATCCAAAAATGCGGTGTAGTCAGGCGGCAAATTCGGCCGCATCCGTCCCGTCCCTTCCCAGCCAAGAGGTACTCCCGCGGTGGCCGGATCGCGCGGGTCCGGAGTGCGGCTGACGATGACGTTGAGCACTGTGGCTGCATCCGCCACGGTACGACCATGTGGCCCGACTGTGTCCTGCGTGTGAGAGATCGGCACCACGCCACCGCGGCTGGTGAGGCCCACCGTCGGCTTGATGCCCACCACCGAATTAACGTTTGCGGGGCAGACGATGCTTCCGTCCGTCTCGCTGCCCAGCCCCACCGCGCTGAAGTTGGCTGCCACCGATGCCGCCGAGCCGGAGCTCGAGCCGCAGGCATTGCGATCCAGCGAATAGGGGTTGTGGACCAGCCCACCTCGGCCTGACCAGCCGCTGGTGGAGAACGTGGAACGGAAGTTCGCCCACTCAGACAGATTGGTCTTCCCGAGGATGACTGCACCGCCCGCACGGAGCTTTGCCGCCACCGTTGAGTCGAAGGCCGCTGGCGTTCCGAAGAGCGCGAATGACCCGGCGGTGGTTTGCATTCTATCTCCGGTGTCGATGTTGTCTTTGAGAAGCACGGGAATGCCCTGCAGCGGCCCCAGAACGACGCCTCTGTCGCGCAACCTGTCCGCTTCTCGCGCCAACGACAAGGCGTCCGGGTTGAGCTCGATGATCGAGTTCACCCCGGACCCGTCATCATTCTTCCCGTCATCGTTCTCCCCGTGCCTGGGCTGGTCGAGGGCCGCAATCCGATCGAGGTAGAACTCGGTCAATTCGCGCGAGGTCAGCCTGTGCCGATTCATCAAATCCTGAAATTCGGCGATGGTGAACTCGTTGAATTGATCGGGCGGCCGTGGATCCGCCTTGCTGGTTGACGACATGAACGCAACGCTCAAGAGCGCTGCGCGCAGAACTATACTTCGCAGCTTTCCGCTTCTTTCTCGCATTGGTTTTTCTCCCCCCCGGCGAAGATGGACTGTCGGGTAGGGCGCGCCCATAGCACGGCGGTCCAGCTGTACCAATCCAGATCTGGAAGGAAACGTCGCGTTAACGACAGAGCGGCATCGTTGGTTCGAAGCCACATTGTCCCAGGGTCAAGCACAGAACGTCGCACTTGTTTCAACGCGGTGCTCGCAGAGTTTCCGCCCCGAACCGCGACCGAACACCGATCGGAACTGGCCGCGCGACCGCAACCAGGACTAGGTTCGCATCCTTGGGTTGGTTCGCGCTCGGAGGGTTGAATCTGCCGTGAGCGATGATCACATCCGACGTGAGTCGCCGGGGCTCGGTCCGCAAGGCTCGCCGAGCTCAGCCTGCTCGGATCGGACCAGTGCCGCGGACGACACCCTGCCTCAGGGCAGGGGCGCGCCTGCCGAAATACCGATGCAGCTCGACGCGGTTGAGTGGCCGGTCGTGGAGTCCGGACGTTTCGTATCGGAAGGAGAACATGCCCGAGGCGGCCTGGGCCGAATTGTTCAGGCCATCGACCGCCGCCTGGCGCGAGTTGTGGCGCTCAAGGAGCTGTTACGAGACGGCGGAAGCTCAGAGGCGCGTTTCGTTCGCGAGGCTCTGATTACCGCAACGCTGCAGCACCCGAGCATCGTACCGGTGTACGAGGTCGGCCGTTGGCCATCGGGCAAACCGTTCTACTCGATGAAAATGCTGTCCGGGCAGTCGCTGGACGATGCACTTCGCGAGCGGAAGACTCTGACGCAACGCCTCGAGCTTTTGCCAAACGTGATCTCAGTGACGGACGCGATCGCTTACGCCCATCAGAGGCGGATTATCCATCGCGACCTCAAACCGCAGAACGTCATGCTCGGTGGCTTTGGGGAGACGGTCGTCGTCGACTGGGGTCTGGCGCTAGACCTCTCGCAGGCCGACCGCGGCATGGCCGAAGCGACCACCGCGTACCAAGTTGCAACCGCTGGCCTGACCGCGGCTGGCGCGGTGATCGGCACTCCGGAATACATGCCGCCCGAACAGGCCTCGGGAAGTCCGCTCGATACGCGCGCGGATGTCTACTCGTTGGGAGCGATGCTCTACCACATGCTGGCAGGGACTCCGCCGTATACCGGCGGAAGCTCGGCCGAGGTGCTGGCCAAGGTCTCGTCGGAATCTCCCATACCCTTGGAGCAGAGAGAGCCGGGAGTCCCCCCGGACCTCGCAGCGATCGTGCGCAAGGCAATGGCACGAAATGTGGACGACCGGTATCCCAGCGCCAAGGAACTCGCCGAAGAGCTACGGCGGTTTCAGACCGGACAGCTGGTAAAAGCATACAATTATTCCTGGACAGTGCTGCTTCGGCGCTGGCTCAAACGACACCGAGCTTCGGTCTCAGCAGCCGCATTGCTTCTAGTCGTCGCTGCGGCGATCGGCGTGGTGGCGCTGGTGCAAGTGGTTCAAGCGCGGAACCAGGCGCAAGCCAAGAGCGAGCAGCTTAGGCGCACCGAGGCTCGCAATGTCCTCGACAAAGACCCGACCAAAGTCTTGGCCTGGCTGAAGACTTACCCGATCAATCCACAAAACTTGAGCGAAGTGCGCAATCTCGCCGCGGATGCGCTGAGCCGCGGCGTTGCCCTCCATGTTTTGAAAATGGGGTCTCCGGGGGGACTGACTTCGATCCAATTCTCGCCCACCGGTGACCAACTTGCGACCGCATCGATCGACAAGACGGTTCGACTCTGGGATGTTGGTAGCGGCAAGGAAATTGCGCGCCACCTTCACACCAGTTGGGTCGAGGTGGTTGAGTATTCACCCAAGTCTGGATTTCTGGCGTTGGGTGGCGTCGATGGCCAGGTCCATCTTTGGCAGCTGCAGACCGGCGAGATCC
>Ga0126369_10000827_pt1 | contig 20874 bp, 26 predicted proteins | sample PanSoiMetaPlot_1_FD_109646 | JGI IMG/M metagenome (GOLD analysis project Ga0126369, IMG submission 109646) | Tropical forest soil microbial communities from Panama - MetaG Plot_1 | ecosystem: Environmental > Terrestrial > Soil > Tropical forest > Bulk soil | place: Panama | collected 2016-02-17 | reverse complement strand
TGGTAAATGCCTTCGGAGCCATCCGTGACCGGACGATCAATTGCACGGGAAATTTGCTCTTGTTCCGAATCTCTAGCATTCAAGCTCCTTAACGGCTTCTTCAAGTCTTCCGATGACCTGGGTTATGTTCTGTTCAGTCATTCCGTCTACGAACTCCACTCGCGTCTTCAGGACGGCCTTGCTCCGAGTTATAGGTTGCGGTATATATGTCTCAGCCTTGATATTAAACTGAAACTTTATCACTCGCAGTTTCTTGTCGCCCGGCTCCGTCTCCAGGTTATTAGCTACACTGTCTATCTTGACGCCGACCTCCCATGTGACGCCTCTTACCCGTATGTATGCAATCGGGCTGAATTTTAAGAGGACTTGTTCCAAAATCTGGTTCATGTCTTCGAGATAGAGCGTCCAGGCGTAGAGCGTGTAACTAATATCGACCGGCAGGCCCCGCGCTACCCCGAAAATCGTGTCCCGCTCGAACTTCTCCTTGATGGTGAAGCCCGGTTTGTCGTTGTAGTCGCGCAGGTAGTTGATCGCCTTGTGGTAGGTGTAGCGGTTCTGGTTGAAGGCGAACTCGGTTGATGAGATGGCGAGCATCGGCAGGCGGATGCGGTCCACCACGTTCGTCTCGTCCTTACGGAAGTTCTCCTGAACCACCGCCAGGACCGCACGTTCTTGAGTGGCCCAGATGATCGGCACCGGATGGGCGATGCCGTCCTCGTCAATGACGACGATATTCCTGAATAAATCCATCACGGCCTCGTCGCAGCCGCGCAGTGCTTTGGAGTAGCGATAGACGACGTTGCGCTGCGGGTTGTCCAGGTCGTTAATAATCTGACCCGTCTGCATCGGGTCGCAAAGGCCACTCGAACCGAGTTGCACTCGCTTGCTCAGAACTTCTTCGAGCCAACTGTCCTTTTCGGAGCCGGGGTCGCGCTGGTTCGGATTCGGGGTGCAAGGCTGCGGGCAGTACGGCGGCGGTGGGTCAATGTTCTCGGACTGTGGCAGACCCTTCGGCTCACATTCTACTAGGCTTTTCTGGGGGTCGGTGATGGTTGGTCCAACGGACTTCATGGGTGCCTCAATATAATAAGGTAGATAGCTGTAATAAGAGCAAAAATATGGATAAGGTCGAGATAAAGTACCGGAAGTGGTATAAGGGCATCGCGCCCCGGCCCATCAAGCTGCAAATCCCCGGCTGGGCCGGTGACTCGCATGGGCATTCGGATGGAGACGTGCCGCAACCCTGGCACTGTCCGCCCTTCGTGGAAGCCTCCACCTACGGACTGGAGTTGATTTACCCCTTCGATACCGAATGTCGGGTGCGCAACGTAGACGGGAAGGTGGTCTTCGAGGGGGAGTGGGAGAAGGAGTATTCGCCGGATGGTGTGAAGTTACCGCCCTTTGGGAACTTCGCCCCCGGCCATTATGGGTTCACGTCGTCACTTGACATCAAGTGCCCTCCCAACTACGTCGTCCGCATCGAGCCGCATCCCCGCTTCTACACCGACCGTACCGGGACGGTGCCGGTGCCGGTCTGCGGTCACATTCAGGGGGACTGGTGGCCAAAAGTTTTCTTCGTGGTCTTCCGCGCACCTTTGGCCGGTGAGACACACATCTTTCGCCAGGGCGAGGCGTATGCGCAAGTGCTGGTGTTGCCTAAGCGGGTTACCTACGACGTGAAGGAAATGGACTCGGCAGAGGCTACCAAACGGAACATGCGGGACGCTCGCATCCATAAGGTGGCCCACGGAATCTCCAAGAATTCCTGGCGGGACCACCAGGATTTATGCTTCGATGATAAATACAAGGTCTTGAGTACCGTCTACGCCAAAGGCGGGGAGGCCGGCGTGGATAAGTTCCTTGAAGAAGCCGAACAAAGCCAGAAATCCATCGAATCTGCCAAGGCCGAGGCCGTGCGGCGGAAACTGCCACGAAAACTCGTCAGGAGAAAATGAAAGCCTACCGAATTAAAAAGCGGGAACGCCGTTACCCGGTCTTTATCCAAGAAATTCGCGCCTACCTGCCCAAGCCCAAACTACCCCACATCGTCCTGTTCAAGATTCATAAGCAGGAAGTCTTCATCGAATTCATCTACCGTTAACCTTGTGGCATTCCGGGGCCGGGGGTGTTCATGGCGGCGGTAGGCGCTTGCCCCGGCGGTCCTTGCGGCGGCTGGGCGCTGGTATTTAATGCCGCCTGATTTTGCTGGCCCTGCTGGTCCTGGGCCTGCTGAGCGGTTGGCTGCTGAAGCTGGTCCAGTTTTTCTTGCATGGCGGTTAACGCCTGCTGCATCGGTTGGAGTTGCTGTTTCATCATGCCGACTTGTTGGACCAATTGCTTGACGCCGCCCTGGTTTGGGTTGGTCTTCAGGGCGTCTTCTACTTTGGTGACCGCCTCGATTGCGTCCTTAATCGCCGCCGCCGCGTCTGCCGGTCCAGCCTGATGTGCCGGAGGGGCCAAGGCACCGCCCTTGGGGATGGCTGACGCGCCCATGCTCGCGGTTTGCGCCGGCCCCGGAGGGCTGGCGGTGTTGCCCGCATCGTTGGTGGTGGTGCCGCCGGAGGGTGCGCCGTTGGCTTCCCGTATGAGCCGGTAGAACTCGTAGAATGACTTCATGCTCCCCCTCAGACGATCTTGTAGTCCACGTCCTTTTGAGGTATTTTGCCCTCGCCCGTGGTGGTGGACTCTTGGTAACGCTGGCAGATCAAGTTCAAACGAACCACGCCCCACATCTTGAACTCACCCAGGGCACGCTGGATGATGACCCAATTTTCTTTCAGGAAGGGCGTGAATAAGCGGCTGCCGATTTTCGGCGGGTAGCCAATCGCGTCGAGGGTCGCCCGGTAGTTAAACTCGAAGGTCATCTCGTCGGGGGCGTCGATGCCGAAGGCGGTCTGGGCGTTTTGTGCCGGGATCGGTTCGTACAGGCCCCAAAGCTCGACGGGATTGTTGGAGAACAGCTTGCCTCTGGCCTCCAAATACATGGGGTCGATGGTGTTGCTGCTAATGAACATCTCGTAGTAGTAAATTGGAGTTCCACCCATTCTGATGGCCTCCTGATCCCACTGATTGAACAGGGCATGTTCCGGTGCAGAGTCATCAAACTGTTGGCGGCTGCCGAGCGTGGTGTACGGCGTACCGTCCGGCTTGCAAATCATGAATGTATATAGAACCACTTGCGGAATTCTTGCAGCGCCAACTCGACCGACTCCGTTTCCATGTCCGTGGCGTCCCGGATCAGTTGGGCAAGTTGCATTTGGAGCTTCCCGCGTTGTAACCAGGAATCGGGGAGCGGCGTGGGGAAGTTGACCTGCTGACCACGTTCTACTTCCTGGTGCATTCGGCGCATCACTTCGGGCATCTTGATGCCTCTGTAGTCAAACATGCGACGGGCGATTTCCAACGCCCACGATAATCTGTTGACCCGACTTTGCCAGTGCTTGCCGCCAGCGTCCGGCGATGCGTGTTCGTCCGCCAATTGCCGTTGAAGAGTCGTTATGGTGTGCTGCTGCATATCGCCCAATTCGACTTCGCCTTCTTCCCGCGCGGCGGGGTCGAAAGCGCGCTCGCCGCTTTTCTCAAGTTCACCCATTCGCACGACGGTCGGCATGGCACCCGGCGGTTCGAGTTTGTCTACCAACGCCTGAATCCTGGTGGGCTTCTTGATCCAGACGGCTTCGCCACGCTTCACAAAGATGTTGGCATCTTTGGTTGACACCCGGAACAATTCCTTTTCCGGGTCGTCCTTACTCATGACGGCCACCCGCTTCTCATCGACCCGCCCCGCCAGCTTGCGTGCCTCGTGGGCAGCTTCCAAAGCGGCCACCGAACGGATCGTGCCGGTGATGCCACCGTGTTCTTTGGACCCTGGGTACTTACTTTCGTAAGTCGCCTTGCCGCCGCTATAAAGATTCGGGTCCAACATTTTCCGGTAAACGCCCCAGATACCCATTTGCATACCGTCCAACAGGTCTTGACTGCCGATGGACATGCGGCTGGGACCAATGGCGGCTTGTTGCATTGCGTTGACAAAGCTGTATCCCTGAGCCGCCGTGACCCTGGGGCCTTGGCATTCCCTTTCACCCTCTGGGGTCGCCACGACAACAGGCATCCTGGCGAGTGCCCTGGCTTCGCACTCGTTATCCGGGTCAGTGAAGACCCTGGCCTGGACCAATGCCCGCATCCACTTCACAAACTCGCGGTCGTATTCCCGAAGCGCCTCCCAGGCAACGTCCTTACGGGCCTCGAATAACGGAATGGAATAGGCTGGATTCATCCGCAAATCCAACTCAACAACAAACAGCCATTGGGTGAATCGTAGCATAGTGACGTATATAAGCCCCACAAACGCAAAAAACCCAGGCTCGTCGCCTGGGTTTTTTGCCAACATAAATATTTAGTCTAAGGTTAAAGTCGGGGTTACGGCAAGCTGCCCGCCACCTGCTGGTAGCGCGAAGGGGCCGTTAGAGAATATCTCAACCCACAATAAAGAATTAGATAATGTAGTAACGTAGTAACCGACTATGGTAACTGCGGTCGTGAAAGAGAAAGTTACATCGGGGTAGGTCGCGGTTGTTACGCCTGCTGTCTGCGTGACGCTCCAGGTGGCACCGTTGAGGACTTGCGACTGGTAACCAGTGGCGGGGTCCGCTTCCGTCAGGTTGGCTAACGTTGTACTGTCCGAAGGGACGTAGTTGTTCGTGTAGAGATGCAGTATGCGATCATCCGGCTGCTTCTGGTTGATAATGTACTTCAGCAGGATGATTTCAGCTACGTCGGGGACAACTAGGGCCATCGAACCTCCACATTTATCTATAGTGTGCGGTATATATTTTCATGGGTCTGAAAAATAAGGATGGCACCCCCTACCGACTCCGTGGCCCCAACCCCATGATGCGGGGCCAGGAATTCTGGGGCGAATACAAGCTGCACAACTTCCAGTTCAAGGGCGAGGTCGTCGCGGATACCACCGAAGTCCGTCGCCACTCCAGCGATTTTCAGGGCGTGCGCGACTTCGTGGGCGAACTGGAAGCAACCAAACCGCAAGAAGCTGTCGAGGAGCAGGTGCCGATCTTTGAAAGGCCCGTGGTGGTATTCCCGGACCCGCAGGAGCAACAGCCGGAGGCCAAGCCGGTCTTCCACTGCCTTCCCGCCGTGGTTCGCCAACACCGGGACGCCCTGTACGGCGACAGTTATTCCACCATCAAGTACGAGGCCCCGTTCACTTTTGAGGCTTACATCGTGGATCAGACCGATATGGTTCTTCAGTTCTGGACCAGTGGCCCTGCCGCCGACAAAGTTACCAAAGGTTCGGTGATCTACCCCAAAATCATGGAAAAGCGATGGTGGCGGGTCCGCTCAAAAGTCGAGAAAGCCGGCGGCTGGCTGTTCGAGTCCGTGCCTTCCGAATATCAGCCTAGTTTTTCGCTTCCGGCACCACGGTGACCTTGAGTCCCATCTTGGTTAGCGAGTCTTTGTAGTCGTTGACGGCTTTCAGATAGCCGCATTCATAGATGGCCGCTATCAGTGTGCCAAAACCTTCCACATCCCTGCCGGTGGTTAGCGAGTGTGCCACGCGCTCAATTAACTGGTCGTGGTCGGCGTATTTGTCTTGCAGTATCTCGAACATATACTTTTTGATGGCGAGGGCCTGCGGGTTCGCCATGTACTGCATCCAATTCATTCGTCCTTCTTGTGTTTGTGGTGTTTGTGGTGTTTGTGGTGTTTGTGGTGGTGAACCTTCTTGATTTTTACCGGCCCAACCGATTTGAGTTGCCCGCCGGCAGCAGCACCTTGCCACGTCCCCTCGCCGGGGAACTGCGGGATGTCTGTGCAGTCGTCGCCGGCACACCCGGCCACCCCCTCGGCTTCCTGTATTTTCAACCACTCTCGAAATGTCATATGCCCTCTCCTCCCACCCCCGTCGAACCTTTATCAATCGTCTGGGGCAGCTTGTTGAGCAGGGCAATGGCAGCGCGGTCGATCCCGGTCGCGGTCCCTGCGGCAACTTTCTGTTGTAATTTCCTCAATACCCCTTTCACCATGCGCGGCGTGCCCCGACGCTGGAACCTGCCGTGGAAGGCAATCCTCGCCCACTCGCCACGGGACAGGAGGTCATCCAGTTCAGCATCGCCAAGGGGGGAGGAAGGCGTCGGCCCCGCCAATGCCGGTTGCACCGTTGCCACGGAAGCCGGTCGGGGTGGGATGGCGGTTGGCTTCATGGCCCGGACCCGTTCCTCCAGATGTCGCATCCGTTCTTGCAGCGCGGGGTATTGCTTGGTTAGAGCCTCCACGGGCTTTCGCAAGCTCGGCTCTCGAAGTTTAGCAGCCGCCTGTTGCGGGTCTTGCAGGATATAGTCCTCAAATTCCTGCCATTGCCGGGCCACTTCGTCCGGCAAGGGCTTTTCGGTCGGCATGGTGGGCGCGGCGGCACCCGCCTGGGCGCTCAGTTGTTCAACCAGTTCTCGCACCCGCTCCACCACCGCTTTCGGTTCCTTCACCTGACCCTTGATCGTCAGGATGTCGCTCTGGGCACGCTCCTCGGCCTCGCCCGGCTTCATTCCCATATTTTCGTAGGTCATGGCCAGGGCATAGAAGCACATATAAATGACGTTTCGTTCCTCCGTCATCGCCTCGTGCTTGAGCCGGCTGTCTCCGGTGCTGTCCGCCTGGTCCTTCTCCTGCTCGGCGGCGTGTGCGTCCCTCTCGGCGTCCGCCAGGAGTTCGTCGTGCAACACGCGGAGATTATACTTGAACTGACAGTAACCCGTCTGGAGCGCCCTGGCCCCGCGCAGGTCGCAGCCCTTGGTCGATGCTTCCTGTTTCTGCTCCGCGACGGCGCGGGCGCGAATGCGCTCCATGTATGACTGAAGGTCTTCGCCGTCCGGGTCCATTCCCGGTCTTTCACCACGCAAACGTCGGGTGCCCCGGCTCCAGTCTTGCTGGGCGTAGTTGCTCACAAGTGTTTTGATCTTGTAATATCGTGTGGCGTGGCGGAAGAACGTGGGGTCGTCCAGGTTTTCAAGGAGCATGTCCCAGGCTAGGGAATATAACTTCTTGCCCATCGAGCGCAACACCCGTTGCTCGAAGGACTCGGCCCCGCCGACTGCCTCCCCCAAGGCCCCCTTAATCGCCTCCACGATCTCGCCAAAATATTGGCCGTGTGCGTTGGGGGTGAAGGTGAAGTTGTCATCCAGGTCGCCGCGACCACCCTGCCGCAGCAGGCCCTTTTCCAGCCTGGCCACTTGGTCAGGGAACCTGGGATCACAGGGGTCAAGATATTTCCGGCCCGGAGTGTTTTGGTTCGGGTGAAAAGCCCCGGCGCGAATGTGGTTGGTCCCTTGCCAGCCGGCCTTGGTAAACCCTTCCTCACCTTCTTCGCCTTCGGGGTCCACGTCCGGGTAATCGTCAACCTCAACGAAGTCCTTTCCGTGTCCGAGTCGTCTTGGCACCGGCTCGCCCGTCCGTTCGAGTTCGTCGAAAGCATCCATCTCATCCTGCGTGAGCTTGCGCAGAAACTTGCCCGGCAACAATATGGGTACTTCGTGCGTTTCCTGCCTGCGCTCGCCAGTCTGGGGGTTGACCCTTGTGACGGTCACCTTCTTTTTGGGCAAGTGAAGCTGTTCAGGAACTATTTCCTGGCTGCCATCCTTCAGTTGACGGACATTTACGATCCGCCCCTTTGGGTGGCTGGGTGATGGTGGGGTACGCAACTGTCCCTGACTAGCCATCTGCACAACGTCGTGCCACGCCAAGGCGGCGGCTAATTTGCGCCGCAGCTTGGCTCGCGTCCTTATATCCGTCTCGGTTACTTTGTCCTCCTTGGGAAACATCTGTAACCACTTCTCGCGTACCCACGGGTCGCCGGGTATGTTCATCCAGTGGGTCTTCTGAAGTTCGTTGCGGACTTTATCAATCGTAAACGTGTCGCGCACTTCCGACTGGCCGAGTCCTTCTCCACTATCCGGCCCCCAGGATTCCGGCGGGTGGTGATCCAGTTCGCCCAACATTCGGTGGGCGGTATAGTTTAGCCAATCGCTCAGCCGCTCGGAGGCCGTGTGGGCTTTCATCAGGTTCATACCACGGGTGGCGCTGTGCCTGCCTGAACGCGAGACGCGGGGGTTCCAAAGGTCGTAGCCGGCGGGGTCGTCGGACTCGCCCTCGATGCGGTGGATTAGATGTTCGATATTGGGTGCGGCTTCGATATGGTGCGGTTCCCCACCACCAGGGACACGGAACTCGTAGACCTTGGTTTTAGGGTAATCGACGTGGGGCACCTGCCGCTCGGCGTGGAGTTCGGCTTCCCGGCTGGCCCTGGCCGCAGCGCAGCGCCTGGCAACGTCGGGGTTACGGGCCTGTGATTCTTCCCCCAGGTATTTTTCGTAAAGTTCCTTGTATTTGGCCTCGTAGATCGGACGGCGTGCTTCTTCCCTGGCCTGGAGGGCTTCCAGCAGGTCGTCGTGGTAGCGCTTGTAGAGCGCCTGTTTCCAGAAGCGGCGAGGAATCTGGTGCAGGAAGCGGATGTCATCTTCATCGAATTTGATGGGCTGCTTGTATATGTGCATCTTCCGCGCCATCTCGTCCAGGCGGAACTTCTTGTAGCCCCCGCCATAGTATTCTTGATTGAAGAATCGGGCGAAGGATCGCGGTTCTACAAACAGTGGTTCGCTAAGTGTTGGCATATTTTCTGTACCTAACCAATATATAGGACATGGCAGTGAATTGCCCCCAGAACACCTTGTATATTTCTCGCCCGACGCAGGAAGCCGCCGGCCAGGCCGGTTGCCAGCCGTGCAACCCCTGCGGCTCCGGGCCGGGTGTCTCTGACCCCCTCAACTTGCGACAACTTAGCCCTCGCCCCAATCGCGGGAAGATCAGGGGCCAAATTAAAGATTATGTCCTATTGATGCTTGGCGCACCCGTCGTTAGCATCGAACTGGACGAACAACAACTCGACGCCGCCGTGGACCTGGCCCTCCAGGTGTTTGAAGACTATGCTCCCAGGGAATATTTCCAGTATTACGTCTTCAATACCGTTCCCGGCAAAAGCGTCTACGAATTGCCGCCGGATGTTGGGTATGTTCGTAACGTGTTTTATAAGCAGACCGGCACCTTTGCCTTTCAGTCCTCGGACCTGGGCGGTGCAATCCCGGTAGAATATTTCTATCCTGGTGGTGCTTATGCGAGCATTACCGGCGGCTTGATTGACCCCGTTCAGCCCATCTGGGGCAGGATGGGTGAGTGGGTTTTGTACAAGCAGTACGAGCAGATGTACTCCCGCATCGCCTCCAACCTGGGCGGCTGGGAGTGGGTGGGCGGGTATAACAATATCAAGATTTACCCGATTCCTTTCCGCGTCCATCAGGTAATCGTCCACTACCTCCAGAAGCACACGGACTGGAAACAAGTGACGCAGGCCATGCAGGAGGGGGCGCTCTGTTTCGCCAAGATTATGCTCGGTCGCATCCGCAGTAAGATCAAGAACCCGCCCGGCCCGAATCAGGGCGTACAACTTGACGGTGACACACTGCTTCAGGAGGGCCGGGAGGAAAAGAAGGAGTGGGAGGAGCGGCTGCTCGTTCGGTTCGGGGACGTGCTGCCGATTACGTTGGGTTAAAAATTTCGAGTAGCGCTTAAATACAAAAGATACTTAGCCAGGGGACCAGTATGAATGATTTTCAGAACATATTGAGATTGATTGTTGAGGCAGGTGAAGGAGAAGCCGGGGCGGGTGCTGGCGCGGGTGCCGAAGCAGGTGCCGAAGCGGCCCCGGCTGGTGGTTTTGAGGCCATGCAAAAAACCGACCCTGGGCAAATCCTCAACACCCACGTCGAGGAGCATCAGACACTCATCAAAACTTTCAACGATACCGTGAGCAGGGCGTTTCAGCAAACGGAGAAGACCCTAAGCGGGTTGCGATCCTTCCAGTATATGAAGGGCAGGGCGGCGTTACCGGCCACGGCCAAGATGGCGCAGAAACCATATAGCAGCGTTCCCATTCGTAGCCTTCCTCCGAGCTTGTCGATGGATGATCCAACCCTGGCGTCTATGCAGGCATTGTACGGCCCCGGCGCAAAGAAGCAGGAAGGCCGCTTGGCAGAGGTCGGGGAGGTAGGCCCCTCGGCGGAAGCCACCAAGGGCATTGGCGAGGATTATGCCGTTGCCAAGGACGCGATCACGAATTTACTGACCACGTTCCGCACTGCTTATAACACTTACAAGGACGGCAGCGATAGGCTGATGATGAAGTTGCAGTCCCAACTGCCGGACATCCAGGCAGGCCACGGCTACGGCATGTTTGCCCACGCTCAGTTGGGGCGTTACGAGAAGCAAATTCACGAGATGGAAAGAAACTTCCAACAGCAGCGTGAAAGTTACCAGCAGGAGATCGACCAGTACCAGCGACTCAATGAAGACCTCAAGCAGCAGCTTGCGGATGCCCAGGCCCAGATGGAAGACGCCCGCGCGAAGTGGACGAAAGACATCAAAGATATGGGTGCCGAAGCACAGGCCAAGGTCGCGGAGAAGATGGCAGAAATAGAGAGGAAGACTCAGGAACTTCAGCAGATTCAACAAACCCTAGCGGGTAAGGAAACGGAAATCGGCGCTAGGCAACGTGAGGTTCAAAATCTGTCGGCGCAAGTGGAGCAGAGGGGTCGGGACATCGAATCGGCCAGTCAAAAGAACCAGCTTCAAAGGGAACACCTACAGGCATATGCAAAAGCCATTGCCAAGTTCCAAAAGGAATGGGAACTCCTTCGCCAGCAGACCGAAAGTTTCCGCGACGACGCTGACGCCCTGCGCACTCACTTAATGAAGCTTGGTGCATATCGCTTTGCCGAGCCGGGGGAGGCGATGGCGGCGGGCGAGGAACCAACCGGCGAGTCCGTGGGTCCATACGGCAAGTTTAATCTGCGGGAGTATCTGCGGAAGGCGACCAGGAACTCGCATTACCACGAAGGCAATTGGTAAATGCAGCAAATGTACCAGTTTATTCAGGGATCGGCGCAAGACGAGCGCCTTGATCGAATGGCCCGCCTGTTGGCCAGGACCAGGATAAACCCCTACATTTATATTCGGGAATACCTCACCGACCTCCAGCACGAATATTTATTGACCGAAGGCTGGCTGGGGAATTTCTTTACCAGAGTGAAGAACGCCTGGGGTGCTTTCTGGACTTCGCCCAAGGAGGACAACCCCCTTAACCGCTATCAGACTGCCAAAACTGCTCTTCAAGAATTGATCTCCATGATAAAGGCCAACCGGGACGCCGGGAGCCGGACCCTGGGGATTGTTCTCAACGGTCTGGAGCAATCACTAAACGCCCTGCTCGCCGTCGAGCCGCAAATCAAACAGTATAGCCAGGAAATAATGTCGTACTCCAAGGCCCAGAAGACCGGCAGGGCCTTCACTCCCACGATCAAAGACATCCAATTGCCTCCCGACCTGGAACCAGAACTGGTCCAGTTACTTCAGGATTATGACCAGATTATGCGCAGCCCCGACAAGGAGGAGAAGGTTCGACAGTTGGTGTCCCAGGACGACAAGTTTGCCACTTTTATCAGCAAGATCGAGAACCTGTACCAAAACCTCCAGACCGACCCCAGCCGGGCCGACTACCGCCAGCAGTTGGGCACCTTCTTGAAGCAGCTTGAGTGGGACAAATCCTTCCGGGAGTTCAGAAGGATTTTGCACTTCGCCCGCAGCCGCACCACCCAGGGCGGCATGGAATACAAACCCTTGGGCCTGGACGACCTTGAGGCCGCGTGGCAGCAAATAGCCAGCGAGCCGGCGGACCCCAGCACGCAAATTAAGAAACTTCGTTTGTGGTACGCTCATCTGCCTGCCGAACACCCGATAAAAACCTGGATTCGCCAACAGAGTCAAGGCAAGGGCGAGAGCGAGGAAGACCTTTTCTACCAGTACGCGACGACGTGGCTGCGAAACAAAATGGCCCAGAGCAATATAGGAAGCCAGCCCACTACATAGGACATGAACACCTGGCATGATTTTCGTCACCACCTGCTGGTTGAGGCCCTGGACGTTGCCGAGTATTGCGAGGTTTCCCAGGAACAACTTGCCGAAACCGCTCTCGCCTACTTCCTCGTTGCCCTGCGCCAGCCCCGCCTGGTTGAGTGGGTCGATTACCGCAACCAAAGCTTCATGGAAGGGGTGGAAGCCTCTCGCTATGCAATCGAGGTCAACTACCGAACCACGATGAAGGACGCCCTGGAAGGGTTCGCCAAGATCACCCTCGGTTACGTCAGCGCCGCCATGAAGGCTCACGGGTTCCACGTCAAGTTGGTGTTCACCGAGAAGCCGATGCGGGTGCTAGTGTCTTCCCGAAATTGGGACGACGGCGAGTGGGTGGGCATGATCTCCTTCAACCCCGACCACAACTGCTTTATATTGTCCAAGGGGTTTTTCAACCGCGAACGCAAGACCGTCTCGGTGCAGAAAAGTGAAAAATGCAAGGGCGACTCTGGTGCCGATCTGGCCGGCGACCTGCGGAACCTGATGCACTCCCTGAAGGACACGCCCGATGCGCACCAGGAAAAACTCAAACCTGTTCCGTTGAAGCGGGGTCCGAAGAGTTAGGCCGATAACGCAGGCTCCGACTGATTTCTTCCATACGGCGGACCTTGCCGCTAATCTCCAAATCGGTGGCTGCGCAAGCGCGGCACCAGTACCGCCTTCCGTTGTCATCGAGGATGCTAAAGAAGCCAGCCCGCGTGCGGCGGGAAATCACTTTGTCGCAGACCTGGCAGCGAAAGTGAGTTCCCCGCCACAAGCGGAGTTTATCGAGCAGGTTCCTTAGCAGTTTCATCTTTCTTCGGTTCGTCTTTGGTTATACTCGCCCCTGCGGGCAGCAGGGAGTCCACCACCAGGATCACCGTGCTGAGGACGACGACCCACTTCCACACCGACCTCCATGACTTGTTGTCCATGACAACCTCCTTGTTGCTATATGTAGGGGTCGTCGCTATTTTCCTCCCTTCATGGGCATTTCTTTAATGCCCATCAGCCGCCTGATCGCAGGTGGGAAGTCCTTGTCCTTGATGATGGCCGCGAGCCGATCATACTCGTCATCGAGGGTGGCCAGTTGCTTGCGCAGTTCCGTCCGTTGATCCTCGATGGCTTCCAGACGGCGACCAATATCCGCCAACTCCTGCGCACGGGTGGTGAACTGCCGCAGCAGCAGGCCGTGGTCCACCTGTTCTTCAGGTTCGGGCGGGAGGGCCTGATGGTGGATGGGGCGATTTTCGACCAGGGCCAGGCCCGCCGGGGACAAGTCGTAGCCGGTGATCGCCACGCCGCTACGCACTTCTTGGATGTACTCAAACTTTTCAAGTTCGCTGATGACCCGGCTGACGGTGCGCGGAAGGTGGCCGGTCCACTCACACTCGGTTTGAAGCGCCCTGATAAATTCGAGCTTGGTCCGGGCGCGGTTGCCGATCTGGCGGATTTTCTCCAGCACGAATTTCAATTTGTCAGGTTTGTTGACGATGCCCCGCAGAGAAGAGAAGTCAAGCTCGGCTTGTTGGGAGTCCACGCCTTCATCAAGGTCTTCCACGGTTTCCTCACGGACAGCAAGGGGGATCGAGGGCATGGGGGGCGGGGCGGGCGGCTCCTCAGCCGTGCCGGACACGAGGACAGGCTCCGGCGGGGGGACGACGGCGGCTTCGATCTTGGCGGTGCGCAGGTCTTGCCGCCAGGAGCGAGAGATGGATTTGCAACAGCCTTTGAGTTGGTTGAAAAGGTTCTCGGCAGAGTAGCCAGAGCCGTCCGGGATCAGCAGTGTCATCTGGTGGTCCTTGGTGTCGTTGGCACCAGGCTTGACCCGCATATAAACCCCGAAGTCCTTATAGCCGATGACCCTGATGGGTGGCGAGGCAGAGTCACAATGCTTCATTTTGTCGATGCGACATTGCCAAGTTAAGTCCTTGGTGTAGCCGGCCCTGGCAAGAAGCATCTCGATCAACTCTGATGCTCCTTTGGGGTCAGAGTGAAAGTGATCGCCAGCCGCGTACACTTCGACTTTCACGGCATCCTCCTGTTCCTCCTGGTTCGGGCTTTCCTCACCCTATCCCCGGAGAATTGGGTTGTCAAGGGCTACATAGGGGCATGTTGACCGAGCAGTTTCATCGCATCGGGGCGAACGGAAGGAAATATTATGGACTGTGGGGGGCGGGCATACTGTTCACAGACGGCCAGCGAATCTTGCTTCTGAGACGTAGTACCCCCTCGGACTGCCCGTCGAAGTGGGGCCTGCCGGGCGGACGCGCCAAGAAGGGGGAGTCCGCCATCGACTGTGCCCGCCGCGAGGCCAAGGAAGAGGTCGGCACGCTGGTCGGCACCCGATTTGCAGGTTTTGAAGAGAAGGACGGGAAGCATCGTTTCTACGTCTACCTTTATGCGGTGGACGCTCCCTTTGACGTGGAGATCACCAAGGAACACGACGATTGGAAATGGATTCCTCTGGGAGACTTGGAGAAGTACGAGCTACATCCGCGACTAGAACGGCAGATGCCATATTACCGTAAGGCCATCGCCCGCCGCTTCCCTCCGAAGAAATTTGCGGAATGGCTCTTATACAGGTAACTTGACAAACGGCGAATTTCCATTAAAATTGAGCGAGTTAGTTACTTCCGCATTTGCCCCGCCTCGTCCGTAATCCAACGCCACTTATTTGGCACACTACTTGCGACTCCCCAATGTAGAGGAGTTACCGTCGATGGCTTTGAAATGACAAGGAGCTACGGAGATGACAGCTTTAATCGACCACCCCACCGCCAAGATGACCGACCTCGACAAATTTCTGGAGGAGACGGCCCGCAGTAGCCACAAAGGCTTGCGTCTCCACGAGTTCGTGCTGAAGGCCCTCCACCACGGTTTCCGGGGCGAACAGCGTGGTGAACTGACCCGCAACATCCACCGCTCGCTCAAGCGCCTGGTTCGCAACGGCGTCCTGCGGCACCACGACCTGGAAAATCCCGTGGAGTTCGTGGCTTAAATCTTACCACCGGGCGGGCAATAAAATGGCCGGCTGGCCTCCAGCCGGCCATTTTCGCACACTTACTGTGCAATTTTCGCACGCTCCCGAACCGCATCGAACGACCAACTCCGCAGCATTTTCCCATCTCGGAACACTTCAACGAGCAAATCCTCGCCCGGCACATGCGCGTTGACCGTCAAAAGCTCCCCGCCTGACTGGACCAGCTTCATCCGGCCCGCCTTGGATACCTTGCCGAAGTCGGTGACTGGCTGTTTGTAAACGTCCCGTTGCTCCCCGTTTACAGTTACCGAGGCACATTTGAAAGCGAACTTGAGGGTGTCCCTGTTCAGTTTTTGCAACAAAACGCCCCCGGACCCGAAGGCGATGTTGTCGCCCGACCAGCCGCGACCCTGCATGGCCTGAAGAATGCCGCCCAGGGTGTCAAAGTCGATCCCGTCGCCCTGAATGATGCGGACGTGCGGGTTTAACACTTTGTACCCTTTGCTGTTCATTTCGTAGCCGAACGCAGCGCCAAGAGTGTCAAGAACTGTTGGCACCACCGTGGTCGGTTCGCCGGAATCCGGGCGGATCACCAGGGTGCCGTTGCGGCTCAGAACGCGGTCCCGCAAGTCCTCGCCCCAATATTTCTCGCACGCCTGGAAGATGTTGTAGGAGTCGCTGACCACGGCCACGAGTCCTTCGGGGAACTGGTCGAGCATGTTGGCAAAGGCATCCCGTTCGTGGTCCTTGCCCCAGGATGTAATGGTGCTGTGTTCGGCGGCGGGGATCGAGAATCCAGCCATAGGACAACGGTAATAGTCGCGGGCGACTACCAGAGCAGCCATCGTGTCGGTGCCCAGGAAGTTTACCAGATGCGCCGCCCCGCCCACTCCGGCGGTTTCCACCGAGGACACTCCGCGAAAGCCGAAGTCATGGAGTTTGAAGCCGACGCCGGCTGGGTCGCCCGTTTCCTCCAGGTTGGCCAGGATAATCTTCTTCATTTCCCGGCTTTGGGTGGCTACGGTGCAGCCGTACCAGACCTGGACCAGCAGGGTTTCCAGGTAGTTGGTGAGCCAGAAGCATCGGGGGTCCGTGTTCTCGATGGTCATGAGAACGTTGTGATTGGGAACCACGCTTCCTTCGGGGACGGCTTTTATGCTCACCGGCAACGCACCCATGTGGTTTCGGACGATATAATCCCACCCCTCCCGATTGAAGATTTTGTCATTGCCGAAGTGTTTGGCGAAGTATTCCGCCGCCTGGTCGATCTCATCCCGCCACACCCGGACTCCGTGCAGGTACTCCCGGAGGTAATACTGGAGGCCGAAGAACACGACATCCTTCCATCGACCGCCCCGCGACTCGAAGTAGGAGTACACCTGCTCCGTACCCGGCGGGTACTGCTTGTGGTGGCTCACCTTGTAGGAGTCGGTCAGCAGGATGATGTTGTTCATGGCCCCCATTGTACTCCCGAACACGCCGTTTGCTTACTTGACTTTCGCCATCACCTGCTTCATGTCGGACCAGACCAGCCCCTTGGCTTCCTGCTGGTAATCGGGTTCTTGGAACCGGAGAAGGTAGGCGGGGTGGAAAGTCGGCATCACCGGGATGCCGTTGTACTTCTGCCAGGTGCCGCGCAGTCGGCTGATGGGGGTGTCCACGCCCAGGAGGTACTGTGTGGCAGTCGCACCCAGGCAGACGATCACCTTCGGCTGGATGACCTTGATTTGCAATTTCAAAAATCCAGAGCAGTTGTCGGCCTCGGCGTCAGTGGGCACGCGGTTGCCGGGAGGTCGGCATTTGACGATGTTCGCAATATAAACATCGTCGCGGTTCCACCCGCAGGCTTTAATGATGTTGTTGAGAAGCTTTCCCGCCCGTCCGACGAAGGGCCGGGCTTCCTTGTCCTCCTGCTCGCCCGGCCCCTCGCCAATAAACATGACCTTGGCCGAGGGGTCACCCTCGCCAAAGACCGTGTTTTTCCGCGAGGCCACCAGTTCGGGGCACTTGACGCACTGGCAGACCTTTTGCTCCACGAGATCAAGCGCTTCAGATTTTTTCATGGCGTTTTTGAAATTTGCTGGCCTGGATGCAACTCTGCAAATAGCAGTCGATGCTTTCGCCCGCGTCCGCCCAATACCCTTTTATCTTGGTCGCCTTGAGCCTTCCCTGCGACAGATAGCGGTTATTCAAGTCCGTGATTTCAAGCTCATTGCGCTTCGAGGGTTTGAGGGAGCGGATAAAGTTCCACACGCTGCTATCGTACATATAAAGGCCAATAGCAATCAAGTTCGATTTCGGCTCCTTGGGCTTTTCCACTATATCCAGCACGCGACCCTGCTCGTCTACCGACACCACGCCATACCATTCGGGGTGCGCGACTTCGGTGAGGAATATACGGGCACCGAAGGGGTTGGCCTCGAAGTCCTGCACCGCCTCCGGGAATGGTTCTTCGAGAATATTGTCCGCCAGCAGCACGCAAATGTCATCACCACAGGCCCATTCTTCGGCCAGGCCCAAGGCGTGCGCGATGCCCGATGCCTCCTTCTGGTAGGTGTAGGCGACGTGCTTGAGGCCGAATTCCTCCCCGTTGCCGATGATACGCAGGAATTCGCCCACGGCATTCCCGCCGCAAACCAGGAGGATGTCCTTGATCCCGCTTGCCACGAGGGACTGGATGGGGTAATAAATCATGGGCCTGTCGTAAACGGGCAGGAGGCACTTGTTAGTGACTTTGGTGAGCGGGTGCAGACGGGTGCCCAGACCACCGGCTAAGATGATTCCTCTCATACGGATATTATAGCGCAACAAAAACGCCGGGCCAAAGCCCGGCGTTTACGCTTATTCTTGCAGGAGTGCGGGGTCCGCCCCGTCGAAGACGACGGCGGGTCGGTTTATCACCTTGCCGAATGGCGGCATGTCCAGTTGGACATATTCCGTCCGTTCAATCATCAGATCAGGGTTGCGCCGGGCCTCGTGCCGTTCAGGCAGTTTATCCAGTTCGGTGGCCGTAAACTTCCGCAACTGGACCCGCCGACTTACAAAGGTTCCCCGCTTGAAGAACGCCGGGTAGTCGTTCCAGTTGATTCCCTTCTGCCAGAGCATTTCTTGCATCTCGGAGCCGTTTTTATTGTCTACCTGCTTGTGGCTGAAGTAGGCCCGCGCCGCCATCGAGATGGAGTTCTTGGTGGCGTCCTTCTCGCGCCAGAGGAATACATTGGCTCCTTCGTCCGCGTTGGGCACGTTCCAAACCCGGCAGTCGAAGTTGGCCAGACCGGGGCGTGGCCAGCCGCCGAAGCGGTGCGCGAAGCTCTCGTTAAAGTAAGTGGCGCACATCGAGGACAGTACGCTCACCATCTTCTGAATGCGCCCGTCGAAGAAAATCTGGCTGTAGTAATCCCCCGACAGCCAGGCCAAGGTGATCTCGTCGGACTGCGTGTAGCCCATGCAGGCATTTGTCTCCTGCACCAGATAAGTGCAGCAGTCCACCATCAAGGCTGACAGGCGGGCGTCGTAGGGCCGCTCCATGCCCTTGGTGAAGTTGTGGAAGCCCTTGCCGTCCAGGCGGGCGCACGCCGGGAGGAGGGGCATCAGCCTCCGCGCTGCTTCTGCCCCCTCGTAGAGTTTCATGCGGTCGCCAAACTCGTCGTTCATTTTCGGCACTCCTTCCTACATAATATCATGAGGTTCAAGGACTGGCTAACGCTTAGCGAAGAATACGGGGTCGTCACCAATGTCATTGACAAGGGTTTGGACGGCACTTATTTGAAATTCCAAGACGGCTCCAAAATGGGTCCGGTGGCCAGTATGCAACCCGCCGATACTTCCGGGGAAAAGTGGGTCGCTCATAAAAAGGGTGGTAACCCGGTCGGTATCGTTGTGGTCGCCAGCCCGCAATTCGCCAAGGTCGTGCAGCAGAAGGTGCTGGCCCAGCAGCAACATAATATCAAGTCTCGCCAGGGAGGCATTGACCCGGAAAAACTGAAACGCCTGGGAAAAGGCATTGTCCTGTATCGTGGCATCGGTGGCCAGTATGACCCCTCCTTCAGCCGAAGCCACGAACAATATTTCAGCCCCGACATCATGTTCGCCTGGGATTACGCCGTCAAACGATCTGGCCCCGGCCAGCGTCCCAATATCGTTCGAGCGGCGTTCCCAGGCTCCCTTTTTAGCGTCGATCCCCACGAAGCCGACCCCAACAAGATTAAGATGCACGGCTCCGGCGGTTCCAACATATTCGACGTACCCAACTCGGTACTGCACCTGGGGTATCCCGAACAGTTGACCCACCAGCAGGTCGATGGCCTCATCAAGCGGGCCGGGGCTTCGGGGATTTGGGGCCTCAACGATCAGGAAATGGCGGCGGTCCAGGGATATTATCCGCAGCCTAGTGGTATTCCGTTCCGCTCTGCCGCTCCAGGTACGCGAAGTTGATGGCCTTCACCGCCGCGCGGTCGAAGAACTTGCTCGGATGATTGTCCGTCCGTTCCTTCACCGTGGTGATGACGCCGCCCTCGCGTTCCTTGAACGTCCCGGCTTTTTCCGGCGAGCAGAGCGTCGTGGGACCGCCGACGTGCTTATCGACCACCGCCCGCGAGTACGGACCCCGGTAGATCAATGGCACCGTGGCGACCACGAACTTGTTGCAGGCTTCCACCTTGGGGTCGTAGTCCAGGTATTTCCCGTTCACGGTGATGTCGAAAACCCGAACGTCCCACTGGCCGTTCTGGAACCCGTAGGCCATGTCCTGCACGCCGGAGCCGTATAGTTCTGCGAAGATCACCACGTTATTGTGGCCGTTGCACAGATAGAGGAGCAGTTCCTTGATGCCCGGCTTGTCCAGGGCCTCGAAGAACTGGCTCCGCTTGGTGATCTCGTAGAACCACTCGACCTCGCGCTCCTTCTCCTCCCCGGTTTCTTGGTCCACGACCGTTTCCATGACGGCCATCCCGTTGGCGTCGTAGACCGGACGCCGCTTGCGCTGGGTCTGGAGTTCCTTGCGGCGCACGTCATGCGAGCCGGCCATGAAGCGCCAGATCGGCGTGCCGTCGTCCTTGGTGTCGCGGATTAAACCCAGCCGGCAGTTCTTGCCGTGGATTTTTTCCGTCATCACCACTTCCTCCCCTTCCTTGATAACGTCGGGGAAGTTGTTGATGTTTTCCAGGGTGAAGTATTTGTGGAAGGCCGGGTGGTCGCGTTCCGCGTCCCCGTCCGTGCAGTCGAGGGGCGGCTCCCATTTCTCCAGCTTATAATGCTCGACCACGCTGTAGCCGACCGGCCACTCTGCGTTTTCCAGGGCCATCGGGAAACCGTAGGATGGCTCGCCGCGCAGGCGGGCGACCCGGATGCGCACCCCCTTGACATCTCCGCTCTGCTCGTCCTTGACCGGGGCGGCATATTTGGTGACGCCCAGGCGGTCGCTCAGGGCCAGGGGCAGGATGGTGTCCGGCGGGATATAAACGATCTTATCCCCCTGGTTGAACTGCGTGGCCCCGGACTTGTCGTTGCGCGTGATGCAACAGCGCCAGCCTTTGATGGTGGCGATGGCCATGCGGTCGGCGTTCGGGTGTTTCTCCACCCGGTCCACGGTGCAGACTTCCACGATCAAGCTCGACATGCTTCCTCCTCGGTCAGTTCTTCGACCTTCTTCTTCTTGCGGACGGGCGGGTTGACAACCATGCCGTCCACAAGGTCTACCGCGACGGTGGCGGTGTCTCCGTCGATCTCCACCACGGTGCCGGAGTAATCCGCGTCGATGGTCATGCACCGTTTGTGGCCGATGGCCTCAGTGAATACGACTCGCTTGCCGATCATTTTCGTTCTCTCAGGGCTTGCAGGATCAGAGCCTCAAGCTCGATCCACTGCTTCTTGTTGTATGT
>Ga0126369_10000826_pt1 | contig 20878 bp, 18 predicted proteins | sample PanSoiMetaPlot_1_FD_109646 | JGI IMG/M metagenome (GOLD analysis project Ga0126369, IMG submission 109646) | Tropical forest soil microbial communities from Panama - MetaG Plot_1 | ecosystem: Environmental > Terrestrial > Soil > Tropical forest > Bulk soil | place: Panama | collected 2016-02-17 | reverse complement strand
CCCGATGTCCATACTGGCGTGCCTGATCAGAACGGCCTCGTCGACGTCGGCGTAGGGCGTGGCGAAGACGGTCTGCCGGGCGATGGCATGCCGTAGCCCGGCGAGCCAGGCCCTGGCCGTCACGCTGGCCGGGTGCGGCCGTCCGCCGGCGCAGTTGGCCCGGCCGCCGACCCGGTATGAGCCGCTCATCGTCGACGCGTCGGACAGCAACGCGGGATCGACCGCCCAGGTCAGGTGCGCAGTGGCGGCATAGCGAGCGCCGAGGACGAGCAGCTCGCCCAGCCTCCCATCCGTAGCGAGGCTCGCCGCCAGGCCGTTGTCGTGCAGGATGCCTGGGCATGCGCCGAGCCGGGGGACGTCAATGAGCGGCCAGATCCAGTTGATCAGCGCCGGGCGCGGGCGTGCCCCCGACCGGCAGCTGTGCGGCTTGTCAGGCCAGAAAGGCAGCGGGATCGGATGGCTGGCTAGCATCGAGCCCGCGCCGGTGACCTCGATGGTGAGCGGGTACACGCCGAAGCAGGTCAGCCCGAATGCAGCAATGGAACTGGCTGGCAGCTGGACCGAGAACGGCGCCGTCGCGTGCGCGGAGATCCTGGCTGCAACGTGCACGACGGCGCGGACCGGCGCAGTTGGCTGTGGGTAGCCGGTCCGGGCATACGTCTGGAGGGCGGACTGCGAAGTCAGGGCGGCGCGAGAGATGTAGAGCTGCACCGCGATCCCGCTGATCGGTGCGGAAGTCAGGTTGCGGATGGTTCCGTTGATCGTGATGGCCCGCCGTGCTCGCGCATAGGCCGGGTTCATGGACCGCACGGTCAGCGCCACCTCGGCGGAGGGCTGACCGGCCGCTGCGGCCTGCGCAAGAGGAGGCCCGCCAAGCACCGCCGCTGCGATGCCGGCAACGCCCGTGGCCGCGACAGCGGCTATCGCGACCCGGAGGCCGCGAAGCGCGGACCCGAGGCGCCGGGGCGGGGCCGTGGCGCGCTGGGCGAGATGCGAGCGGGCCATGGCGCACATGTTATTGCCCCGCGCCTGGCAGTCGGCACGACGAGGGCGGTCCGCGGGAACCACAGCGGGACCTGTGGCGGCCGTCCGTGGTGATCACAACGCGCACGGCGGCAGGCCAGGGTACTAGATTGCGGTGCGCTCGCATCAGGCTTACCCTCATTGCCCGTGCCCGATCCCACGCGCTCCGCGTCCGGCTCGGCGTCGGCCGGCGCTCGCCGCTCCGCGCTCGCGTCGGCGCAACCGCGCTCGTTGCGGGAACTGCTGTCGGACATCTCGTCAGTGGCCGATGAACTCGGCCAACTGTTCGCGCGTCACGGCCAGGAGCTTGCCCTGGTCGGCGGGCCGGTGCGGGACATGTTCCTGCGGCGGCCGCACGCAGACCTCGACCTGACCACCGATGCCCCGCCAGAGCGGGTGCTGGAGATCACCCGAGAATGGGCGGACTCCACCTGGCCGGTTGGCATCGCCTTCGGTACCGTGGGCCTACGCAAAGCCGATGTACTGCTTGAAATAACGACGTACCGCAGCGAAGCGTACGGCCCGTCGTCGCGAAAGCCCAGCGTCCGATATGGGACCTCGCTGACCGAGGATCTGTCCCGCCGGGATTTCACAGTCAACGCGATGGCGGTCAGGTTGCCTGGGCATGAGTTCGTCGATCCGTTCGGCGGCCTGCGCGACCTTCAGGACAAGATCTTGCGCACGCCGGGGCGACCCGAGGACTCGTTCACCGACGATCCACTGCGGATCCTCCGCGCCGCGAGGTTCGTTGCCGAGCTTGGCCTGAAGCTCGATCCGCTTGTGCGTCAGGCGATGAAGTCGCTCGCGGCACGGCTGGAGATCGTATCCCGGGAGCGGATATCTCACGAGTTCCAGAGACTCTTGCTCGCGACCCGGCCTGGCGGGCCGTCGGCGGGGATTGAGTTGCTGGTAGACACGGGAGTGGCCGACCATTTTCTCCCTGAAATACCGAAGCTGCGCCTGGAAGTGGACGAGCACCACAGGCACAAAGATGTGTACCGGCACTCTCTGACCGTGCTTGACCAGGCGATCGCGCTCGAGGAGAGGTACGGCCTCGACCGCGACTTGCGGCTGCGGCTGGCGGCACTGCTACATGACATCGGCAAGCCACGGACGAGGACCATGCAGCCCGGCGGCAAGGTCGCGTTCCACCACCACGACGTAGTCGGCGCGAAGCTGGCCCGGGCCAGGCTGAAGGAGCTACGCTTCCCCGGCGACGTGACCGCCGACGTGGCCAAACTGATCGGGCTGCACTTGCGGTTCCACGGCTTCGGCAGCGGGGAGTGGTCCGACTCGGCGGTCCGCCGCTACGTCACCGACGCCGGCCCGCTGCTGGCCAGGCTGCACGCGCTGACCAGGGCCGACTGCACCACGCGGAACAAGGCTAAGGCGCAGCGCCTGGCCGACCACTACGACGATCTCGAACAGAGGATCGGCGAGCTCGCCGAGGCCGAGGAACTGGCCCGGCTACGGCCCGACCTGGACGGCAATCAGATCATGTCGCTGCTCGGCATCGGGCCTGGCCCGGTGGTAGGCCGCGCCTACAAGCACCTGCTCGAGCTACGGATCGAGCACGGCCCGCTGGGCCACGAGCGCGCCGTTCAGGAATTGCTGCGCTGGGCGCGGGAGTCCGGGGTAGGAACGACAGCCACGTCCGGGCCCGACGCCGACGCATCGTGACCCACCAGAGCCCGGTAACCCGCTGCTGAGACGAGGTAGCCGACGGCAGCCACCGCCAGCAGGGCCGGAGAATGCCCGGTGACCGGCATGAAGACGGCAGTAACCGCTGCACCGAGGACGAACGAGGCGTTGAACATCATGTCGGCCAGCGCGAACACCCGACCGCGGTAGTCGTCCTCCATCTCTTGTTGCAGGATCGTCACGGTGCTGATCGTGACGCCCTGGGACGCGACGCCGAGGCCGAACGCGATCACGATGAACTCGGCCTGGCCGAAGGTGAACCCGAGCCCGCCGGTGATCAGGCCCGCCGCTGCGAGCATCGCCGTGATCCAGCTGGCGTTCGACATCTGGCGGGTGACGATCGGCGTGATCACCGCCGCGGTACCGGCGCCAAGCGCCGCAGCGGCCACCAGCGGCGCGAAATGGCCGAGAGCGGTATTGGCGGAGCTGGCGTGGTAGAAGTAATTCCGGTACAGCAGGATCGACATCACGAACAAGATCCCGTAGAGGAACCTGTGCGCGCCCGTGGCTGCGAGCGCTGCACCCGCGCCCCGGCGGCGCGCGACATGGCGAAGGCCGGCCCACAGGCCGACGGCCACCCGCGCGATCTCGGTGCGGATCGGTCCGGGCTGTTCCCCGGGCGCCAGGTCCGGACCCAGGGCGGCTTTGGCCATCCGCGTCGCGCTGAGGCCAGCCGCCGCGTACCACAGCGCTCCGACCAGCAGCGTGACGGCGGTGCCTAGCCTGCTGGCGCCGGTCATCAAGTGGATGCCGATCGCAGTGAACCCGCCGATGAAGGCCACGATGGTGCCGGAGGTAGGGCCGACCGAGTTGCCCATCACGAGTTCGTCGGCGGGGACCACGTGCGGCAGCGCCGCAGACAGGGCGGACAGGAAGAACCGGTTCACGCCGAGCACGACGAGCCAGGACAGCCAGACGGCGAGCCCGAATTCCCCGGTCGCGATCAGCACCGCCGTGAGCGCGGTGAAAGCCGCTCGGATCACCGCCGAGAGGTAGAGGATCTGCCGGCGCGACCAGCGGTCGATCAGGACCCCCGCGAAGGGCCCGACCAGCGAGTACGGCAGGTTGAGGATCGCGAAGGAGGCTGCGGCCTTGGCGGGGTTGGGGAAAGACGTCGCGCTGAAGAACACGTACGTGCCGATGCCGCCGGTGATGATTCCGTCGCCGGTCTGCGAGATAAGCCTGGTGGCGTAAAGCTTGCGGAAGCCTGGCTGGGCCAGCACGATTCGCAGGTCGCCGATGAACGACCGCCTGGCGGTGGCGGCCACGCTCATCGTGGCCACCGCCATGGCTGCAGCGCGCTGTGCACGCGCCCAGACTAGGCTCTCGCCGCGCACCGCGGGACCCCGGTGGCGCTACCGGCCACCGGGGTCCCGCGGGTACAGACAGTGCAGATCGCGTCGGCTAGCGGTTCAGCTCGCCGCGGATGAACTTCTCCACGGCCTCACGGGCGACGTCGTCGCTGTATTGCTCCGGTGGCGACTTCATGAAGTACGAAGACGCCGAGGTGACGGGGCCACCGATGCCGCGGTCCTTGGCGATCTTCGCGGCGCGGATCGCGTCGATGATCACTCCGGCCGAGTTCGGCGAGTCCCAGACCTCGAGCTTGTACTCCAGGTTGAGTGGCGTGTCGCCGAAGGAGCGGCCCTCCAGGCGCACGTAGGCCCACTTGCGGTCGTCGAGCCACGGCACGTGGTCCGACGGGCCGATGTGCACGGCCGCCTTCTCCATCTCGTGGGGGATCTGCGAGGTGACCGACTGGGTCTTGGAGATCTTCTTCGACTGCAGGCGCTTGCGCTCCAGCATGTTCATGAAGTCCATGTTTCCGCCGAAGTTCAGCTGGTAGGTGCGCAGCAGTTCCACGCCGCGGTCCTCGAAGAGCTTCGCCAGCACCCGGTGCGTGATCGTCGCGCCGACCTGGGACTTGATGTCGTCGCCCACGATCGGGACGCCGGCCCGCTCGAACTTCGCGGCCCACTCCGGGTCCGAGGCGATGAAGACCGGAAGGGCGTTGACGAAGGCCACGCCCGCATCGATCGCGCACTGGGCATAGAACTTATCCGCCTCCTCCGAGCCCACTGGCAAGTAGGAGACGAGCACGTCGGGCCGTGCCTCGCGCAATGCCGTGACCACGTCCACCGGGGCCTCGTCGGACTCGGTGATGATCTCGCGGTAGTACTCGCCAAGACCGTCATGGGTCGGGCCACGCTGCACGGTGACTCCGGTGGGAGGCACGTCGCAGATCGTGATGGTGTTGTTCTCGCTGGCCACTATCGCTTCGGCGAGGTCCCTGCCCACTTTCTTGGCATCGACGTCGAAAGCGGCGACGAACTCGATGTCCCTGACGTGGTACGGCCCGAATTGGACGTGCATCAGGCCGGGCACCCGGCTCGCCGGATCGGCGTTCCTGTAGTACTCCACGCCCTGGACCAGGGAGCTTGCGCAATTCCCAACGCCTACGATGGCTACCCTGATCGAACCCATACCGATCGCTCCTTCTTCGTTCTCTTAGGTAGGGCCTGCGGCCTGCGGCGTTCGCCGCCTGGCGCGTCAGTGCCCGTCAATGTCATGTCTGTCAACTGGAAGGCGGGGCGGTCCCATGCCGCCCGCGCTGCCTGTGCTCGGGCTGCCCGCCTGCCGCTCGGAGTCGATGAGCTCGTTGAGCCAGCGGACCTCCCGCTCGACCGACTCCAGGCCGTGCCGCTGCAGTTCGAGCGTGTACCTGTCGACCCGCTCCCGGGTCCTGGCAAGCCCCGCGCGGAACGCTTCCACGCGCTCCTCAAGCCTGCTGCGCCTGCCCTCGAGGATCCGCAGCCTCACGTCCGCCCTGGTCAGGCCGAAGAAGGCGAACCGCACGCCGAACCCGTCGTCCTCCCACGACGCCGGGCCCGCCTGGCCGAGCAGGTCCTCCAGGTACTCTTTGCCGTCGGCGGTCAGCCGGTAGACGATCTTCGACCGTCGCCCCGCCAGCGGCTTGGCCGGGTCGGGCAGGGCGTCCTCGGTGATGAGGCCGCGCAGCATCAGGTCCTTCAGGCACGGGTACAACGAGCCGTAGCCGAAAGCGCGGAAGGCGCCCAGCAAGGCGTTGAGCCGCTTGCGCAGCTCGTAACCGTGCATCGGAGTCTCGTGGAGCAGTCCGAGCACGGCGAGCTCGAGCACGCCGGTTCGCTGGCTGCTCATCGTCGCCGGCCCTCCCGCTCTGCGCTAGTATCCACCAAGCCGCTCCGCCACAGCGTATCACTTCGATGTATCGAACCGATACATCGAGAAGATACATTGCGCACTAACGTGACGCAAGTCGACCTCTGCGCGCCCGAAGGTCTGGTGCGCCGAGGCAGGCGGATACCGCATCCGGCCGATCCTTGTCCCAGATTGGGACTCGGCGTGCGCGCTGATCCGTCGTACCCTGTCGGTCATGAGGAGATCGGTCGTCGACTACACGCTCGCGCGGCGGGCGACGCTAGCGTCGCTGCTGACCGGGCGTACGACCATGACCGATGTCTGCGACGCGCACCCGTACCTGCTGCGGGCGGCGAAATACCACGGCGAGCCGACCGATAGCGGCTGCCCGATCTGCCGCAAGTCAAAGCTGACGCATGTCACCTACGTCTACGGGGACGAGCTCGGCAGGTATGAGGGGCGGGTCAAGCAGGGCCGCGAGCTTGACGAAATGGCAAGCGAATACTCCGAGTTCCGGGTGTACGTCGTGGAGGTCTGCCAGAGTTGTGGGTGGAATCATCTGGCGTCGTCTTACGTGCTCGGCACTGGTGAGCCGCCAGCCAGGCGCCCGCGCCGCGCCCGCGCGGGCGACTGACCGGGGGTTCGGCGGATCGGACCGGGCACGGCCCGGCGCCGGCGGACGTTGAGACTGGGAGACAATCCGCAACTCCGGAGGATCAGCCAGGTCACTGGGCGTACCGTGACAGTAGGGATCTCCGGGTAACGTGGGTGGCTGGCGGGAACCCCCAAGCTCCGCCCCGCGCCTGCCGTAGCCGCCGACCAGCGAGGATCACGTGAGTAATCCAGACTTCCCCGGGCCGCCTTGGCAGGATCGTGCGGGTTTCCCCGAACCCCGCGGCTACGGCGCCCCCGATGCCGGATACGGCAGGTCCGCGGATGGCGGGCGGGACAGTTACGACGGCGGCCAGGGGAATCGCGGCCAGGGCCGCGGCTACGACAATGGCCGTGGTTTCCACGCCAAGGGCCGCGGCTACGACGATCGTGCCGGATACCGCAGCAACGGGCGCGGTAGCGGCGCGGGTAACGGGCGCGACCCTTATTCGCGCGACCCATACTCCCGAAATGGCGGGGATCAGGCGGGCTACGACCGCTACCCGGCCCGCGGCGGTGCCGGCGTCCGGAGTCGCGGCGACTACGAGAGCGTCGGATCGCGAAAGGCTGGCAGGCGCGCCGGCGCCCGCCGCGCAGGCAGCCGGCGTCGATATGGCCAGGTCGGCTATGACCGCCAGGGGCTCGGCCCGGGCGCTGACCATAACGGCTACGGCAACGGCCAGTACGGCTATGGGCCCGACGGTTACGGCCACGACGGCTTTGACCCCGGGCGCGGCCGCATGGGCCGTGCAATCGAAAACGTCGACGAGCGGTTGCGCGCTTTCCGGGACCGGCACGCCGGCAAGCGCGGCTTGCGCGAGCGCCCCCCGGGCAACTGGCTGCAGCGCCAGTGGCGCGCGAACTGGTGGCGCCACTGGACGCTCAAGAAGGCAGCCCTGGTTGCGGGCGGCCTCGCGGCCCTCATGCTCCTCGTCCCGCTGGGCGGGTTCTTCTACGTCTATTCCTCGGTCGCACTGCCGCTCTCGACATTGCAGTCGCCGCCGCAGCAGTCCTCGATCGTCTACTTCGCCGATGGCAAGACCCCCATTGGCTGCTTCTGCAACCATTACCGCACCGCGCTTGATATACCTCACCTCACGAAGAACCCGTACCTGGAGGAGGCATTCCTCGCCGCCGAGGACCGCAACTTCTTCCACGAGGGCGGCATCTCCCTCACCGGAACGGCGCGGGCGCTTATGGTCGACGTGACCGGCGGCGGCACCCAGGGCGGCTCCACGATTACCGAGCAGTTCATCAAGAGCTACCTTGACCCCTATGGCGTCGGGCTTACCTTCAAGCAGAAGATCAAGGAAATCATCCTGGCCATCAAGCTGGCGCGGGTGGAGTCCAAGCCTTGGATTTTGCAGCACTACCTGAATGCGATCTACCTGGGCGGCGGCGCGTGGGGAGTCGAGGCGGCCGCCGAGACATACTTCGGCAGGCACGCGTGGCAGCTGTCGATCGCGCAGTCCGCGATGATCGCGGCGATGGTGCAGCAGCCGAGCGGGTTCGAGCCCGCCCATCCGACCTATGACCCCGGGCTGGGGTACTCGCTGCTCGACCGCTGGGTCTACGTTCTCGGCAACATGGCCCGGGATACCCCTGGCATTACCCAGCAGCAGTACAACGCCCTGGTCCCGTACCCGCCCGATTCGCCGCAGCACATCCAGGCCGACCTCCAGCACTTCCCGAAGGCGGATGCCCGGTCGCAGTCATGGACGGGATACCGCTACTACCTCATGAACCTGGTGCAGAACGAGCTCCAGGCGTACTACCACATCCCGCCAGCGGACCTGCAGAACCGCGGCCTGCAGATATACACGACGATCAACGAGCACCTGATGACCGAGCTCAACAGCTCCATTCGCTACGACAAGAAGCAGATCGGGCAGTACGCGGCGCAGCAGTACGGGAAGATCGCGCTGCCTCGCTGGGTGCACATAGGCGCGGTTCTGGAACAGCCTAAGACGGGTGCCATCAAGGCGTTCTACGCCGGACCGGGCTTCGGTACGAAGCATTGCGTTTTCTGCGATAATGCGACGGGGACCATTCTCCAGCCCGTGCAGGTGGGATCGTCGTTCAAGCCCTACGTGCTCACCACCGCCGTATCGCAGGGCATGAACGCCCAGACGAGCATCCTGAACAGCCATCAGACGCTATGCATCCCGCCGGCGGACTGGCCGGGCGCGCAGGGAATTGCCTACCAGCACCAGAAGTCATCGTGGTCGATCGCTCATTGCAACACGCATATCGGCTATTACCTGCTGAACCAGCCGGGGGAAATCAACCATCCGCTGAAGGTTCCCCTGGCGACGGCGTATTCCAGCAACCCGGCCTTCGAGGACCTCATTCACCGAACCGGCGTTTACCCCGTGCTCGACATGGCAGGCAAGCTCGGGGTGAACCCGAGCACGGTGCATGGCCTGAAGAAGCTGTTCGGGCCTGGCGGCCAGTACCCGGGCTCGGTGACCGCGGCGCTGGGCCAGGGCTCGCTGACCGTGGTGGACCAGGCGAACGCCTTCGCCACGCTGGTGTCGAACGGGATCACCGCGCTGCCGCACGTGATCCAATTCGTCACGCAGGGCGGTAACAAGCTGCCCGTGCCGTCCGCCTACACGCCGCGCAAGCTGCTAGCCCCGAACGTCGCGGCGGACGCCGACTATGCGCTGTCCTTCGACACCGTCCTGGGCGGAGCGACAGGGACCAATGCGAACATCGGCAGGCCGACTGTCGCCAAGACCGGAACGCTGGGCCAGCTCAATAACGCATCGCAGGCGTGGTTCATCGGTGCGATACCGCAGTACTCCTTCGCAGTGACTCTCTACGCGGACAAGCCGGCCCACGAGATCCTCAATAACCTCCCGAGCATCGGCGGCTGGGCCGGCGAGTATGGCGGCGCCTGGCCGGCCACGATGTGGCATAACTACATGAGCACGATCACCGCGGGTCTGCCGGTGAAGCAACTGCCCGTGCCGAACTTCAACCCGCCGCAGTTCAGCAAGTGGAACCAGGCGCCTAAGGTCAAGCCGCAGTGCAAGGGCAACCAGCAGGGTGGGCCCGGCGGCGGTGGCGGCCAGGGCGGCAACGGGAACGGCAACGGGCATCACCACCACGGGCTGTTCTGGCAGTTCGCGCAGCTCAAGCCCAAGCCCAAGAACTGCCAGAAGAACGGCGGCGGGCCGGGACCAGGACCGTCGCCAACCCCCAGCCCGACGAGTTCACCCAGCCCGTCGCCGAATCCGTCCGTCTCGCCGTCGCCGAACCCGAGCCCGACCGGTGGTCACGGCATCGCCCCGGCCACGACGCCAGGATCGGGGACAAGCCCGGCACGGGCCCCGAAGCCGGCCAAGGGCCTGGCCTCGGGCGGCGCGGTGACAACGGCCGCTGTACTGCCCAGGCCCGTGGTTCTGCGATCAGCCTGGGCGGTGTGGCTCACCGGCATGGCGTAGCCGACGCCGCTGCCTGGCTGGGCCGTCGCTAGCCGAGCTGGGCCCGCAGCCAGCCCACGTCGGCGCTGGCGGAGGGCGTCTCGCAGATGGCGGGGGCTCCGGCGGCGCGCACCACTGCGACCAGGACCGCGGGCTCGATCGTGCCTTTCTCCAGCGGTGCGTGCCGGTCCCGCCAGGAACCGAACTCGTCGCGCGAGTTGTTGCAGTGGACCAGGTCGATCCGGCCGGTCACGGCCTTGACCCGGTCCACGATGTCGGCCAGGTCCTCGCCTGCCGAGTTAGCATGGCAGGTGTCCAGGCAGAACCCGACGTTATCGGCGTCGCCGATGACGTCCCAGAGCCTGGCGATGTTCTCCAGGCTGCGGGCCATCGCCCCGTCGCCGCCCGCGGTGTTCTCGATCAGCATCGGCAGCGGCCGCTCGATCCGTTCGATCGCCTTGCGCCAGCTGTCGTAGCCCTCCTCCGGATCCGTATCGGCGGTGACGTGCCCGCCGTGCACGATCAACCCGGCGGCACCGATCACGGCGGCCGCGTTGAGCTGCTGCTCGAGAATCTTGCGACTGGGGATCCGGATCCGGTTATTCGGCGAGGCGACGTTGATCACGTACGGCGAGTGAATGTACGCGGCCACATCCGCCGCAGCGAAGTCGGACCGTATCTGCTCAGGGGCGCGTCCACCGGGAAAGGTGGGCGCCTTCCAGTCCTGCGGGTCACCGAGGAAGAACTGGACAGCATCGGCGCCGGTCGACGTTGCGTGTTGGAGTGGGTCGCCCTCGTGCAGGTGGGCACCGATTCTCACCATCCGGCCAGCCTACCGACGCAGTGAGACACCGCGCCGTTACGACCGGGTTGTCGCCCGGGCAAGTCGGTCCCATGCACCAACGCGGCGCCTCGTTAGCTGAACCCGCCATGAGCGAACCCGAGGCCCATGCCGACGAACGAAGCCACGATGCCGAAGACCATGAAGATCCGCTGCGCCCGGGTGGCGGACACCATCTGGCCGAACAGGCCGACGATGAAGCCGGTCAAACCGAGGATCGTGCCGAGCACGTGTCCGTGGTTGACCATGCCGATCACAAAGGACGCCAGTCCCGCGATGACCGAATATGCGGCGGCCGCGTTGATCCACGGGTGCCGCTGGCCGGAATTGAGGGAAAAGCGACGCGTGCGCTCGCCTTGCCTAGCCTGAAGCTGGGACACTGGCCGTCCTCTCTCATCGGCGAGGTGCCTCATGTGCGGGCGGGTGCAAAGGGCGCCGTCGCGGACAGTTGCGCAGGACGTGTCGTGACGGCTCCGTACCAGTGTGTTCCCGGCGGCCGCGAAAGTGAAGCGTGCGAGGCCCGGGGGGCGGGCGCATCGCTGTGACATGGATGTCGCTCCAGCAGCATCGGTGCCACAACGATGCTGGGCGGTGACGGGATCAGGCTGTCTGCCGCTGCTGCTACACTGGCCCGGCTGCGCTGGTCCTGCTTGGCACGCGCAGATCCTCCTGTCACGGAAAGGCCGTGACCGCTCAAGTCCGAAGGAGGCAAGGTTGTCATGCGCCGCTACGAGATGATGATCATCCTCGATCCCGCGCTCGACGAGCGGACTGTCGCGCCCTCGCTGGACCAGTTCCTCAAGGTCGTCACCGTCGCCGGGGGCTCGGTGGACAAGGTCGACGTGTGGGGCAGGCGTCGGCTCGCCTACGAGATCGACAAGAAGTCCGAGGGCATCTACACCGTCGTCGATCTGGTAGCCGAACCTGACACGGTGAAGGAGCTCGACCGCCAGCTCAACCTCAACGAAGCCGTGATGCGGACCAAGATCCTCCGCCCCGATCAGCGCTAGCAGCGCCCTGGACAACGAACGCCGGACCAGCAGCATCCCCGATCCGCCCGAACAGCCGGGAGACCTCGATGGCAGCAGGCGACACCCAGATCACCCTAATCGGCAACCTCGTCGATGACCCGCAGCTCCGCTACACCTCGACTGGCCTGGCCGTCGCGAGTTTCCGGGTTGCGTCGACTCCCCGGTTCCTGGACAAGAACACCAACGAGTGGAAAGACGGCGAATCACTGTTCCTGTCGTGCAACGTCTGGCGTCAGGCGGCCGAGAACGTCGCCGAGAGCCTGCAGCGAGGCATGCGCGTGATCGTCTCCGGTCGGCTCAAGCAGCGGTCGTACGAGACCAAGGAAGGCGAGAAGCGCACCGTCTATGAGGTCGAGGTGGACGAGGTCGGCCCGTCGCTGCGGAACGCATCGGCCAAGGTCAACAGGTCCACGAGGGCGACGGGCGGTTCCGGCGGCGCGGGCGGGTATGGTTCCGCGGGCGGCCGGGCCGGGTCGGCTCCCGCGGACGACCCCTGGGCCAGCGACCCAGCGGACGCCGGGTTCACCGACGAGCCTCCGTTCTAATCTGAATCGGATGGCCGCCGCCACATGAGCCCAGGCATTCGTTCTCAAGGAAAAGAGAAATAAGTCCACGCGAGTGGGCATACCATCCCCGCCTCCGGGCGGGGCCGACCATCCCCGTGCGAGCGGGGCTCTGCCAAGGAGCACCACGATGGCCAAGCCACCAGTACGCAAGCCCAAGAAGAAGATCTGCGTGTTCTGCCAGGAGAAGGTCGCGCGGGTCGACTACAAGGACACCGCGACCCTGCGCAAGTTCATCTCCGACCGGGGCAAGATCCGGGCACGCAGGGTTTCCGGCAACTGCACGCGGCATCAGCGCGATGTCGCGACCGCGATCAAGAACGCCCGCGAGATGGCGCTGCTGCCGTACACGAGCACGGCTCGCTGAGGCCTCAATGACAGGCGAGAGGACAGGCAGACGATGAGCGGCACGCCGATGAAGATCATCCTCACCCATGAGGTCACCGGCCTGGGCGCGCCTGGTGATGTCGTGGAAGTCGCGGGCGGGTACGGCAGGAATTACCTCATTCCGCGCGGTTATGCGATGCGCTGGACCCGGGGCGCAGAGAAGCAAGTCGAGCTGATTAAGCGGGCACAGGCCTCGCGTGAGATCCGCAGCGCCGAGGACGCCCGGGATACGGCGCGGCGCCTGGCCGACCTTCGCGTCACCCTGGTGACGCGGGCGGGCAGCGGCGGGCGGCTGTTCGGCTCGGTGTCCACCGCCGACATCGCCGCGGCGGTGAAAGCGGCGGGCGGGCCCGAACTCGACCGGCGCAAGATCGAGCTCGGCAATCCGATCAAGACGCTCGGCGCGCACCAGGTTTCGGTGCGGCTGCACCCCGAGGTGAGCGCGACGCTCGAGGTCGAGATAGTCGCGGCCTAGGGGGCCGGTTCACAGCTGGTAGCCCGGCAGCCGCCGGGCAATATCCGGCTCCATCTCGGCTAGCCGCGCCCACAGCGCCGCCAGCCTGGCAACCACGGCATCCGCATCGGCTCCGGCCTGCTCGCCATTCACGGTGCGCGACCTCGCGGCTGCTGCGGCAAGGTCATCTATGGCCTGGCCGAACTCCACGATGCCGAGCGCCGGGATCGAACACATGCTCGAATCCTAGTCGTTCTCGCCGCCTGCCGCAGCGGAATCGGCCGACCGGGCGCACCGGCTGCCATGGCCCGCCAGTCACCGTCCGCGTGTGGATAACTCGCGGCTGCACCGGCGGGGTATCCCGAGCCGCGAACTTTTTTGAACACACAGCACGTGGATAATGTCTGCGCAGGTCACACTCGTTGCGCGGGGTAATTCTGCGACGTATCCACAGCCTTATCCCCAGCCTGCGCACAGCTGTATCGGCGTGTCTGCACAACCTGTCCACAAGCCTGTGCACAGCCCGATTCGACTCGCGGTCCTGCTCGGTGAACACTGTCGCAGAATGCATGGGCTGCATACGGGCGAAGGCCGAACCGCAATTGTCAGTGCCGCCAGATAGAACGGTGCTGATATGGACGCCTGAGCCGCACGTGGCGGAAGGGGGGAGCCGTTGAGCGTCGCGGAACTCGCGCCCCGCGAGGATTTCGAGCGGACGCCGCCACACGACATCGCGGCCGAGCAATGCGTACTGGGCGGCATGCTGCTATCCAAGGACGCGATCTCTGACGTGCTCGAGGTGATGCGGCCAGCCGATCACTACCGGCCCGCCCACCAGATCGTGCATGAGACGGTACTCGACCTGTACGCCCGCGGCGAGCCGGCCGACGCCATCACGGTCGCCGCCGAGCTCACCAAGCGCGGCGACATCGGCCGGGTGGGCGGCGCGCCCTACCTGCACACGCTGATCGCGTCGGTGCCCACCGCGGCCAATGCCGGCTACTACGCCCGCATCGTGAAGGAACGGGCGATCCAGCGTCGGCTCGTCGAGGTCGGAACGAGGATCGTGCAGCTCGGCTACGCCGGGGATGCCGACGCCGACGAGCTGGTGGACAGGGCGCAGTCGGAGGTGTACTCGGTCACCGAACGGCGGGTGGGCGATGACTACCTGCCGCTGTCAGAGATCATGCCGGGGACGCTGGTCGAGATCGAGGCGATCGGCAGCCGGGGCGGCACCCTGACCGGCGTGCCGACCGGTTTCGCCGACCTGGACGCGCTCACGAACGGCCTGCACGAGGGCCAGATGATCGTGATCGCAGCACGGCCGGCCCTAGGCAAGGCGCTGGCGCTCGACACGCCTCTGGCGACGCCGGGCGGGTGGACGACGATGGGCGAAGTTGCGGTCGGTGACCGGCTCCTAGGGGCCGACGGGCGCCCGGTTACCGTCGTGGCGGCCACCGAGGTGCTCGTCGATAGGCCGTGCTACGAGGTGCGATTCTCGGACGGGTCGGCGATCGTCGCCGACGCGGAGCATCAGTGGGTGACCTGGACCCGTGCCGCAAGGCGGTATGACGGCCAGTTGCGGGGCAGGGGTCGGCTGTACGCACAACCGGTCTTGCCGCAGGTCGTGACCACCCAGCAGATTGCGGCCACAGTGCGGTGCGCCACTGCTGACCGGCGGCCCAACCATGCGATCGACCTTTGCGCACCGCTCCAGCTGCCCGACGCTGACCTGCCCATCCCGCCTTATGCACTTGGCTGCTGGCTCGGTGACGGCCACTCGGCGGGCGCCCGGGTCACGGCGGCCGATCCCGAGCTAGTTGCGCATATCGAAGCGTCGGGGTTGCTGGCCGTACCGCAGTCTGGTCGGTGGCTGTACCGCCTGGCGTTCCCGGGCGGCCATGGGACGGTACAGGCCGAGCTCCGTCACCTTGGATTGCTCGGCAGAAAGCACATCCCGGTCTCGTACTTGCGTGCATCGGAGCGGCAGCGCCGGGAGCTTCTCGCTGGCCTGCTCGACACAGACGGGACGGTGGGCAACACCGGGTCCGCGCAGCTCGCAGTCACCAGCCGGGAGTTGGCCGAGGGCGTACAGGAGCTCGTTCACAGCCTCGGGTATCGCTGTTCAATTTCCGCCAAGCAGGTGAAGGGAAGAACGCCGGATTCCTCAACATGCTTCACGATGACCTTCACGACGATCGATCAGGTGTTCAAGCTGTCGCGTAAGCAGGCGGCCCATAAGGAGCGGCTCCATCATGACCGGCAGCGGACCCGATGGCGGTACATCACCGGGGTAGTGCCGGTTCCGTCAGTCCCCGTTCGGTGTGTCCAAGTCGATTCGGCTGACCAGCTGTATCTCGCCGGACGGCACATGGTTCCCACGCATAACTCGACTCTCGCACTCGATCTTGCTCGGGCGGCATCCATCAGGCATGGGCTGGCCTCGGTGCTGTTCAGCCTGGAGATGAGCCGGACTGAGATCACGATGCGGCTGCTGTCGGCCGAGGCCCGGGTCGCGCTGCACTCGATGCGCACGGGTCAGATGAGCGACGACGACTGGACGCGGCTGGCCCGGCGGATGAGCGAAGTGGCGCACGCGCCGATGTTCATCGACGACTCTCCGAACATGTCGATGATGGAGATCCGGGCGAAATGCCGTCGGCTGAAGCAGCAGCGTGACCTGCGTCTGGTGATCATCGACTACCTGCAGCTGATGACCTCGCCGAGGAAGGTGGAGAACAGGCAGCAGGAGGTATCTGAGCTCTCCCGCTCGCTCAAGCTGCTTGCCAAGGAGCTGAACGTGCCCGTCGTTGCCGTCGCCCAGCTCAACCGGGGCCCCGAGCAAAGGACTGATAAGCGCCCATTGCTATCAGATCTTCGCGAAAGCGGCTCAATAGAGCAGGACTCGGACGTGGTGATCTTGCTGCACCGGGAGGATGCGTACGAGCGCGAATCCCCGCGTGCGGGCGAGGCCGACTTCATCGTGGCCAAGCACAGGAACGGGCCGACCACGACCGTGACGGTCGCCTTCCAGGGTCATTACAGCCGGTTCGTCGACATGGCGCGGATCTAGGAGGGTCCCTGTACGTTCTCAGGGTGCCTGGTCAGGGGCTGGGTGGCTTGCGGGCGGGTGGCAGGCGCGGCCACCATCCGGGCACGGTCCGCCGGTAGGCCTCGTACTGGGCGCCGTAGTGCCGCGCCAGAGTGGGCTGTTCATAGCCGTAGACGAAGGAGATGAAGGCTGCGGCGACCGCGGCGGCATAGCCGAGCAGGACCGGTCGGCTCAGCAGCAGGGCCTGCCCGGTGATGACGGCTAGCACCGCCAGGTACATGGGATTGCGGACGTACCGATAGAGCCCGCGGATTACCAACTGCTCGGTAGGCGCCACTGGCGCCGGGGTGCCCCGGCCCTGGATCGCGAACTGCGCGAACGCGGTCAGCAGCGCCGCGGCGCCGAGGGCGGCCAGGATTGCGCCGATGATCTGGACCGGCGCCGGATAAGCGGCGCCGGCACGCCAACCGGTTAGCCACCAGGGCCCCAGCCCGGCAACTACCCCGGGTGCGGCAACAAGGAAGAGCGCGCTGCCGGCGGTGGCTGCTACTGTCCGCATCGGCCTGCCTCCAAGCGACCGGCCCGGCACCCTTGGCGTAGGCGTCCTACGGGCCTGCGCGGGGTGTTCATGAACGAAACGATGAGACACCAATTATCAGCCGAGGTCACGGCAGAACCCACGATCGCGGAAGCCGAGTGGCTCGGACAAGGCCGCATGGCCGAGTATCACAGGATCTATCATGACCCGGACTGGTTCGCGTACTCTGGCGAGGGTGGAGGTCGATTACGGGCTGTCCGGCATCTTGCAGCCGGGCGAGAGCATGCTGTGGACAGGCCGTCCCGACCCGCGCGTCTTTTTCACAGCGGCGGATGCGTACTTGATCCCGTTCAGCATGCTTTGGCTGTCCTTCACGATCTTCTGGGAAGACAGCGTGATCCGCAGCGGTGGTCCCGCGTTCGCGCGCATCTTTGGCGTGCCGTTCATCTTGATCGGCGTGTACATGCTCGTCGGCCGGCCCATCCAGGCCCGGTACGTCAGGAAGCAGACTGTTTACGCGATCACCGACCGCCGCGCCATCGTGATGTCGCGCCGGGGCTGGGTTGATTCGCCGATCAGGGACCAGCCGGTCAGCATCGCGCGGTCACGCTCGGGTCGTGTATCGGCGAGCATCGGGACCCCAGTACCGGTGGCTACCAACTATCCCATCCAGATCGGTGCGAGGGGATCGATGGTGGTTCCGTCCCGACGGCGGGTGCGTTACGTGGCGCCGGTCGTGTTCAGCCAGGTAGCGGACGGTGACGCGATGCTGGCGGCACTGAACCAGGCCAGGACCCCAAGCAGCGGAGACTGGGCGAGCTGACCTGGTGCCGCAGCCGCGGCCGGAGCGCACGGCGACTCCTGTGCCGTACACTATCGAGGGTTCAACCGGCGCTCGTAGCTCAACGGATAGAGCATCTGACTACGGATCAGAAGGTTGGGGGTTCGAGTCCCTCCGAGCGCGCTCAGGTCAGACGCCCCTCGTCGTCATCCTTAACGCTCCCCGCACCTATCTGGGAGCCAACGTGGGAGCCAACCGGCCTGATGAGCGTCCGGCTCATGGCCTCGGCGGCTGCTCGCTTGTCCGAGTCGTTGAAATCGCTTCTGGTCATGAGTCAGCGCGCGCCCTGGCGGTCTGCCGGCCGGGAACCGGGTAGCGGGCGGGGGTGGCGGGATCACCGGATTGCTAACCGGCCGGCGATCGGCCGATCTGATCGGCTGCATAATCCGCTGCTGCCGTTGCTTTCTCGTGCAGACGTCCGAGTGCCCTCGACCTGGTCGAGCCGATGCCGAGAAACACGACGGTAGCAGCCCAGAAGGACACCGCCTGCCATGCTCTACCCGTGTTGGTTTCCCATAGGGCCATTACCAGTGTCAAGGCTGCGAGAGCGAAGGGCACCGATCGCTCCAGCGGAGCCTGCTGCCTTCGCACCGATGCCACGACCGACTCGGCCCAGGCCAGCGCGCTCGGCGCCAGCCGCGGATCTGGAACCGGCTCGCCCCGCCTCACAGCCCGCGCGACCGCAGCACGATCCGAGGGCGGCAGCTTCCACAGTTCCCAGGCGGCAACCGAGCGGCCTGTATAGACAGCCATACAGACACCGCCAGCGACACCGCCGACAGCTGCCGCCACGGCCGCGGACGAGCTGGGGGCGATACCAACACCCACAAGTCCCGTGAAGATCGCAACGAAGAGACCCGCTGGGACGCCGTAGCGGAGCCGCCCGCCAAGCCGCCTGCCGCGCCACAACCATTCGCGCAACACAACAGCAGCATATTTCGGCGTATCCGGCGTTGGCAGGCCAGGCGGGTGCGGGGAGCCAACGTGGGAGCCAGCGACGCGGACGACCTGGCACCGTCGCGGACGACTGCTGACGACCTGTCGGGAGAACGGCCAGGCCAGAGACCATCCTGAACCAGTGCGGACGTTGCCAATGGCATCTACGGATCAGAAGATTGGGGTTCGAGTCCCTCCGAGCGCGCTTTGTGATGTCGCAAGACATCGGTCTGGCCCGAACCCTCATTGGGTTCGGGGTCTTCTTGGGCTTGAGGCCAGGTGGCCAGCCGGTGGGCTGGTAGTTGCGGGTGGGGTCGAGGACGAGTTCGCGTAGGAGCTCGCAGGTGGCGGCGTTGATGACGCGGATGTGCAGATCGCGGGTCAGCATCAAGCGCGCGGAAGTTATCGTCGGCGGACGTCACGCACGCGGCTGTCACTGACCGTGCCTGCCTAAGCTACAACCTGCCTTGACGATACGGCACAGGGCGTGAGGGCTCGCTAGTTCGTGTGTCGCCGGTGGGACTGCCGAGGCGACGCTCGAGAGCGGTGAATGCCTCGATTACGTCAGGTGCCTCGTATGCTCGGTTCCGCCGGCCAACGGTGACTGGCCTCAAAATCGCTGCTTCGGCGAGCCGCTTGATCGCTTCGTTTGCGGGAGGGAAGGTACGTTCTACGAGTGCCTGAGCCGAGCGAACGGTGACGAGAGGGGCTCCGGGCAGGGCGCGCAATAGCCGGTCGGTGGCCGAGTTTGCTCGGACCGCGCCGAGCTTCGCCCGCCACAGATCCTGGAGTTGCCGAGCCTTTTCCTCGAAGCTCGATGCATCCGCGACTGCGCGGCGGCACGCGGCGGCAAACCTCGCGACCCAAAGGTTGATCCCGTCGCGAGCGGGAAGCGACGAGGCCGGGCCTCGGTACCTGGTCGCCTGAAGTCCGTCGACATAGTCCTTAGCCCATGTCGCGAGTACTAGCGAGATCGGCGGAAGTACGCGGGTTGCCAAGCCCCGTCTGCGCAACACGAGGTGAATCAAGGCGCGACCTGTGCGACCATTGCCGTCAACGAACGGATGGATGGTCTCGAATTGCGAATGTGCAAGGGCAGCTTGGGCGACGGGGGGGAGCGCATTGTCGTTGCAGAAGCTGCAGAGATCATTGAGCAACTCGCGGACCAGTTCAGGTGGTGGCGGGACGAAAGTCGCCGAGCAGGGGTTGTAGCCGCTACCGCCGATCCAGTTCTGCTCAGTCCGGATGTGCCCCGCGTAGGCATCCAGACGGGTACCTGTCAGAAGCCGCGAGTGAAACGCGAGGAGGAGATCGATGGTAATTGGGTCTCCTGGCCCGATCTGCCTGATCGCCGACGACATCGCCTCGATGTTTGCAAGCACCTCGGCGGCCGTGACATCCGACGGTTCCTCTCCAAGATCGATAGCCGCCTCAGCGCTCAGCAGCCGTCTGGCGCCGACCTCCAATCCCTCGATGCGCGAGGAAGCAACGCATTCGGCACGAAGCAAAATACGAGCAAGAGCCACGGTTTCGACCAGCGTGGAAGCTTGAGCATCAAAGACAGCGATCGCTCGCTCCGCGTCGGCGATGTCGGTGGCGGTGGTTGCCTCGAACACCAGGTCCCGACCCTTCAAGAGGTCGGGGATGTAAGCCTCGTAGTCGCACGATCGCTGGTCGCGCCGGGCTAGGCCGGGTCCGGCGTCGGTGATCCAGTGCTTGCGGACAACCTTGGCCACGCTTCCTCCTTATTAGAGGTTAGCATACAAACTATAATAAGACAGCCAGTACTTCGGGAGCGCGCCAGACGCGGTGTAGTACCTCGGCTGATGCTTGACGTTGGTCGTTCGGCCGATGCCTGACGGCGTTCCGACTGATGCTCTGCATCCGCGGTCAGCCGTCGATCGCGTCGCGACCGTTTTGGGGGCCGTCGGCTGGCACTTCGTATTGACAAAATTGAGTTTTACGTAAAGACTAATTTTCGCCATGAGAGACGTCGTCTACCTCGACCAGATCGAGCAGGCTGAGGCCCTGCTCAAACCGCAGCGGATCGAAGTTCTGCAGCAGCTCGCCGAGCCCCGGTCGTGTACCGAGGTGGCGATCGAGCTCGATCAGACCCCGCAGCGGGTCTACTACCACGTGATGCGCCTGCTCGAGGCGGGCCTGGTGCGCCAGGTGGCCGAGCGCCGGGTGCGCGGGATCCACGAGGGGATCTACCAAGCGGCCGGCCGGTCCTACTGGCTGTCCCCGAGCTT
>Ga0126369_10000823_pt1 | contig 20894 bp, 20 predicted proteins | sample PanSoiMetaPlot_1_FD_109646 | JGI IMG/M metagenome (GOLD analysis project Ga0126369, IMG submission 109646) | Tropical forest soil microbial communities from Panama - MetaG Plot_1 | ecosystem: Environmental > Terrestrial > Soil > Tropical forest > Bulk soil | place: Panama | collected 2016-02-17 | reverse complement strand
GTCCACGGACGCTAGTGTGCAACTACCGAAGGTAGTAGTCCGGGGATTGACCCGTATCACCTCTAGATTGTCGCGTACATTACAGATCACGACAGAAAAAGCCGCCTCTCCCGATGAGTAAGGGGGCGGCTTGACGCAAGATCGAGTTTCAGCCTCAGCATGCTGACACCAGTTCGCTGCATTGCACGTTCCCAAAGATGCTAGCCACTAGCCGTGAGACTTCCCATTCCCACCGACCCTTTTTGAGATCACGATTTCGTTTCTGCGGTTAAGCGCTTGATCTACATGTTCGGCGGGGTGTGATCAATAGTTCCAAGCGTCGGCATTTTTCACCTACAGAAAAAAAGGTAGGACGTGTGGAAAACATCCACTGCGCAAGTACTTGCAGGCTAAAAATTGAGGCAAATGAATTGCGCCACATTTCGTAGAGAGTGACGAGCTTTAGAGCTGCCATTATTGACCTCATGGGGGAGGTGGAATCATGCTCATCGAAAAACGAGAACGTTGGTTCGAGCTTTGCAAGCTTGCTACTGTGGAGCAAGATCCATCCAAAATGGTGGAACTCCTGCGCGAGATCAATCGAGTTCTAAAGGAGGAAGCGGCTTTCAATCGTTTACTCCGCGTGCAGCAACAAGAGCACCAACAATTAATCGACCGATGGGACTCACGCGGGCGGGAAAGGTCGGCATCGCAGGAAAGCAACTGAGCCGGCCTGCTCTGGGCTGCCCAGGTGGTGAACGCACAACGGTCTGCCACATTTTTTCTCGCTATCCTGGGAGGCGACTTCCTGTCACAAATAGCAGCTTTCATTAGGCCGGATGTGTTCGACAATTGCGGAAGTAGGAGAACTGGAGTCTGGCCGCCCTTTTCTACCGGGAGGGCGGCCTGCTTCTGTCCCCCCGAAGGCAGCCGTTTCTTGTTTGTCGAGGCCATACTCCAGCAAACACCCCTTATTTTTCAACATGTTTGGGGTCCTACATTGGAGTCCCAAGTTATTGATTCTGCGAAGGATAGAAATCGGAATCGCGCTTCTCCTCGGCAATCCACAGAAGAATCAACAGGTTAGAGGCACTCATTGAAAGTCTGTTCTAGAGGCTGAGTTGGCTGATCGCGGAGGCGGGCAGCTTCTGTGCCCCAGTTCCCTTGCCGCGGCCACCGCGACCGAGGAAGCGTGGAATAGGAGAGTTGATATAGCCTGAGAGACATACCGAGCGGATGCTGATCACTACAACGGAGCTCATCTCGTATGCGCAAGATCATGTCGATATCGTCCGTTTTCCTACTTTTGCTCGTCCCATTCGCACGGCCACAAACCACCAAGACGCCGGTTATCCAGCCGGTACCGAGTGTCGCCACAGGCAGCAGGGGCGTGGTTGTTTCCGGTAAGCCGCCTGCCACCGCGGCTGGAATCAAGATTCTCGAACAGGGCGGAAATGCCGCCGATGCCGCCGCCGGCACCCTGCTTGCACTCTCCGTAACTTATGTAGGCGCGTTCTGTGTGGGAGGAGAGATTCCCATTCTCGTTTACAGTGCCGATCAGAAAAACGTGAAGCTGTTGGAGGGACAAGGGGAGGCCCCTCGCGATCCGAAAGCGATCGCCTGGTATATGGGAAACGGAATCCCTGACGGTGACGTGAAGGCGGCCGCTGTGCCAGGCACCATAGATGCGATCGTTACGTTGCTCAAACTATACGGAACGAAAAGCTTCGAAGAAGTCGTGCAGCCGACGCTGGCCATTCTGGACGGAGGCGGCCCCAGTTGGTATATCGATACTGGCGACGGAAAGAGGATTGAAACCGGCGTGAACTGGCAGGCCGATCTGGCAGTGACCTTTCGCAAATTGGTGGAGTCGGAAAAGTCAGCGAAGGGTACGCGGCAGCAGAAACTGCAAGCCGTCTCGGACCGCTTCTATCGAGGCGACATCGCCGACGCTCTGGAAGCCTGGTACGTCGCAAAGGGTGGATTCCTTCGCAAGGCAGATCTAGCCGCACACAAGACTCCCGTATTGGATCCGCTCAAAACGACATACCGTGGCTACACGGTGTATAAGACCGGTCCGCTGACGCAGGGCCCTTATCTCCTACAGACGCTGCGCCTGCTGGAAGGCTTCGACCTGAAGAAGATGAGTTTCAATTCTGCGGACTACATCCACACGGTGATTGAAGCGGAAAAACTTGCGCTGGCGGATCGCGACGAATATTACGGCGATCCGAACTTTGTGGAGGTGCCAATGGAGCAGTTGCTTTCGGATGAGTACACCAAAATGCGGCGCACTCTGATCAATCCAAGAAAAGCATCTCTCGAGCTTCGACCGGGAGATCCGCTGAATATGAAGCCGACCAAGCCGCCCACCATTACAGGTCCCTGGCATGGCGGAACCACCGTCATGTGTGCGACCGATAAGTTTGGGAACGTCGTCGTGGCGACTCCCAGCGGTCTGTCGAGCACCGCGGGCGTGGCCGGTCACACAGGTATCATTCACGGAAGCCGGTTGAGCAGCTTGAACACGTTTGCGGGAACTCCCAATGTTATCCAGCCCGGCAAGCGGCCGCGAATCACGCTCAGCCCGACGCTGCTTTTTCATGACAACGAGCCCGTGATGGCGATCTCGGTAGCGGGCGGGGACATGCAGGACCAGGCAGCGATTCAAGTCATCCTTAATTATGTGGAATTCGGCATGAGTCCGGAGGAGGCGTTTAAGGCCCCGCGCTTCTCCACCACGCATTTCATCAGTTCCTTCGGCCAGGACCGAGCCGACTTGGGCAGCTTGTCCGTTCCCAACACTCTGCCCGAAGAAGTACAGGCCGACCTGAGCGCTCGTGGTCACTTGGTTTCCATCGGCCGCGAGGCAGTGGGAGGGGTGGCGTTGATCGGCATTGACCCCGAAACCAAGCAGGCCACCGCGGTGGGCCCTGCAGCCGGCAAAATGGAATAGAACCCTAGCGTTGAAGGCAAAGTTTTCCAGTGTTTTCTTGGCGTTCGACAATCATCATTTTAATGAACGCCAACATCAGGAAATCCATAACGGAGGAGTTGTACGCGAAACAATTGCCCCGCGCCCTCCGTTATGGCGGAATGCGCGACCAAATTGCCGTGTGACTCCCTATCAAGCCAAGGCTGCTAGCGCATCCACCTGCGCCGCCAATCCGCCTTGATCCAGCGTTGCAGTGACAGTGCCCGGCGTTTCGGCGTTTAGCGCCTTCAACAACGGCGAGAGTTTGACTCGTCGTGGCCTCCGATCATTATGGCTATGTCAACCGCCCCGTCTTCACCGCAACGTGGAGTGGCATGGCGATGACAAAAGTCCGACAATTGTCTCCATACTGTCTTCCTCAAGCACCGCCACATCACCGCCAAGTTTCTTTTTTGTAATTTCGATGTCGTTTTTTTGCATTCCTTCGCGATATCTCAAGTATAGGGCGATGTGCCCTGTTGCAATGAAGGAGTGAAGATGACAAGAAGAATTACCTTTCTATTCTTGGCGATCGCCTGCCTCTTGCTGGCAGCGCAGACGTCCGCCTTTGCGGTTTCGACGAAAGAACTGCTGCGCGTGGAACAGAATGCCTCGTTTCAGGGCGCGTGCTGCTTTTCCTGGCTGGAGAGGGTGAGCGTCAATGAGCCCGCCACCGTTGTGCCTGTCGTCGTCACCTGGAGCACCGACTATCAATCCACCGGCTATTTCTATACCGGTCTCAGCCTGAACGGAGGCGTTTGTCAGTTTTACGGATCGCTATTGTTGGTGCCCACCAACAGTTTCGACAATTTTTTCGACTCGCACACCATGCAATGGATCATCGAGCCCGGTGACGGACTGGTGCCGGGAAAGAATACGTTCACATTGTGCGGCGGCTCAATCATCTCCGACACCGTCGTCATTACGCTGGGATACAACACGCTGTCGGTGCGGATGACGAAGTGAGGGCGACCCCAACATCGGTCTTCCATGGCCAGTTCTGAACCACGTCGGCAGGTGCGTGCGCCGACAGCAAATCGATTTCATGAATAAGAAGTGCAGGAGAAGAGATCATGAGCAAAACATCACGAACATTCCGGCAGGTCTGCCTGTCTGTCGTTTTCCTGATTACAGGAGCGTTTACAACTGCCTTCGCAGTCCCACCCGGCCAAGTGCTGAAGGTCACCACAGAGCCCCCTCCCTTTTCTGGCCCGTGCTGCTTTTCGTTTAACGAAACGGTGACAGTCACCGAACCGGCCAGGCCCGTAGCCGCGGTCGTGACCTGGAGTGCGACCGCCGGAGCCAGCTTTGAAGACGAGTTTGTTGGCCTCATGGTGAACGGTGGGCCCTGCCGGTTCTATGGCTCTGGCTCCATTCCCGAACAAGGCAGCACTTTCAATTCGTTTACGTTTGAGTGGATTGTTTTTCCCAGCGACGGACTGACCGCCGGAACCAACACGTTCACACTCTGTGGTGGTGGTGGCGGGGTACTCGCCGATCAGGCTCTCTTTCAGGTGTTCGTCAATACTTTGACGGTACGTCTGTCGAATTGAGATGAGAGCACGGGCGTGCGATCCCGCGGATGCAAGGGAAACGCAGCCCGAAGGGATTTCACGGAGCACTGATCCGGAGCCCGTAGAGTCGGCAATTTAGATCAGATAGAAACAACAAGGAGACAAGAGATGAATGTTGTATCGAAGAGAACGAAACAACGAATGACGGGATTCGCCGTGGTCCTCGCAATCCTGGGAATCGCAACCCTCGCCCACGCCATTCCTCCGAACCAGCTTCTGAGGAAAGGGGACACTCCGGTTTTCACCGGCAAGTGCTGTTTCAGTTTTGGAGAATCCGTTACCGTGACAGAACCGGCTCAACTTACCCCGGTCGTCGTAACCTGGAGTGGGGACTATCTGGCTAATGGCCTTTTCAATCTGGGGATCGCAGTCAATGGCCATCCATGCCAGGTCTCCGATTTTGAGAATCTCAGCGGCACTAGCTCGATTGGCGGGTCGCGCGCGATTCAGTGGGTCGTACTGCCCAGCGACGGGCTGATCAAGGGAAACAATACGATCACGCTCTGTGGCGGCGGAACACGTGACACCGATTCGATCACGCTGGGATTCCGGACGCTGGAAGTAACCATTTCAAAGTAGATGGCACGGTTTAGAAGAGACCGTTCTGGAGCAAGTATCCGGCTGTCGCGTTCTCTGGGCGTCAGGGATGGGAACGGTCTCAGGTGAAGATCTGCCGAAACGACCCGCAGGTTTCATCTGCGCAGTTGAAAGCAGTAACGTCCTGGGTTTTCAGGAGTGACGCTTTGCATGATGCAAAGGCGTAACCCCAACAAATCAACACAAGGAAAATTCGATGAGTGCCACACAAGTATCAGCTCTTGACATCAACAAACTCAATACTTTCATCGGCCAATTCGTAGCGGATCTCGGGGCTTCTGCGCACGCTGGGATGGTGGTGATTGGCGAAAAGCTTGGCCTCTACAAAGCGCTGGCAGCCGGCCCGGCGAGCCCCGCCGAGCTTGCCAGTCGCACCGACACAGATGAGCGCTATCTCCGCGAATGGCTGGCTTCCCAGGCAGCAGGTGGCTATATCACCTATAACGCAGCCACGGGTGAGTTCAGTCTCACGCCGGAACAGGCCTTCACGTTGGCCAATGAAGACAGTCCGGCATATCTCCCGGGTGCCTTCGAGTTGGCCTTGGGTTCGCTCGCTGCCGTGCCAAGGATTGCGGAGTCGTTTCGTTCCGGCGAGGGCATGGGCTGGCATGAGCATGCAGATGGCGTGTTTCACGGCTGCGAGAAGTTCTTCCGCTCTAGCTACGCCGCCAATTTAGTGAGTGCGTGGATTCCTTCCTTGCATGATGTCAAGGCGAAGTTGGAGATGGGAGCGCGCGTGGCGGACGTCGGATGCGGGAAAGGTGCTTCCACGCTGTTGTTGGCGAAAGCGTTTCCGAAGTCACGGTTCTTCGGATTCGACTACCACGACAAATCGATCGAGGCAGCGCGCACCTATGCGCAACGCGACGGGATCACAGACCGCGTAATCTTCGAGGTCATACAGGCTAAGGAGTTCCCCGGCAAGAACTACGATCTGGTTACGTCTTTCGACTGCCTGCACGACATGGGAGATCCGGTCGGAGCGGCAATAAACGTTCGGCAATCGCTGGCTAAGGAGGGTACCTGGATGATTGTTGAGCCATTTGCCAACGACCAATTGGAAGACAATCTCAACCCGGTAGGTCGAATGTATTACTCGTTCTCTACACTATTGTGCACCCCCTGCTCACGATCGCAAGAAGTGGGACTGTGCCTCGGCGCGCAGGCAGGGGAGTCACGGATTCGAGAGGTCGTTACATCGGCCGGTTTCACGCGATTCCGCCGGGCCACGGAAACTCCTTTCAATATTGTGTATGAAGCGCGACCGTAATTTTGGCCGCGCCAAGGGTGTAAAACGGTGTGTGGAAGGAAGAAGGTGGGCCGAGATCGTCGTGTCGTACTCGTCAGTGCCAAGCACGAAAGGATTGATGAGTGCAATGATTCCATAACACGTCGGCTCACTTCGACCTTTATGACCTCTGTTTCGCCAATTAGAGCCGGCGCTTGTCAGTCACTGCTTCGATTGCGCACCGCGATCAGCGAGACCTGCTCTAGTCCCGGGAAGTGATCCTCCTTGTCGGCTATCCGTTCGGTCGGTACGATCTGCTGCACCGTCGTTCGCGAAGGCAGAACGGGCCCAAAATACTGTGCGTACACTTCATCGAATAAAGGCAAATCGGACAGATTGTCGAGATAGACGCTGGTCGCTACCACCTGATCGAGTTTCAGGTCCGCTTCTTCCATATTGTCGAGTTGATTGCGCATCGTCTGCCGCAGTTGATGCTGCGTGGTGGTCGCGTAGATACCGCCATGTGGTCCAGGGATGAAACCGTCCTTGGCGGAACAGTACAGCGTGTCGCCGGCAAAAACACATGGGCTGGCGGTGGGACTAGGCGGCATGTTCTTGGGACGAACCGCTTTGCGCTGAGTGAGATCACGTACGGCAACGCCCGTGTACTCGATGTGTGCGCCTCCGGGAAGACTCGAGACCTGGATTGTGGCGCGTGCCGGAGTGTTGCCGAACTCAAAGCGCCGCGCGTAACGGTCGTTCATCACCCGACTAGGAATCTCTACCGTGAGATACGGATTCACGAAAACCATATTTCGGAGTTCCAGGCCAGCGGCCTTCAGCACGGCTTCCATGCGGTCGAGTGCCAGATCCACTTGGACCGCAGGATCTTCGGCAACCTTTCCGTTGGCCGAATCGGCGCCCGCCATGCTGGATACGAATAGACGGTCAAAGGTAAGCATTCCGGGAGGAGCAGGGTCGTTTGATTTGAAACCCGGTGGGTAGACAGGCTTTTTGTCCTTAAGACTGTGCACGGCGACAGCGCTGATCTCGATGGATGAGCCGGGAGTCCCGGCGACGCCCAGCACCGCTTGCGCGGGTTGAGATGTTCCGAAGTACTCAGAGATGGTCTTCTTCAACTCGTCATACGTGGTCATGTCCTCCAAGTAGACCTGGATGTAGACCACATGGTCCAAACTCAACCCGTCGGTCTTCACAACCGCATGAATGTTGTCCAAAGCCTGTCTGACCTGTTCGGTGAAGCTCGCGGGCAAGGTGCCGTCTGGCCTCCGCGGACCTTGTCCGGAGACGTAGAGGTAGTCACCGGCATCTACACCCGGCGAGTAATAACGATTCGAGGGAGCAGTCGTAGGCTCCGGCACGACGGCGCGCACGCGTTCTTGCGCAGCTAATATCGAGCAGAGCATGAGCACAACAGTGAACCATTGCAGTGAAAAGCCAATTTGGGGAGTTCTCAAGACGACCTCGCGTGTCTAGGCGGCGACCTTCTTCTGGGCAGCACTTAGAATTGTGCGCAGCCTCTGGCCTACAATGATTTCCTCACCGGGCTTGATGGTCATGGAAACAAGTTCAATGTGGTCCGGTTCTTTGAGTTCTTTGCGATTCGGGTTGCCCTCGCGGACTGCCGTGACCAGACTGGGATTGTCGGCTCCGAGCACTTCGATCACTGGATCGCCCGAGCGCAGTTCCTGCACACAGTCAGAAATTGTGTATCGCCACGCTTTTTGATCCCAGTAAACCCTCACCGTCGGATAGCGGTTGCCGTCCTCCGGAGTGAACGTATCCGTCTTGACTCCGGGCACCGTCTCCACCAGCTTTCGGATACGGCCCAGGCGATCGTTCCATTCGGCGTAGAGTTTCTTGTCGTCCAGCTTGAACCAGGTTTCGAGAGCTGTTAGACAACCGATCACTTCTTCTTTCCCCACCTTCATCGGGCGGCAAACCGCTCCTTCGCGCGGACTGCAATTCAACAAAGCCGCCTCAATCAAGTCCTTTCGTCCCAGGAGCAGGCCGCTGCATTGCGGCCCGCACAGTCCCTTTCCCCCGGAGAAGCAGTAGAGGTCGATTTTCATGCGGGCGTAAAGCTTGGCGTTCTCGACCGGAGGAATACCTGCGGCGTCGTCGAGCAGCAGCGGAACTTTGTGCTCCTTGGCGATCGATAGGTTCTTTTCGAGTTTGTCTCCGAGATCGGTGGTGTAGATCATCGCCGTGTTTTCATTGACTGCGTTGGCGAGTTCCTCCGGCGAATATACGAGGACGAGTTTGGCTCCGGTCAAGCGGATCGCGCTGTCAAATGCGGTCCGCCCGCCGACCATGATCACCTCATCTTTCAAGCCAGCGGTGTCGGGGAGTTGCCAGATGTTTTTGTCGTCGGTCCCGGCCATGCATCCGGCGGTTGCCGCGGCCATAGCACCAGCTGCGCCAGAAGTGATGATGCCGGACTCAGCGCCCGTTAACTCGGATAACCGCCGTCCGACGGCGCGCTGTAGATCCAGAATGTTGACGAAATGCTGCGACGCTTCGATCTGAGCCGCGCGGACTTCGGGGAATTCCAGCGAGCCGCTCAGATAAGTCCACGTGCCGCGGCAATTGATCACGGTCTTCACGCCCAGGCGCGTGTAGACATTCTGGCGGGGATCCCGGCCGATCGCCGCTGCCGCTTGCGCGTACAGCTCGCGCGCACCAATCTGGGTCAGTAGTGGGGTAGCGGCCAACAGTTTTACGAATGATCTCCGGCTAGAGTTCGCGATCGGCATCGGTGCCTCCTGATGGAAGTGTTCCAGTTGTGCAAACCCCAACCAACTTGTTGTCTTCACCGTACAGCGACATCACTTTAGGTACCTCGGCTCCTCCGCGCGCCTCCGTCCCCTCCGTGCTTTGCAGTTTTTCGGAGCGATTGACCAGACGTTCCCTTAGTCGTCCTCGTTACTCAAAGGAATCAGGGATCGTACCGCGAGAATGTGAGCCTTAGCTCCGGACTTCTGCTGGTTGTAGAACCCTACGGTACAGTTCGGGCGAAAATAGTAAGCATCTCCTGCTTTCGCAGCAAAGCGAGCCTCGATTCCATCCATCCCACTCCCCGCGATCATTTCCCCCTCCCCGTCGACGACTAAATAGATTTCTTCAGCAGTCTCGTGATGATGCGGGAAATTGGTTCCTCCCGGCGCGAAGTCCATCCAGAAAAAGCTCGTCACCACATATGCATCATCGATCGCGTCGCGCTTTCCTGTGCGTGGACCGACCAGCAACTTGTATAAAACCGAGGTGGGGTGACCCTGTACAGGCTGTGCTTTCACATCATTCAGATTGACAATCCTAGCGTGCTGAGAAGGCGAGCTGAGTGTGAAGCGAGGCGGGATCTTGAAGCCCATTACCAGGACTCGCAACGGCTGGCTGGAGTTATTCACAAGTCCGCGCTTCACGCCGGGAGCCAGATACGTGAAATCATTCTGGTGTATTGGCAGGGTTTCGTCACCGTATTGCAGAGCGCCAGCGCCGTCCAGAACAATGAAGATTTCTTCTTCGCGATCGTAGAGAACGTTCTGGCATTTCCCGTGGACCTCCACCGTAACCTCGCCAAAACGAGAAGTGCTTCTCAGAATTCGGTTGTCTGCATCACCTTCGCCGAAGATTGCCTTGTAGTGGCAGGTGGCAGAGGACACCTCCACTTTCGTCTCCACCAGGCGCGGCACAAACCGATGCAGCCAAGTGGGATCAACCGTTCGCTCCTGCGCCTGAAACTCGGCCGATATCAGCGACAAGAGAAGCGGCAGGTTCTTGAACGTTCTTATAATGAGTGCGTTCACACTGGGTGGCCGTGCGCGTGAACGCTGTATATCACAGAATTTTCTTGACGCAAATCGGAATCTTTCGTTTGATTAGCATTTGTTTCGTTTATATCCGTGTCTTGCGCGACTTCCGCGCTTCTCTCGATTGACGCGAGACCTATCACATGGAAAAACGAAGAATAGCGTCTCATCGCGCGCGTTTGAATCGACTGCGAGCTGTGATCTTGCTCGTGGCCTTGGCCTTTGTCGCGACACCCCTCTTAGCTCCGGTATTCGGTCAATCGAGGGCATTGAAGACCCCCGATTGCCGGATTGATGCCGTCGACTACCAGGGATGGCACGCGCTCCAGATTTCGAATCGCTGGGTGCAGTTGATCGTCGTACCGCAGAACGGCGGACGCGTAATGCAAATCACCTTTGCGGGACACGCGTACTTGTTTGTGAATCCCAAGTTCGCGGGCAAGTACTTTCCACCCAATTCTGGCCAATGGTTCAATTATGGCGGGGACAAGCTTTGGCTCCTGCCCGAGGGGAACAACGACGAGCAACACTGGGCGGGAAATTCTGATGTGCTCGACGACGGGCCATTCACAGTTCGAAAAGTCTACGAGGGCGATCGTTGTGGGGTCGAGCTCACAAGCCCATCTGATCCGCAGACAGGAATCCAATTCACGCGCACGATCCATCTGGATGCTGATTCGCCGCGGATCGCATTTCATGCCGTCATGAAGAACGTGACCGGTCACACGGTTGAGTGGTCGATGCAATCCGTCTCGCAATATGACACCTCAATTCCTGGTGAACAGGGTCCGAATCGAGCCGCCCAGATGAATCGCGACTTCTGGACGTTCACTCCGACGAACCGATCCAGCAGCTATTTGAACCGATATCACGTACGATTCGGTCCGGCGGAGAACCCAGCAGTACAGGTAAGGGACGATGATCTTTTCACCGTGCACTACGTTCATATGGCGGCTGAGTTGTGGCTTGATTCGAGGGAAGGGTGGCTGGCAGTTGTAGACAGAAAAAGCCGATACGCCATGGTCGAGCGCTTTCAATACCAGGAGGGCAAGCCCTATCCGGGAAACGCTTCCGTGATTTTCTGGACGAACGGTCCAGAAGTGAAGCTGAACAGCCAAGGGAATCCGGAGATTAGCGCTGACCCTGATGCGAGTCCTTATTATCTCGAAGCAGAAATCAATAGCCCCATGTGCCGGTTGCGTCCAGGCGAGACGTGCACTCTAGAGACGGAGTGGTTCCCCACGCGTTCGGGAACTGAGTTTTACGGCGTCACCGACGCGGGAATCGTGATTCGGCCTCTCAGAGCAACGATGATGGCGAATGGCAAGATCAGCCTCTCGACATCTTTCGGAGCTTTCTATGCTGGACATCTGGTTGTGCGCCTCTACGATGAACACGGGCACCTTGCGGCGGTGACTCGAGTTTCCGACGTAACCCCGAACGAAGAAGTAGCACTGGAGACAGAGATTCCTTCGCAGGGAAAATGCTCGCGGTTGTCACTCCACCTCATCGACGACAACGGAATCGACCGTGGTGCCCTGCAAGAAGTTCAACTCAGTGGCCAGGATACTCATTGAAATGAAACGGCACAACGCAGCAGCGTTTCTTATGCTGCTAGGCGTTTGCCTGGCACCGAGACTAATCGGACAGGGGAATCGACCTCAGGCAGATTCAAGCCTACACGCCACCGCGGAAGACCTGCTAACACGGCCAGTGGGCGAGAACTGGACCTCGTACAACGGTGACTATACCGGGCGTCGCTACAGCAGCTTGCGTGAGATCAATCGCGGCAATGTCGCTCAGATGCGTGCAGCATGGGTATTCCATCCAGGAAATACTCAAAAGCTGGAAGCGACCCCGGTGGTCATTCGGGGCGTTATGTACCTGACGTCTGCCAATGATGTTTTCGCTTTGGATGCAAGCAGCGGTCGAACTCTATGGCACTACAGCAGGCCTGTAAGTTCGGGACTGCTCGACGACGCCGCATCCCATAAGAGTCGGGGCGTCGCCGTGTGGAAAGAGTTCGTCTATTCCGAGACCGATGATGCTCACCTCCTTTGCCTCGATGCTCGCTCGGGAAACCTGCTATGGGCGATTGAGTATGCGGATAAGGTCAAACAGTACGGCGCAACCAGTGCGCCTCTGGTCGTGAAAGATGAGGTAATCGTGGGTACTTCCGGTGGTGATTCGGGAGTGCGCGGGTTTGTTGCCGCCTACGACGCAAGGAAGGGAACTTTGAAATGGAGGCTGTGGACTATTCCGGGGCCGGGAGAATTTGGCTCCGCCAGCTGGCCGGGTGATTCGTACTTGCATGGCGGCGGCACAACATGGATGCCGGGCACATACGATCCGGAACTCGATACCTTATATTGGACCACCAGTAACGCCGCGCCCGATTTCGACGGCAGCTCGCGGCCGGGCGACGATCTGTATACCGCCTCCGTTCTTGCCCTCGACCCCGATACCGGCAGATTGAAATGGTATTTCCAATTCACTCCCCATGACCTCTACGACTACGACGCAAACGAAACGCCCGTGTTGGTGGAGCGAGAAGAGAACGGTTTGCTTCGGCACTTGCTCATCCAGGCCAACCGAAACGGATTTTTCTACATCCTGGACCGAACCAACGGCAAGTTTTTGCGTGCGACTCCGTTTGTGGGAAAACTGAATTGGGCTACAGGAATTGATGCTTCAGGACGTCCGCTGTTATCCGGGAGAGTGCCGACGACAGCAGGTACATCTATCTGTCCCGGCATCAATGGCGCTACGAATTGGTTTTCCCCTTCCTACAATCCGGACACAGGGCTCTTTTACCTTATGGCCCTCGAGAGCTGCGATCTTTACTTCACGAAGCCCAAGCCCTTTACCCAAGGCGAAACCTTCTATGGAACGGGCACAAAGCGTCCTGTGGGCGAAGACTCGCGAAAAATCCTCCTCGCGCTCGCTCCGGATGGGAAAAGAGTGTGGCAATATCCGCAGGCTGGTAGCGGCAGTTCCTGGGGAGGAACTCTGACCACTGCAGGTGGACTCGTCTTCTTTGCCGACGATGCCGAGTCCTTCGAAGCGGTCGATGCGGAGACAGGCCGCGCTCTTTGGCACTTCAATACCGGCCAGTCATTCAGCGCATCTCCAATGACCTATGCCGTAGACGGAATTCAATACGTAGCAATCTGCGCCGGAAGCGACGTGTTCAGCTTTGCGCTGCCGCAATGAGATGACTGCTCTAAATTGACGAAAGCGAAACCCCACCCATCAGGTCATTCGGCATCGTCCATTCCTTTCGGAAACTTCCTCTCTACTCTCGCGAAGTGGTTATCAGATAGCTCACGAGATCATCGAGTTCGCCATCACTCAACCGATCGCGATAATTCGCCGGCATCAGCGAACTGTTCAAGGACTCGCAGCTCCGTAGATCGGCTTTCTTCAAAAGGTGAAAATTCCCATCTTTGGTCTGCAGCTGCACAGAAAAGTTGTCCTCATTACGAACCACCCCCTCCAGTCGATCACCGCTTGCCGTGATGACCACGGCGGTCCGATAACCAAGGCGCGGGACTCTCGGTGACATAACGATTTCGTTGCGAATCGCGGCTGCCGACAAAGTAGCGACGTGGCTTGTGAGATCGGGTCCGAGGAATCCACCCTGGCTTGAGATGGTGTGACAGCTTGAACAATCGCCCTTGCCGAAGAAGATTGCCCGACCACGCTTTGCATCCCCGGGAACAGTGGCGCCGTCAACTCTGCCTTGGAGCAATCGCATATAGTCGACTATGCCGCGGGTCTGTTTTGCAGAGAGATTCGGAAAGGCTGGCATGCCAGTTCCAGGTACGCCATTCGAAATGATGCTCGCCAGTTGAGCATCTGAGAGATGTTGCGCTCTGGCGCCCGTCGAGATGTTGGCTGCCTTTTCGCTTCCGCGGCCGTCCAGTCCGTGGCATCCGGCACAGGAAGAGTTAAAAGTGTTTCGGCCTACTGTGGGAATGATCCTGAGGTCGTCGTCGGAGGGAACTCGTTCTTCCTGTGAAAACAAGATTTGCGAGAACGGCAGAATGAGAAATAGCGCGAACTGACAGAGAGATTTGCGGAGCGGGAGCATGTGTAAACGACCAACATTCTATCGCACAGGCAGAAGAGAGTCGGGCTCACCTCCTTCGTTTCTGCACAATGGGAGATCTTGCGCACGACATGAAGCATTGAACGGCGAACGGTCGCTCGAGCTGGGTATAGTTCTGACTTCGATTCACATAGCTTCTTTGAAAGACATGGTAGGGAGTGATAGAGTGCGCCGACGCAACGCACTATGGAGGAACGAATGCATCCACATCGCGGGTTTTCGAAAACGTCGATCCTCGTGACCGTCCTTGCGCTGGTATTCACTTCTATCGCGGCCATCCACGTCCGCCGCGCGCATGCAGAATCGAATCCGGCTGCAACCTCGCTGACCGACAGCGAACTGGTCGTGCAATTCCGGCACGTCGAAGTGGCCTCGGTTTCCGATGCGCTGGAGCAAATTACCCATAAGCGAATGTACATGAGTCACCGCATGCAGCCGATCTTCACGGCCAAGTTTGCGGGGTATGCACGAACCGTGCAGTTGAAGAAGGACGAAGGCAACGACGACCCCGAAGCCCTCACGGGCATGCTGGAAGCAATCGACCAGGGATCGACGGACTCGGTGTACGTGATGGTGGTTGAGGACGGAGAAGACATCGCTGGTATGGGCGGTCTGATGGGCACAGCGATGGCCGCGCGTGGCTATGCCGGCGCGGTCATCGATGGTGGCGTGCGTGACGTGGCCTACCTACGTAAAGTTGCCTTTCCAGTTTTTGCTACGGGCATCGTGCCTTCCACGTCGGTGCACCACTACCGCTTTGCCGGAGCACAGATTCCCGTGGTTTGCAACGGAGTGCCTGTAAATCCGGGCGATATCGTTGTGGCGGACAGCGACGGTGTGGCGATCGTTCCGAAGCTGCAGGCCCAGCAGGTGCTCAGCTTGGCCCAGCAGATGGATTACAAAGAGCACTCCATGTACGCGCTCATCGAGCAGACGAAGTCTATTGTGGAAGCAGTCAAGAAAGTCGGCCGGCTCTGACGAGCGATCTGACCAGCCAAGTTGCAGGGAACTGATTTTCATCAGATAATCCAGCGTCTCCCTGCGGGAATTCCATATTGCAAATTGAAAGGAACACTAATATGAATCTCACGTCGACTCGAAGGACATTTGTCGCGCGGCTAGGCTCTGTTCTCTCCGCGCTTGGCTTTACTGCCACGGCCGGAGTCACGCAGGGAGTGGCGCAGAGTTCCCAGGATGCAATCGCCATCCGCAAGCTCAATGCGGAAGGGAAGCCCGGCGGCGAAAAAGACATCATCATGCCTGTCATTGTTCATAACGGCTTGATTTATGTCTCCGGGCAAGGTGCACACGATACGCGCGATCAGAAAGAATGGACAATCGAATCTCACACCAGCATCGTCATGGATAAGGTGAAAAAACTCGTGGAAGTGGGCGGCGGTACGATCGACACGATTCTTCAGGCTAATGTATTTCTGGTCAAGATCGAACACTGGGACGCCATGCACAAAGTGTTCTCGACATATTTCCAGCACGGCGGACCGGCCCGCACCACGGTTGCAGTGGCTGCATTGCCAGGAGACTCGCTGGTGGAAATCAATTGCATCGCCGCCGTGGCCCGTAAGTAAGAGCGAGGAGAGACCCTCATGCCAATACCCTCAACGCGGAGTCGGCGGGGATTTCTGGAAACCTCCTGCAGCGATGGCGACGTTTTCGACCTGTGGTTGCACATGCTGTGCGAGTCGTGCGTTTAATCAATCCGAACGATGTCTCTGGCGAAGGCAACCCACGTGCGCTGGTTTCTGGTGTTTTGGCTTTTTGTCCTCAGCGCTGTCTCTTATCTCGATCGCGTCAACATTTCCATCGCAGGTGGGTCCATCATTGACGAGTACCATCTCACCGAAGTGCAATTGGGAAAGATCTTCAGCGCGCTGGTTGCCGGTTATGCCCTGTTTCAAACGTTGGGAGGTCGCCTTGCTGATCGTTTTGGTCCGCAACGCGTGCTAACCGCTGGGGTTCTGTGGTGGGGAATCTTCACTGCCTTAACGACGCTTGTTCCCGCCGGAGTCGGTAGTCCATTACTGCTTTTGATGGCAGTTCGTTTTCTTCTCGGAGCGGGCGAGGCCGTGATTTATCCCGCGGCCAACCAGTTCGTTGCGCGCTGGATTCCCGTGCGCGAGCGTGGCATCGCCAACGGGTGGATTTTTGCTGGAGTCGGCGCTGGCGCCGGGCTCACGCCGCCTCTGATCACATACTTCATGATCCATCACGGCTGGCGTTTCTCGTTTTGGATCTGCGCAGCGATCGGCTTTCTGGCAGGAGCAGTCTGGTTCATTACCGCTCGCGATCAACCTTCGGAACACCCGCGGGTGTCTCCCGCAGAACTCGAGGTCATACAGTCGGGGCTGACGGTGAGCGCTGGTGTGACCAGTCGAGCACACGATGCGGTTGTCCTGGTGCCTTGGAGACGAGTATTGCGAAGCCGCGAAGTCTGGGCGGTCACCATCAGCTATTTTTGCTACGGCTATGCTGCCTGGATCTTTTTCAGCTGGTTCTATCGTTATCTCGCGAAAGTGCGTGGACTTGATCTTAAAGCTACAGCCTTTTACTCCATGCTGCCCTTCTTGGCGATGCTGGTGTGCTGTCTGGTGGGTGGGAAGGCGAACGACGGACTCACCAAGTGGCGTGGACCACGCCTCGGTCGATGTGGCCTCGCAGCATTTGCCATGGGCGCAGCGGGAATCTTTATTGCCGTCGGATCGCAAGTTCAGAGTGTGCGGCTGGCAAGCCTGGTGCTTGCCGGGGGTGCGGGAGCGCTCTATCTGTCCCAGAGTTCATTCTGGTCGGTAACAGCGGACATCGCAGGAGCATCGGCCGGATCCGTATCGGGATTCATGAACATGGGCGGACAAATCGGCGGAGCTTTGACCGCTTCTCTCACGCCTTGGATTGCTGTGCGGCATGGCTGGACTGCCTCATTTCTAGTGGCGGCGGGTCTGTGTCTGCTGGGTGCGGTGAGTTGGCTTGTCGTCGATCCAGTGAGGACTTTGGCCCCAATTATCGTCTCAACGCCGCCGCCCCCACTATCGGAAATTACGACCGATCCTTTATGGACTCCCGAAGGACACCCTCAAGACCACCGACGTTAAAGGTCGAATGGTGGAGGTTGCGCAGGAGCCGAGCGATAGGGCGACGATCGTCCGGAGAGTGTTCTTGCCTCCCCTGCAAGAGATTGAAGTAATCGAAGCTTCAACCTGCTGATTTTCGATCAGGAACCACGAACAAATGGTTTCAACGGTTTCTCAAGCAGTTGTGTCAGCAGAGATAGGCAGATTTAGGCGAGGTTGTTCCCCAGTGTGTGCCCCAGTTTCATAGGTCCTGAACAGCTTCTTCCTGGTACGACCCAGAAGACCTACTCGCTTCGCAGCGCTACCATGGGGTCAACTCGGGTTGCTCGTCGCGCCGGAACGTAGCAAGCGAACACGGTACATGCCAGCATGAGTAGCATGACAGATCCGATGACTACAGGATTCGTCGAACTCACGCCAAACAGCAACCCTGATAGGGCGCGCCGCAGAATTAGTGACAAGATGATGCCTATCCCCGTGCCTGCTAATGCGAACACGAAGCCTCGTCCGACCACTCGCCGGAAGATCTGCTCGCGCTGCGCGCCGAGCGCCATACGGATTGCGATTTCCTGCGTGCTCTGGGATACAACGTACGACATTACTGAGTACGTGCCGATCAAAGCGAGTAACAACGCGATTATGGCAAAGAGGCCCATCACGGAGCCGGCAAAGCGCGAAGCAGACAGTTGGCCGTCGACCAAGTTGCGCATCGCCGTGATGTTATAGATCGGAATGCTCGCATCGAACTCCTTGATCGCGGCACGCAATGCCGTGCCCATTTGTCCCGGGTCAGTTTGTGTTCGCGCGGTCAGCGAGAAGACCTCGGACCGCTCGTGCAAGGGGAAAAAGATATCAGGGTCGGGCGTGGGATTCCGCGGAAGAGCGCGATATTTTATATCTGCGACGACGCCTACCACTTCGAACCAGGGGTTCTGAGAAGTTGGACCCCCCATCTTCAATCGCTTCCCGATTGGGTTCTCGCCGGGCCAGTACCGCTTTACCACGTCTTCGCCGACGATGACGAGCTTCGCGTCGGAGCTCATCTCGGCCGGTGAAAAGGTCCTGCCCTGTTTCATGCCAATGCGCAGCGTCGAGAAAAAATCTGGGCTCACGCGATGCACGTACGCGCGCGGCCTCTTCTGTTCTGTAACAGTGCTGTTGCCCTCGGGCGTGTAAAACACCGCCGAACTGTTCCCATCGAGCGGCACGTCACTTGAGAAACTGACGCTGCTGATTCCTGGCACGCCTTTCAGGCGGTCCAGCAGAGCGAGTTCCCGATTCGCGGTTTTGACATTGCTATCATTCGGCCCAATTTGCATTTGCATCGTCACAACGCCCTCGGGATCGAAACCGGGATCAAACGCCGTCAGACGCTGGAAGCTGCGGATGAGCAATCCGGCGCCGATCAGTAAAATCATCGCTAATGCGACCTCGGTTACCACCAGGAATCCACGGACGCTGTCGCGCATCGAGATGTGACCCGTGCGGCCTGCCGCGCTGTTCAGGAGTGAATTCAGCTCGCGGTGCCATAAATGGAATCCCGGGAGCAAACCCACCAGCAGCGCGGTTGCCACGCCGGTACCGACGGTGAACGCTAGCACGGTGCCATCCATACCGACCGAGACAAAACTCGGAAGTTGAATCGGACTGAGTGCCAAAAGTCCTTGCACCGCCCAAATCCCCACGCAGAGCCCGAGCCCGCAGCCGAATACCGCCAGCACCGCGCTTTCGATTAGCAACTGCCTCAGCACGCGGCTGCGCGTCGCGCCCATTGCGAAACGGATCGCCACTTCGCGCTGCCTGCATTCGGCGCGCGCCAGCAGCAGATTGGAGATGTTGACACATGCAATCAAGAAAACCAGGAGGACGGAGCCGAACGTCACCAGCACCGGCTTGCGGATTGGCGCGAACGTGTCCTGCTGTAGCCCAATGACTTCCACGCCTCGCTGATCGTTGGTATCCGGATATTGCCGAGCCAGTTGCCGGCAAATGTTGGTCAGCTCTGCCTGTGCTTGCTCCACCGTGACGCCAGCGCGCGTCCGGCCCACCACTTGCCAACCCCGCGATCCGCGACCTCCGAGATCATGGTCAGTCAGCGAGCCCGTTGGTACCCACACGTCCGCTGTATCGGTCAGACCTGTGAATCCTCGCGGCGCGACGCCGATAACGGAGTAGGTCTTACTATCCAACTGCATCGTCCGGCCCAAAATGGAGGGATCGCCGCCAAACCGCCGTTGCCACAAGCCATTGCTGATCACGGCCACCAGGGAACCGCCGGTTGGCGCATCTTCCCGTGGAGCAAAACCGCGTCCGTGTTGCAGACGTACCCCTAGCAGATCGAAGTACGTCGCCGAGACCTGTTCGCCGGTGAGGCGCTCGGGGCCGTCCTTATCGACTAGCGTGAAGCCATTGCTTCCGAAGAGCGCCATGCCTTCGAAACTCTTGCTCTGGTCTCGCCAGTCGCGAAAATCGGGATACGATGCTCCGCGGCGCTCGACTGCGCCAGCCCGAACCGTATTTCCCCAGAGGAACTGCAGTCGTTGCGGCTGGTAATACGGCATCGGACGCAGCAATGAAGCGTTCACGACGCTGAAGACAGCCGTAGTTGCGCCAATCCCGATCGCCAGCGTCAACACCGCGACGATCGTGACCATCGGGCTCTTCCACAACATGCGAAACGCGAATCGCAGATCCTGGGCAACACTATGCATAGGCCACCCGAGGTGAGTCATGGCACGCATGTAGCCAAACGCGCCGCGAGCGCGGCCTCTGTGCCATAAAAAGTTAGGAGCAGCCGCATGGCGACAATTTCGGTCCCTTGTTCAATTTTGGGATGTCAATGTCCGCAAATGGACGAAGTTAATACGAGGCCTGGGAATGGCCTGCTTATCCGAAGTTTAAGGTTCGATTGATCGAATGAGCACGCGACGGCATGCACTCAGAAACAGAGCGCCAACTACCTCAGATACGAGACATGCAGGGTGCTCTATACTGCCAACATTGGAGACGGGAGCGACAGAGCAGGCGGTAGTCTGGATTGGAGTGGTGGCTGTTACGCCGCGTGAAGGCTGCGACTTGCTCTCACCTCAAGCGGGAGCGTTCGTCAATTTCTTAACTATTGCCGCTAGCGAATTGGAGTACCGAGCCAAAGTCGTTGGCGCACTCTCGCACTATCGCCTCGATTTGCTCGAATTTCAGGATGTGCGGCGCTTATCGGTGTCCGACGAACCGAGTGAGGAGATTCGAGCGATAGCCGCAGAGCTAAAGAAGAATCGCAACCCTGAGCACGTTCGGTTCGCGACTTTTCACACCTTTCCCCGGCTGATGTGAACGCTGGCCATCCTGTTTGCCTGGTCAATGAGTTCTATAAAAAGGGATGTCAAGAAAAAAGGTCTTCCTCCTAGACCGGAAGAGATTCTTTCTCGAGATCCAGCCCACTGTGTTTAGTGATCCCTGACGAGGTTTAGCGGGTTGTGCCATTCTCATGAGGTTTCTCGGCTGCTGTGGCAAAGCTC
>Ga0126369_10000821_pt1 | contig 20928 bp, 13 predicted proteins | sample PanSoiMetaPlot_1_FD_109646 | JGI IMG/M metagenome (GOLD analysis project Ga0126369, IMG submission 109646) | Tropical forest soil microbial communities from Panama - MetaG Plot_1 | ecosystem: Environmental > Terrestrial > Soil > Tropical forest > Bulk soil | place: Panama | collected 2016-02-17 | reverse complement strand
TGCTCGAACAGACTGGTCATGGCGTCCGGCGAATTGAAGGTATTTCGGTGTTGCGGGTCCGGCGCCAGGCCGCTCCAGGTCATCGGCAGGGTGTCGCCATCGATCGAGTTGACATCTATCGTGAGGGTGATGACCCGCAACTCGTGACCGTCCTTGGGATCGAGGGAAGGTTTGGTCGTGCTGTTCAGCCGGAAATCATCGTCTGTCTTGGCGCCGCCGCCATTGAAGATCCAGGTTTGCTCGTCGGCGTCGTACTGCGCGACATAGAAATTACCCGTTCCAACCGTGCCTGCGGGCGGACTCGATAGCGGGCTGGTGACGTCCCCGATCCAAACGGTGTCGCGCTCGCGCAACGCCCCGGAGCCCAGTTTCCCCTTATCGCCGGACAACATGTTTTGGCCGAGCACCACCGTGAAGGTCACCCGCCAGTTTCCCAGCGCGCCCGGAAAGCGCGCGCGAATCAGGATTGAGCTGTCGCGCGATCCGCCGCCTGGATCGTCGGTAAGCCAGGCGCGAGCGTGACCGTCGTCATAGTCGTCGCCGGTCTGGTCGAGTTTGTCGTCCTTCAGTTTCGCGCTGGGCCTGAGATACGGATCAGGCTCTTCGCCCAGCTTGCGAAACACGCGCGCGATGTAGAGACGCTTGCCGCCCTCTTCAAAGAAAGCCCGGACGCCTTGCCAAAGAAAGTTGGGCTGCTCGGAGGGACCGGAAAAGGTCAGGTCGTGCCGGTCACCATAGACCCGCTCGAACTCGGTCAGGCTGGTGATGATGTCGGGTTGCAGATCGATTGGGCCGTACCGGCATGGCCCAACAAAACCGGTGGTCGTCGTACTCACGCCCTCGATGGACTTTGAGCGAAAAGATGTCTCCTCGACGTAAACTCCAGGAGCTAAATATTCAGGCATGACTCCTCCTTCAGGGCGGTCAAACCGCCGGCGTTATGAACAACATCGACCCGCCTTTGGTTTGCGGCGGAGACATCGATGATGATGTTGATTTCAACGTAAGTGGCTCGCCGAATCGCACAGCCACTTCCTGTAATTCCTCAGTGCGCGCTTCATCAGACCACAGCAGTGCCTCTGGCTGGGCGAGCACGGCGTCTAAATCCGGCAGAGAATCTTCGCTTGACTGATTTGGCGGCGACTGCAGTCCGGCGCTGTAGAACGCGCGCACGCTAAAGTTCCAAACCTGATCGGTTAAAGCAGGCGTAGTCGCCACCGGCGGCGAGCTGAGGGGCGACCCCGGCGGCGAGGCAACCGCAAACGAGCGCGGCGACGGATACGGAAAGAGCAGCGCGATCTTTCCCGATTCATCGGCAATGCCGCGGGCCACCGTTTGGCCGTTGTCATAGAGTTCCAGCATGGCGGAAGCCGCTGCCGCTCCACTCTCGCCCCGAGTTGGATCCCAAAGATCGGCGCTAATCGCGGCCAGGCCGCTCGTCACCGACCGGGTGATCGCTGAATACAGCGGGACACTCTTAATCGCCGGCGGCGGCGAGACGTCCTGGTTCCATTCCACCGGAAGTCCGGCCACAAATTGAAATGGCACGAAGCGAGACTGAAGGTCGCGCACCTCGATAACGAAATCTTTCTTTGCGGGCAGGCTGTTCCAGTAATCAGCATCTCCGGCGCCCTGCTCGACGTCCTGCAGTCCGGACCCATGACGCAGCACGTAGACGCCGCGGCGATTTGGAAACAAACTCTGCCGGGCTTGCGGCTGATTGATCGGATAAGCGGCCACCGCCAGACCGTCGCCGATTACGTCGCCCGTCACCGCATCCTGAAAGCGCACCCCGAGCGGGGCCACGATCGTCAGGCGGTCAAGCACCAGCAATTGGTTTTGATAATCCAGCTTGATAATCTCGGCCGCCATCAACTCACCAGTACTCCGGTTTTGAATTCACGGGTCTGCACTTCGGCCGCCTCAGTCAAAGGCAGCGCCGAACTGATCCCGATCATGCGCGCGACATAGCCCACTGATAAGGGTGGGGTCGTTTTGGTAGTGCTCCACAAATTGTTCCAGTCCTGCAGCGTCAGCGATTCCAGAATCAGCTCCACCGTCTCGCCGGGATCGAAGATGTCCGGTTCAGGTCCATAGTTATTCAATAAGCCGGTGGGCAGAATCGGCACGTCTTCAAACATCCTGATCATCCAACCGAGCAGGCGTTCCTGTTTCACGGCGGAGCGCGCCCAGGGGGTCGCGACGTAATGAAGATCGATTGGAATCGGCGGCCGGTGACGGCGGCCATCGCGACCGAGGACCGGCGGAATGTTGCGCCGGTTGCCGTTGACCGCGACGCGGTAGAGGTACAGTGAGATACCCTCTTCCATGGGATTACTGAAATTGGTCAGCTGGTAAAGCTCGAACTGGGCATTTGCGAATTCCGGTTTTGGGCAGGCATCCGCGAGCAGACCCAACATCGCTTGTCCGGTTGCTGCGATTGCCTGAAAGGTCGCCATGCTGATCAATTAACCTCGGGCCGCTAGCTTGACCTGGTGCCTTTCGCGCTCACGCGCTTCAGCCAATTGCGCGCTCGCGACAGTGAATCGGTTCGGCCGGGCGTGTCGTCGAGATATTCCTGAACAAAATCGGTGATGTCGCTCAAATTTTTTAAATAGCGTCGATCACCGGTCGGCACGTGCGTAATGTAGCCACGCCAGATGTTTGCTTCGCTCTTCTCGCCGTCAGCCTCGAGCCACAGCTTGATGATGAACGAATGCAGTGTGGACTCAGATAAGTCCATGCTGGTGGATAGGGCTGAGATAACGACCACGCCGACAACTTCGCCCGTGCATGCTGCACCCGTATAACAGAGCAGCGTCGGCGCAGCGTCTCATCCGGCGTCTGTCGGCGCGTCTAAATTTCGCGCGCCGGAGTTGGTTAGAGTTTTTTTCGTTCGGTGCGCGGGAGGTGTTCGATGGATCTGATGTCGTGCTGGATGCGCCGCTGAACACTGTTCAGCATGCGATGAATATGTTTGAGGCAATCAAGCAGATCGCGTGACTCCGGACGCTCGTCGCCGGCGGCTTCCGGTTCAGCGACGGCCTCCGGGCGCCGGTAGCGGCCTGATTTCATCTGCTCGTAAAGATCGATGGTGCGTCTTTCAGGGATGACGCTCAATTCGCGCTGCAAGGCGATGACACAGCGCTCGTATTGCCGGAGCGCGGCGGTGCGATCGCCCGACAAATAATACAACCGCATAAGTTCCCGATGGGTGCGCTCGCGCGCCGGGTCATATCGCAGGATTCGCGTCGCGTAGCCCTGGCCCTGTTCATACTCCTGGTGCGTTTCCGAATAGACAATCAATTTATCCAGCAGCAACAGATACTTGTTCTGCAGGCGTTCGCGCTCAAACAGGACCCATTCCTGATACCAGCCAACCAGCAGATCATCCCGGTAGAGAACCGCGGCTGCTTTCAGCTGGCCGGCCTGAGTGTCAGTGAGCCGCCGGCCCGAAATCCCTTCGGCTGCGGTCGCGGCCTTTTCAAATTCTTCGACATCGCACCACGGACGATTCGTGGGGTTCAAGCGCAGCCAGTCGTGCTCGATCAGCAGATGGTTCGCCGGCTCACTGACGCTGGTCTCCAGCACGTGTTGCAAATGCCAGAGCGATTGGCGCAGATACTTTTTCGATCGCTCGGTCGAGGTGTCACCCCACAACATGGCCGCCAGGGCCTCACGCGAGTGGTGCTGCTGACCGCGGATGAGCAGGAAACTCAGGAGTTCCTGGTCCTTGCCGGCGTCCAGTCCTTTCAAAGGCTGAGCATCATCTCTGGCAGAGAATTTACCGAACAGCTGAAAAAACAAGTCGGGCATTTCAGGGGACGTCCTACGGCAATTCTTTTCAAAGCCTCGCCTTTGGCTGGGCTAAAAATCGGGAGCTGGTGAGCTCATCGTTTTGGGTTCGCGGAATTCATAAACACGGTGCTACAGCTGCCGCTGCAATGGACCGTCGCTCGCGTGCAGACGGCCTAATTTTCGGTTCCACTCGGAACCGAGGCACCAAACGATGGATAGCTGGATGGGCTATCGAAAAGAAGGAGCAACCTTTCGGCTTTTCAGCCGTTGTGCTCGCGGACATCCGGGGGATCGAAGTGAAAAGATGTCCCGTTGTTTGGCACTCAAAAAATGAAGCTGCAAGAAAATATTCTGTCTGCCGCCGTAAGTCAATAAAAATATTGCTAAGATCGTTAAGGCCCTAAGTAGTGAACGGCGGTGTTGATCGCGGCCAGCCGGAAATCACTCGAATTCATTAGCCAAATGGCCAACCATAACCTGCTTAGAAGCAGTGACTTTTGATCAAATTTCGACTGCCGGCATTTAGATTTCGATGCACGGTTGACTGCGATCTCACCAACGGCGCGTAACTGAAAATTCACACCGGCCGCGGCGACAAGTTGAAGGTGGTAGCGTAATTCAAGTTTAACTCTGGGTCTCGGTGAATCTCGGTGACTCTGTGGTGGACCTTTCTGAACCAATCTTCACCACAGAGAACGCCGAGGACGCACAGAGACACAGAGCAAAACCCAAGCAAGGATGCTCCTACCTGGGACCATTTGCCTTTGGTTTGCAGAGTGGCCTGTGATATTAGCAGTGTTGGGTAAATGCGCTGCTGTATGGAACTTCAAATGAGGAATTTGCCGAGCTTATGCGAATAGTTGTGACAGGGGGCGCGGGCTTTATCGGCTCGCACTTATGTGAAAGGTTGCTGGAGGATGGGCATCAGGTCATCTGCCTCGACAATTTCTTCACCGGCCGGCGTGAGAACGTCGTTCATCTTTTTGATCATCCGCACTTCGAATTGCTGCGCCACGATGTGATCGAGCCCATCCTTTTGGAAGTCGATCAAATCTACAATCTGGCGTGCCCCGCGTCACCCATTCACTATCAATACAATCCGGTCAAAACAGTTAAGACCAACGTCATGGGCACGATGAACATGCTGGGGCTGGCCAAACGCGTTCGCGCCCGGATCCTGCAGGCGTCCACTTCTGAAGTCTATGGCGATCCGCATATACACCCGCAGCCCGAGGCCTATTGGGGCAACGTCAACCCGATTGGCATCCGCAGTTGTTACGATGAAGGCAAACGCGTCGCTGAAACCCTGATGATGGACTATCACCGCCAGAACAAGGTTGATATCCGGATCGCGCGCATCTTCAACACCTATGGCCCACGGATGCTGGAAAACGACGGCCGCGTGGTTTCGAACTTCATCGTGCAGACGCTGAAAGGCCAGGAGTTGACGATTTACGGGAATGGCGAGCAGACGCGGTCGTTTTGTTATGTCGACGATCTGGTCGATGGACTGGTGCGGTTAATGAACGCCGGTGATTGTCATGAACCGGTTAATCTGGGCAACCCGAACGAATTTACGATTAAGGAATTAGCCGAAGAGGTGGCGAGCGTTTGCGGCTCGGCCTTGCGGATCAGACATGAACCATTGCCGCAGGACGACCCGCATCAGCGGCAACCAAACATTGAACGGGCCCGGGAATTCCTGAATTGGCAACCGGCTATTCAGCTGCGCGAAGGTCTGGAGCGCACCGTTGCCTATTTCGCCGCACGCATCCCCAATCAACAATCTCAAACGGTCGTCACCGGCTGAAGCCCGACCATCAGGGAGGGCTCCCGGCGCCAAATTGAGCCCTCCCTGAAGGTCGGGCTACTGCCCCGGCCTCGCTTCCGTTTCCGGCACGTTTACGAATAACCGTTTGGGTGAGACTTGTGCCAGTTCCAGGCGCTCTCAATAATTTGTTCCAAATCATTTTGGGCAGGCGTCCAGTTCAATACCTCAATCGCCTTGCGGTCATCGGCCACCAGTCGCGAAGGGTCACCCGGGCGCCGCGGCAGGTGATCGGCGGCAATCGATTTGCCGGTTACCCGGCGCGCGCAATTGATCACTTCCAGGACCGAATATCCATGACCAGTCCCAAGATTGATTGCCGTCGACTCGCCTCCGGTCTTTAGATATTGCAAAGCGGCGATGTGGGCGCTGGCCAGATCGGAAACGTGTATGTAGTCCCTGATCGCCGTCCCGTCAGGAGTGTCATAGTCGGCGCCAAACACTGACACCGACGGCAGTTCGCCGGCCGCAGCTTTCAGCACATTCGGAATCAGGTGGGTCTCAGGATCGTGATGCTCGCCGTGCTCGGCGGTGGCGCCGGCGGCGTTGAAATATCGCAGCGCCACAAATTTCAAACCATACGCGCGATCATATGATTCCATGATGCGTTCGATCATGAACTTGGACCAGCCATAAGGATTGGTCGGCCGTTGCGGGTGAGTCTCTGAAATGGGAAGCTGCTGAGGTTCGCCATAGGTTGAGCAGGTCGAGGAGAAGACAAACCGCTTCACGTTTGCCTTTATTAACGCATCGAGCAACGCGATCCCCTGGCCTACGTTGTTTTGAAAATAGCGCGCCGGCTGCTCAACCGACTCGCCGACATAAGCGAAGGCCGCGAAATGAACGCAGGCCTCAATCTCGTGTTCCTGAGTGATGCGTTGCACCAGATCGCGGTCCCCGACATCTCCTTGATAGAAGGGAATGTCTTTAGCGACCGCCGCCTGATGACCACGGCAGAGGTTATCCAGCACTACAACCGATTCGGTTTGGGCCCGCAACAACTCCACGGTCACGCTACCGATGTAGCCGGCGCCGCCTGTGACTAAGATTGCCATCAATCAAATCTCGCGCGGTCAATATAGCACGTTGATAGGATCACAATTGGAAGTTACCGGGCGGGTTGGGTTAGGAAAGAGATCATGGCGCGAAGGATCGCGACCTAAATGGGCCGTAGCCGCATCTGATTGCGACCCCGCCGCTAGTGACTCTCGCGGTTTGCCTCAAACTTCTTCAATGCGTCATCACATTTCGCGAGGTCGGCAGACACTTCCGCCGGCTTAGCGGAATCTGCCGGGCTTAGTGTTCCTTTGTTTTTTAGATCTTGCCAGATGTCGAGACCCTTCTGATAAAAGTCTCTGGCATCCTGCCAATGATCGATCCGCTGACGCGCGGAAAGGTTGTGTTCTGAACCAAGCAGCGTCTGGCATTTGCCCACTTGCGAATAAACGACTGCGAGGTATCTGGCCGCGGTGGTGTTCTTTGGATTTGCCTGAAAGGCAGTCTCCAGAATGCTTCTGGCCTGCTGCACGTTATCGTTGGCCTGGGCGACATCACCTTCGAGCGACTGCGCCTCGCTCAATCTGTAATAACCCCAGGCTTTCCGCAGTTGCAGCTCGCTGTTGGCGGGACTCTTCGCCGACAGATCTTCGAGTATTCGCAGCGACGTATGGTAGTGCTCTTCGGCGCCGGCAAGATCATTCAATTTGGTCAGCGTCACAGCTATGTTCTGATGCATGATCGCCAGGTCCTCAGCGATATTCGCATCGCTGGGGTCGGCGGCCGCGGTCTTTTCAAAAATAGCCAGGGCCTGACGCCCGTTCTCGAGCGACCCCGCAAAATCACCGATGCTGCGCATCGTGCTGCAGACGTTACTGTAATCGACGGCAAGTTCACGCCGAGTGTAATTGTCAGACGCGTTCTCCCCACCCATTAACTGGTCTATCGCAATCGCCTTTCGATAGTTATCCAAAGCCTCGGCAGGTTTGCCGCTATCAACGTTCAACGATGCGATGAAGTTATAGACACCGCCCATGTACTTGCGATAAGTCGGGTTGGTCGGTTCCTCAGCGACGAGCACCTTTAAAATGTCCAGGGCCTTGCCTTGATACTCCATGCCTTTGCCCAGGTCACCGAGGCTATTGGTGGCCGAAGCGCCTAAGGCTATTCCCAGGTCAGAGTCGACCAACGCCAGCTCGCCGCGAACGGGCCGGTTTGCCGGATCTCGCCGCACCAACTCTTCGTAGATGGCGCTGGCCTTCTGTAAGTTCTCGATGGCCACCGCAGGTTTGCCCAGCGAGACATTCAATCTGCCAAAGCGCTCATAACTCATGGCCAACTCTGCGCGCAGGTCTGCATCCTTCGGCGCGAGCGCCGACAATCTTTCGCGGATGGTTATTGACTTACCATAACTTTCCAGGGCCCCGCTCGTATCGCCCAGATTTGCGTAGTACGGTCTACCCTGAACGTCACCGACCCTCAGATATGCCGAAGCGATCTCACGCAGCAACCCGCTATCGCCGCCGGCCTGCTGGGCCAGCTTATCGAGATAATTGAGAGAGTCTTTCACCATCTGCTCGCGCACTTTAGTTGAGCCCGGCAGCGTGGCAATCGCGTCGTGATAATCGAAGATCACCGAATGCGCTAGTTGCCGCACTTCATTGAAGCGTTCTTCGGCAATGGCGCTTTGCAGGCGCGCTTTATGTGCTTCCCAAGCCGTGGCCACCCCGCCGGCGATCAGCACCAGGACCACCGCCGCCGTGGCGGTCGCACTAACTTTATTGCGCTGGATGAACTTTGAGGCGCGGTAGCTGAAGGTATCTTTGCGCGCGCTGACGGGTTCGTGGTCGATGAACCGGCGCAGGTCTTCCGAGAATTCGGCGACGGATTGATAACGCCGCGAGGGCTCTTTGCGCAACGCCTTGAGCACGATATTGTCCAGTTCACCACGCAGCGCCTTTGTCAGAACCGCCTGCGGTAGCGGGCGGGCCGAAGTCGAACGATCATGCCCGCCCGCTATCGACGGCGGTTCTGACTTGACCGCTTCGCTCGGTTTTACAGGTTCCTGTTCACAGATCGCCTTGATGACTGCGTCAGTCGTTCTCCTGGTGATTCGGTAAGGCCGCGCGCCCGTCAGCAACTCGTACAACAAGACGCCCAGCGCATATAGATCGGTGGCCGTGGTCACTGCTTCACCTTTGACCTGCTCAGGACTGGCATACTCGGGTGTCATCACCCGCAAGACGGTCGTGGTTGCGTCCGTTTCAGTGGTGGCGTCAAGCAGCTTGGCAATTCCGAAATCGAGCAGCTTGGCCTGCCCATCGCGCGTCACCAGCACGTTGCTCGGCTTCAAATCGCGATGAACGATCAAGTGCTGGTGCGCATACTGCACCGCGGAGCAGACGCTGCGAAACAGCTTCAGACGTTCGTCTACTGAGATTTCCTGTTCGCGGCAGTAACCATCAATCGGCTCCCCGTCAACATATTCCATGACCAGGAAAGGCACCCCATCGTCAGTCATGCCGGCGTCAAACAGCCGGGCAATATGTTCGTGATTCAGTTGCGCCAGAATCTGCCGTTCGTTATTGAAGCGCCGGAGGATTTCTTTTGTCTTGAGCGCGCTGCGGATTAACTTGACTGCGACCTGGCGGTGCAGCTCGGTGTCTTCCGCGCGATAAACCTCGCCCATCCCACCTTCGCCGATGAGGTTCAGGAAGCGATAACGTCCGGCCACCTGGCCCGCGCGATCCTGGTAAGTCAATCCACTCGCAGCTGCGCGCGCTTGTTGCTCAAGGGCCGATTGCTGCATGAAGCCATCGCGCTGAACTTCCTGGTGTGCCTGAAATAACGCCGTGACTTCCGCCAGGAGCGCGGGACGGTCCGCACACTCGCGCGCCAGAAACGCTTCGCGCTCGTTCAGATCCAGGTCGCAGGCGGCCGCAAACAGTTCGGCGATTTGGTTGTCTTGTTCGAGGCTGGTCACAGTTTCTGGTTATCCAATTCTTTTCGCAGCCAGGCGCGCGCGAACTTAAGATCACGCTCGACCGTGCGGGTTGACAGTTTTTCACCGTCCGCTGAGAGCACCCCGGGAATTTCCTCGACCAGCAACCCGCCAAAAAAATGCAGCTCGATGACCCTGGCCTGACGCGGGAAGCGGGCCGCGAACTGTTCCAGCACATCATTCAGCTCGACCAGGTCGAAAGTCGATTCAGCCGCGGCCCGTTCCGCGCGGCTTAAGGACATGCGGAAGCCGTCTCCGCCGCGTTTCTGCGCCCCATGCTTGCGCGCATGATCGACGAGCACGCGGCGCATCAACTGGGCCATCAGACAGATGAAATGCGCGCGACTCTGCCAATCGATCCCTTTGATATCCAGCAGGCGAAGGTAGGCTTCATGTACCAGGGCCGTCGCTTGCAACGTGTGATCGCTTCGTTGATTACGCAGGTAACCGGTAGCCAGCCGGTGGAGTTCGTCATAGACGAGCGGGGTCAGTTGTTCCAGGGCTTCGCCGTCACCGTCGCTCCAGCGCGCGAGCAGAGCGGTCACACTTTCGGACACAAGAATCCCTGACTGAGATTTTAGGGACACGGGGTTTATTCGGATGAAAAGCCTGAGGTCGGGTCTAAAGCCGCCCCAGTCTAGCAAAAAAAATCCTCACGCGCATGTCGGGTTTGACCGCCCAAATTCGGATTAACAACTGAAGACAAAATCTGCCGGCGACCCGGTCTCGGTGGATGGCGGGCAGTTGCCACGCCGCCGTGCTCATCAGCACATGAGTCGCGGCCAACTGATAACTGCCCGTTGAAAGAGACTCATTTCGAACCAGGAGATAGATCAATGACCACCAACAAACTCGCAGCCGCGCGCGGCCTGCTGACTCTGATGGCCATCGCCGCCATCGCATACTGGATTCATTTTTCAGGGGGGACCTCGACCCTGGCCCAGGCCGGAGCTAATCAAGGGGCAGAACCTCAAGCCCTAACCATAACCGAGTTTCCGCTGCCAAATCAGAATCCCGTGCCGGTGCCTTACGGCGTCACCCGATACGGCGTAGACCACTCCCTCTGGTTCGTCGAAAAACTGGCCGGCAAGATCGGGAGAATAACCACCAGCGGGGCCATCACGGAGTACGCCCTGCCGGGCGCGGCTGCCAGTTGTCAGCCAGGCAGCCTGATTCAGGCCGGCGATGACAACCTCTGGTTTACTGAGACCGCGGCCAACAAAATCGCGCGCATCAAGCCGGCCAGCGTGGTCTCAACCGGTACGATCATCGCGGGCACCAACTTTGACGAATACGATGTGCCCACCGCGAATAGCCAGCCCACCGGAATGACGCGCGGCACCTTCGGCATTTGGTTCACTGAAGCCAACACCAGCAAATTGGGTCTGATTCAAAATCTCTCGTCGCCCTCGATTGTTGAATTCGCCACCCCGACATCCTCTGCGCTGGCAGGGATTGCCAAAGCCGTCATCAACGGAAACACGCGGATCTATTTCGCCGAAATCAGCGCCGGTCGCATTGGTTATTTCAAAGAAACCCCGGATGGCAGCGTCTTCGGCAATTGTGTCAACAATTTCGATGCGGCGAAATGCTTCGTCGAAGTGAATACTCCGACCGCAAATAGCCAACCGTTCGAATTGGCACAGGGTTCAGATAACAACGTCTGGTTCACCGAGGGTGGCGCCGGAAAGATCGGTAAGATGGATGCCGCCAATACGATCACCGAGTTCAATATTCCCACAGCTAACGCGCGGCCAGCCGGAATCGTGAGCGGCCCTGACAGCGCGCTCTGGTTTACCGAGGCGCTCACTAATTCAATCGGCAGGATTACCACCACCGGCGCAGTCACCGAACAAACCATCCCCACCGCCGACACCCATCCCTGGTTGATTGCCTGCGATTGCCAGGAATCATCGTCGGACACCACCTCGACCAACACGATGTGGTTTACCGAGAACTCAACGACGGTGCGCAACGCCATTGGCAAGATTGATATTGGTTTAGGCCCTACACCGACGCCCACCCCGGCGCCATTTACGCTTAGCTTTGAAGGCCGTCTGCGCGACCGGGTGAGCCGCACCAAGCCGGGCCTGGGCAGCGACGGCGATGCAGATGGAACCTTCGGGATCACCTTTCCCGACGGTTTCCTCCATCGCACGGTGACGAAACTTGATCTGGTGGGCCCTAACGGCAACCGTTGGGACACCAACCCGGCGAACCGCAGCTTGTGGACGATCGGCGTAGTGACGCCGACGATTGACAGTTCCCTCGACAACCAGAGCAACGGCAGCGTCAACTTCGACACCGCGAACGGAAACGGCAGCACCAGGAATTTCTATATCATGGTGCCCGATTCCATTCCCTCGTCTTTTGTGCAAGGCAAGAGCTTCACTTTGAATATTACCTTCGCGGATGGGCAGACAGTCTCTGCCGGGACCACCATCGGCACAACGCCGGCGAACTCCGCCGATCTGCGGGTGGAAGTTGTCGCGGCCTCGAATCCGATTCAGGTCGACACGATTGAGAATTACACGGTCCATGTTCAGAACCTGGGCCCATCAACCGCAACCAACGTCAAGGCCACCATCACGCTGCCGGCGGCCACCTCGTTTATTGATTTCGGCAACCCGGCCACAACCGGTTGCCAACAAACGGTCTCAGGCGGCCGCCAATTCATCTGCACCTACCCGTCACTCGCGATTAATGCGACGGTCACCGCGCAGTTCCGGACCAAGGCCGTAACCACTACCAGCAGCGACAGCAGTCTCGGCAGATTGGACGCTGGTGTCACCAGCGATCTGCCCGACCCGATCGCCGCCAACAGCAACGTCACGAACACGGTCAGCATCGTCACGAACACTTCGCCGCCGGCGAACGATAATTTCGCGAATGCGCAAGGCTTTGTCGGTGGCAGTGGGACGCTCACCGGAACGAATGTCGGCGCGACCAAAGAAAAAACCGTGAAGGCCGGCGACACGATCGTATTCCAGCCCGAACCTAATCACGCCGGGCAGGAAGGCGGTAAGTCCGTGTGGTACACCTGGCGGCCGCCCACCCCGGCCGGCAACGCGACCATCGACACGCAGGGCAGCGCCTTCGACACGATGCTGGCCGTATATGACTTAGACACGACTAATCCGGCGAAGGGGGTAAACATCGTCAATCAAAATGACGATTTCTACACCGACGGCACCAGCAAAGTTGATTTCTCCTATCGCGCAGATCATCTCTACATTATCGCCATCGACGGATTCAAAGGCGCGACCGGGAATTTCAATCTCAATCTCTCAACCACCCCGATTTCCGCATCAGCCGGCCAGGCCGTAACCGACATCACCGGCATCTTTCCGGCGCAGGGCAGCAAACTGGATGTTGACCCGCAAACCGGATATTTCATCATGCACGTCAAAGGCAGCGGTTTCACCTCGCAGTCCCAGGTGCTGATCGACCTCGATGTTCCGGTCGGGACGACGCTTGACGGCACGCGGGCGGCTGCCATAACGCAGTTCATTAGTCCGGAGGAACTGATTTTTAGTATTCCGCCGATTCCCGTCTTCGATATCTCGACCAAGTCGCGCATCGACGTCATCACGCCGGTCGCCTCGGGGGGCTCGATCAAATTCGACGAGTCGAATCATCCCGAATCAGTCGCGCCCGGCACCTACTCATTAGCGGCCCGAGCGCGTGAGTTCGACCGCATTTTCCGCAGCGACCATGATGTTCAACCCGGCGAGACCGCAATCTTTTGCGCGCCGACCGACGATCCAAAGGCGCCCCAGACCTGTGTCAATTACACCAATACCACCAACTCGCCGATCACCATCTCACCGTCGCTCTATCATGCAAACATCGTCGCAGAGGTCCCGGGAAGCGCCCACAACCGTCACGTCCAGATCCTGGGTGACATCCTTGATAACGGCGTCATCCCGGCCAGCCTGGGCTTTGCGGTAAACACGGCAGCGCCGTTGGCTGGAACCATTGATGTCAGTCAAGGCGTCGATGCGCCGTCAGGCTCGCCACCCGCGCTGCTGGTTACCGGCGGCGTCGCCAGTCTCCTGGCTGGAGATGGCGCGGGGGCGATCTCGCAAGGTGGAGGAAACGTTATCTCGCACGATGGCGGCACGCTGATCGCAGCGGGCGGAGGCAATGTCACCGTGCAAGGCGGCAATCTCATCGGCCAGGATGGCGGCGGTCTGATCGGTCACGACGGTGGCAGTAAAGCTCAATCAAACGCTTTCAGCGGACAGTCATCGTCAAACGGCAACATTCCCACGCTCTCGGCGGCGGACTTGCAGGTGAGCGGTGGCTGGTTCGTGGTGCGTTCGAGCGGCAATGCAGCTCCCGCCTATACTTCGACGGTCGATCCGGTCGACGGCACGACAAAAGGCAAACTCTCAGTAAGATTCGACAACACCAGCAACCCGCGAATTAGCGATTTGCAAGGGCTGGCTTTTGCCGCGGCGATTGATCCGCCGATCTTGCAACTTGCGCAGACCGGCATCAATGTCAACAAAGACAGCGGTCACGCAACCGTCACCATCACCCGCACCGGACCATCGGGGAGCTTCGCCTACCTTGATTACGGGACCATCGACGGCACGGCTTCGGCTCGCTCTGATTACGAGCCGAAAGTCGGAACTCTTTCTTTTGCGCCCGGCGAAACCACCAAGAGTTTCGACATCCCGATCATCAACAACAACTACGGCGCCGTTGGAGATACCAGGGCCTTTGGTGTGGTCTTCCGCAATCCTTATGGCGCGGCTTTTCTCATGCCTAATCAAGCCACGATCACGATTAAGAACAATCAAACCGCCGGCGCCGGAGTCAATCCGCTTGATGGTTCCGATCAGAAGTTCTTCATCCGCCAGCAGTATCTCGATTTTCTAAATCGCGAACCGGACCAGAGCGGTTGGGACTTCTGGTCCAACACGATTACCACCTGCGGTTCCGATCAGGGCTGTATCGAGGTGAAGCGCATTAATGCTTCGGCCGCATTCTTCTTATCGATTGAGTTCCAGCAGACTGATTACCTGGTCTATCGCCTGTACAAGACGGCGTACGGCAACCTGGCAAACGCCCCAGTGCCGATTAGCTATAGTGATTTTCTGCCCGACAGTCAGGAGATTGGCCAGGATGTAATTGTCGGCCAGACTGGCTGGGATGCGAAACTCGAAGCAAACAAACAGCTCTTCGCGAACGACTTCGTCAATCGCCAGCGCTTTAAGAATGCCTTCCCGGCCTCAATGACGCCGGCGCAGTTTGTTGACCAGATGAACACCAATGCCGGCAACGTTCTGTCACCGGCGGACCGGAATCAACTGGTTAGTGATTTGACCTCGGGAGCCAGGACCCGGGCCCAGGCGCTGCGCGCCATCGCGGAAAACCAGGCCCTTTACAACTCCGAGCTAAACCGGGCATTCGTGCTGATGGAATATTTCGGTTATCTGCGGCGCGATCCCAACTCCGGACCTGACACTGATTTCTCCGGCTACAACTTCTGGCTGGGGAAGCTGAACAGCTTCAACGGCGATTATCTCAAGGCTGAAATGGTCAAGGCGTTTCTCAGCTCGATCGAGTACCGGCAACGGTTCGCACCCTGAGCCGGCTTCGGCCAATAAATTTTTCTCGGACCGTGTCGGGTTTTATCTCCGAAATACGAAATAACAATTGAACAGAAGAAATCTGCCGAAGGAAGACTTCGGCAGATAGCCGGCGGGTCGCCACGCACTCGATCCGAAAATTGAGCTGTGTCATTCGCCGAGGCGACCCGTCAAAAATATGATTCGCCGCACCGAAAGGAGTCTGTCATGAAGAGTCTTCATTTACATTCAATATTCGCGCTACTTGCCCTGCTCCTGGCTTCGTCGCTAACTGCGCAAGCGCAGCAACCAAAATTCAAGGAAGGCGACCGCATCGAAGTAGACACCACCCACGTCGATGTCCTGCACGGTGGCAATCCCGCCCTTCAGAGCTGGTCGAAAGGAACGATCACTACGGTTGACACGCGGTATCAGCGCTACATCATTCAACTCGATCCGCTGCCGGGCAAGATGCCGGTCATGCACTCAATCCCGATGTACGATCAGGATTGCTGCCTGCGTGCCTTTGGCGGCGCTGCTCCGGCAATCAAAAGTGATCCTCTCCATGCCGATGAGTATGGGACGGTAGTCGCCGATCGTCCGCTGCTCGATTGCGACAATCTCAAACACGATGGCCGCAACGGTCAGGCGCTGCCGGTTGAATTGGCGAAGAAACTGATTCGCTGTCTCTATGAAAAGGCCTCGCCGGTGGGGCAGGACGGCGCCGCCACCATGGACATCGTCGAATTCAATCCGGGCGCGGCGCGCAAGTGGATTCTTTATCAGGATCAGGGGCAGGGTTCGCTGAACACCCTTGTCTATCCCATTCACGTGAAATACAACGTCAAGACTTTCTACCGCTCGCGCAATGTCGCAATCACCGGCAAGGAAATGACGTTCACCTGTTTTGCGGACAACACGAATCTGTGGCAGTGCGGCTTTGCCAGCGGTCCCAACAAAGAGGGCAAACAGGAAGAGATCCGGGTAGTGAAGCCGGGTCAGGCGAGCGCGAATCCGCAAACAACGCCCGCACCGAACGGCGCCGCCGGCCAGACGGTTGCCGCCGCCCAAACGCCAACAACTCCGGCCAATCCCAGCAGCACCGACACCAGCCAATCAACCAGGAAAAAAGGTCTGTTTGGAAAGCTGAACGATGAAGTGCAGAAGGCCACGAAACATTGACGGAGGATCCTTAGCGTCCTGCGCCTCACTGATGGTGTAAACTTTCGGGTGTAAAGCGACCGACTTTGGTGGATTCGGTGAATCCGAAACGGCGGGTCAACGCGTAATTGCATCAAAGGAACGCGCGGCGATTCGATGACCGTGCGAGTTAACCACAAGCGAGCGCGCACCGATGGCGGACAGATTTGGCAACCATATCAAAGCAGCCGAGATAACCGACTATAAGGCTTACTTGAATCGGCGTAACTTCATGCGCGGGGCGGCGCTCGCCGGCTCGGCCGTGGCCACGACCTTCCTCTATCGCAAGCTGAATCCGCCGCCCGCCGAGGTCCCGCAAGGCCAGAAGATCGAGAATCTCGCTGCCGTTCCCGTCAATGAACGCACCAAAGCCGGCTTTACCGTCAATGAGCGGCTGACCCCGCTGCAAGACATCACCAACTACAACAACTTCTACGAGTTTTCGACAAACAAACAGGAAGTCGCCGCCGCCGCGAAGGGATTTATCAGTCGCCCCTGGGCGGTCGAAGTCGGCGGACTGGTAAATAAACCGCGGACCTTCGATCTTGACGATCTGCTGAAGTTCGCCCAGGAAGAACGCGTCTACCGGTTTCGCTGCGTCGAAGGATGGTCCATGGTAATTCCCTGGATTGGGTTTCCACTGGCAAGACTGCTTGAACAGGTTGACCCGACTTCGCAAGCTCGCTATGTCAGCTTTCAAACGCTACTCGATCCGAAACGGCTGCCGAACCAGCGCACCACCGTCCTCGATTGGCCCTACGTCGAAGGATTGCGCCTGGATGAAGCCATGCATCCGCTGACGATTCTCGCAACGGGTTTGTATGGTCAGGTCCTGCCGCCGCAGGATGGCGCGCCGATTCGCCTGGTGGTGCCCTGGAAGTATGGCTTCAAGAGCATCAAGTCGATTGTGAAGATCGGCCTGACGGCGGACGAGCCGCCGACGACCTGGAACATCGATGCGCCGCACGAATACGGTTTCTATTCAAACGTAAATCCCCAGGTCAATCATCCACGCTGGAGCCAGGCCACCGAACATCGTATAGGCGAATTCAGCGGTCGTCCCACCCTGCTGTTCAATGGTTATGCCGAACAAGTCGCGCATCTTTATGAGGGCATGGACTTGCGCGTGAACTTCTGACGCGTCTTTCGATGAAAGAAATTCGATTCACCAAATTTCTCATCCTGATCAACGGCCTGATTCCGCTGCTGCTGTTGTTGTGGGACTGGTATCGCCAGCGCGTCGGCGCGAACCCTTTAGAGTTTGTCACGCGGACGACCGGCATGTTGACTATCATCTTCCTGCTGCTGACGCTTGCGGTGTCTCCGCTGCGAAGGCTGACCGGCGCGAATTGGCTGGTCCGGTTCCGCCGTATGCTGGGACTCTTTGCTTTCTTTTATGGATTTCTGCACTTGATGACCTACGTCGCCTTCGATCGCTTCTTCGGACTGACGACCATTCCCGGCGACGTGGTCCAGCGCCCGTTTATTGCCGTGGGCATGCTCGCATTTTTTATGATGATTCCGCTGGCCATCACCTCGACCAATGAGATGGTCAAGCGGATGGGTGGGAAGAACTGGAGCCGGCTGCACAAACTGACGTACATCGCCGGAGCTGCGGGCGTGGTCCACTACTGGATGCTGGTGAAATCAGATACGCGCATTCCGATCACGTTTGGATTTCTGCTGCTGGTCCTGCTGGGGTACCGGGTGCTCGCCAGGTACGCTCCCAAAAGTCCGGACCCGTCGCTCTTTCCGCATGCGTGAGGCGGCATTTGCACTGTCAGAATTGACAGGTGACTTCCGGCTCCTAACTTTCCACTCTTAGAGCCAGTCGTGGCTGCCAGCGAATCAATTCATGTGGTGATTTCGCCAAGCGAAAGCGCTACCACCCTGCGCTCGATCATCGAGATCATTCGCAGCCTCATGCAGGCCGACGTCGCCAGCATCCTCGGATTTTCACTGGACGATGAAACCGTCAGTTGGAAGGCGGCCGCAGGGTTTCATTCAACGGCTATCGATTACGACCAAACCCTGCGGCGGCCGGAGTCGATCAGCCTCGCGCTGCACGCTTTGAAGGAAAATCGCGTAGTCGTTTTCGAGGGTGCGGGCTCAACCGCTAATCTGCCTTTATATGTCGCCGAAGGGGTGGAATATCTGGCGGTCGCGCCGATCAGGGTTTCCGGAAACAGGTCGGGCGTGGTCACTGCCGGCTTTCGCGCGTCACATCATTTCACCGAAGACGAGAAAACTCTGCTCCGGGACTTGGCCGAGATGGCGGCGCTGACTTTGGAGAATGCGCGGTTGCAGGAAATCGCCGGCGAGAGTGAAGCGACGCTGAGGCTGGCGCGGGTCTTCGCCCACATCGGCACCTTTGATTGGAACATTCAAAACGGCGTCAATACCTGGTCGCCCGAACTGGAACAGATGTACGGCCTGCGCCCCGGCGACGAGGCCGACGCTCAGACCGTCTGGGCCGATCTGGTTCATCCCGACGATCGCGCCCATGTAATTGCATGCGTCTTACAGGCATTCGAAAGTCACCAACCGGTCGAAACCGAATGGCGCGTCACCTGGCCGGACGGCAGCGTCCGTTGGCTGCTGGGCCGCTTTCAACTATTCGAAGACGAAGCGGGCCGGCCGGCGCGACTGACCGGGATCAATCTGGATATTACGGAACGAAAGAATTCAGAGCAGGCGCTCGCCAAAATGCAGGAACAGCTGGAAAGATCGCGCCGGCTGGCCGCCGTGGGCCAGTTGGCCGCCGGCGTGGCACATGAGGTCAATAATCCGCTGGCAACCATCACCACCTGCGCCGAAGGAATGATCCGCGACATGCGCGATCCCGAGAGCAAGAGTTTCGCCGCCGCCCGCAGGTGGGACGTTTACGTGGAAGAAATCGTGCGGCAAGCGCTGCGCTGCAAGCAGATCACTCGCGGCTTATTGGATCTGACGCGCCAGCGGCAACCGAAGCGGGCCTGGTGTGACCTTAACGCCCTGGTCAGAGACTGCGCCCGCGTGGCTGCGATGCGTGAGGGCGTGCATGTGGAATTCAAGGTCAAGATCGACGAGACTATTGCCGGACTGGCCACCGATGCGGAGATGGTGCGCCAAATCCTGGTTAATCTTTTGGGCAATGCGATCGATGCTATCGACGAACAGGATGGGCAGGGCTGGATTACCGTCTCAACTAGCCGCGATGATGATCGCGTCGTCATTGAGGTGGCCGACACCGGCGCCGGCGTGCCGCCGGACATATTGGCAAAAATCTTCGATCCATTTTTCAGCACTAAGAAGACCGGCAAAGGTTATGGATTGGGATTGTCAATTAGTCTGACCCTGGCTGAAGCTCTGGGCGGCGGCTTGACCGTCGAGAGCAAACCCGCGCAAGGCAGCACGTTCCATCTGTGGCTGCCACAGCTCGGAACTGATTAGCAGACGTCCCCTCTCAGGATGAGGCGGCAGCGCCCTCTGCCTGGCGAGAGGGAGGAACGACATGAGCAGAAATATTCGCGTTCTGGTGGTTGATGACGACAGCTCGCTGCGCTCGGTCGTGGCCGAGCAGCTTTGCCGCGGAGATTTCGAGGCGGTCCCGATGGCCAGCGCCCGCGAAGCGGTCAAGCTCCTCAGCGAACAGGACTATGACGTGGTCCTGCTTGACGTGATGATGCCTGACATGTCGGGTCTCGAAACCCTCGAACAGATCAGGAAACTCGAAGACCCGCCGGAAGTCGTCATGCTAACCGCGGACACCTCGCTCAGCACCGGCATTGAGGCGATGCGTCTCGGCGCTTATCACTATCTGACCAAACCGGCCACCCTCGACGAAATGGAAGCCGTGCTGCGCAAGGCGCACGAGAAACGGCGCCTGCTCAAACAGAACGCATCGCTCAGATCCGTCGCGGGACCGGACGGCGACGCCGACGACTCAGTCGAGATGATTGTTGAAAGCGCGGCGATGACCGAACTGCTGAAGCAGGCCGAAGCGGCCGCGCGCACTGATTCGACTGTGCTCTTAACGGGCGAATCCGGGACCGGCAAGGACGTTATGGCCCGCTATATTCACGCAAAAAGCCCGCGGGCGGGCTCGCCAATGATCATGGTGAATTGCGGCGCGCTGCCTGAGACCTTGATTGAATCAGAATTTTTTGGACACGAACGCGGGGCCTTTACCGGCGCCAATGCAACCCGCCGTGGTCTGCTCGAAGCCGCTGACGGTTCGAGTCTCTTCATGGATGAGATCGGCGACATGCCGCTGTTGATGCAGGTCAAGGTCCTTCACTTTCTGGAACAGGGACGCTTTCGTCGCGTCGGCTCGACCAGGGACCAAAATGCCGACGTGAGAATTATCGCGGCCACTAATCGCAATTTGCCGGCTGAAGTTGAACGACAGCATTTCCGGGCCGACCTCTACTATCGGTTGAATGTGGTCTCGCTCCACATTCCCCCATTGCGTGAGCGGCGCGCGGCGATTCCTTATTTCATCGATTACTTTCTCCGCCATTATCGCGAACGGTTTAAGCGGCCGA
>Ga0126369_10000820_pt1 | contig 20935 bp, 14 predicted proteins | sample PanSoiMetaPlot_1_FD_109646 | JGI IMG/M metagenome (GOLD analysis project Ga0126369, IMG submission 109646) | Tropical forest soil microbial communities from Panama - MetaG Plot_1 | ecosystem: Environmental > Terrestrial > Soil > Tropical forest > Bulk soil | place: Panama | collected 2016-02-17 | reverse complement strand
TGAAAAGCGGCTGGATGCGGTCTTCCGGAGGAGTGCGGCGCCATTCGGGGAAGGCCGCGGCAGCCGCCTTCACAGCGGCATTGACGTCGGCTGCTCCCGCGAGTGGAACGCTCGCCAGGATGTCTCCCGTGGCGGGATTGATGACATCGCGCCATTCCGACGCCTGCGACGCGGCCCATTGTCCGTTGATGTAGTTGGTCAGTTTGATGGAAGGAGGTGCTGCTACGGTCATTGTGGTAATGCCTTTCGCTGTCGCGAAGAATGTTGTGCGCTGGAGGACCGCTAAAGGCGCCGGGCTCCCCAGAGAGTTAATGATACAGCTATAGGGATCCTTCGACTGCGGTTGCACTTAGCGCTACGCGCGAAGTGCAATCCTCGCTCAGGATGACAAACTCAAAGAGCGTTACGCCGCTAGGCTCGCGCTGCTAAACCAACTGCGCCACTACGGCCTTCTGCTCGCAGACGTTGGCGATCGCGGATTCTAGCACGTCGAGCGCTTCGTCCATCTGCTCGTTGGTAATGACGAACGGGACTAGCACGCGGATCACATTTGAGTACGTTCCTGCGGTGATCGTGATCAGGCCGTGTTCATAGCAGTATTGCGAGATCTTCTTGGTCTCGTCAGTGGCTGGGGCCTTCGTCTCCGCTGACTTCACCAGCTCGATCGCTTGCATGCCGCCCAAGCCACGAACATCGCCGATCAGAGACCAGCGGCGCTGCCACTCGCGCGCACGGCGCTGAAAGCGGTCGCCCAGTTCGTTAGCACGGGCGAGCAAGTTCTCGCGCTCGAACAGGTCGAGCACCGCCAACGCTGCCGCACAGGAAAGCGGGTTGCCCGCGAACGTTCCGCCCAATCCACCAACTCCTGGAGCGTCCATGATTTCGGCGCGGCCGGTGACGGCAGCCAGCGGCAGACCTCCGCCGAGAGACTTGGCCGTAACGATCAGGTCTGGCTCGATTCCATAGTGCTCGCTGGCAAACAACTTACCGGTACGCCCGAAGCCGGACTGCACCTCGTCCGCAATAAATAGGATCCCGTACTTACGGCAAAGCTCGATCAGCACACGGAAGTAGTCGGGCGGCGGGGCGATGAATCCGCCTTCACCCAGCACCGGCTCGGAAATTACGGCGGCAACTTCTTCATTCGCCACCACCCGCTTGAACGTATCTTCTAAGTGCCGGGCGCAGTAGAGATCGCATGACGGGTACTCTTTCGAGTACGAGCAGCGGTAGCAATACGCGAAGGGAACACGATAAACCTCGCTCGGAAACGGCGCGAATCCAGCTTTGTACGGATGCGTTTTGCTGGTTAACGCCAGCGTCATCATCGTACGCCCATGAAATGCGTCTTCAAAGGCGATGATGCCTGGACGCTTGCTATACGCACGCGCGATCTTGACTGCGTTCTCAACAGCCTCGGCGCCGCTATTGACGAAGATTGTCTTTTTCGCGAACTTGCCCGGCGTGACTTCGTTCATGCGCTCGGCCAAGCGCACGTAGTTCTCGTACGGCGTAACCTGGACGCATGTATGCAGGAAATTGTCGAGCTGGTCTTTTATGGCTTCAACCACGGCTTCGCGGCGATGACCGACATTGAGGCATCCAATGCCGCCCGCGAAGTCCAGGTAGCGGTTGCCGTCGACGTCTTCGAGCCAGGCGTCTTCGGCCTTGGCGACGTAAATTGGCGTGCCGTGAGAAAGCCCCCGAGGCACGGCTTTTGCGCGGCGCTCGTGGAGGGCTTTCGACTTCGGGCCAGGAATCGGTGTGCGGAGCTGAATCGTCGACATCGTGATCTCGCGTTTCGTTTCTTCCGCCCCTTCGGGGCTTTTGTCTTCTCTTGGCTTTACCCACGGCTTGCGCCGTGGGCTGCATTCTTTCGCCGCTTCGCGGCTACTGTCGTCAGCTAGTGCTCTCTCACCGCCGGCCACTGATCACTGGTCACTACCACTGACCACTTGTCTTCAGTACCAGCCGATTGGCGCTTCGTTTAGGTTGATGTGCACCTGTTTCGTTTCCAGATATTCTTCGATACCCCACGGACCGAGTTCGCGGCCGAAGCCGGATTGCTTGAATCCCCCCCACGGGGCTTCCACGTACGTCGGCTGCATATGGTTGACCCAGACAATCCCTGCGCGCAGAGCCTTGACAGCACGCATGGCTTTAAAGATATCGCGGGTCCAGACGGCCGCGGCCAGGCCATACGGAGAGTCGTTCGCAATCTTCATCGCGTCTTTCTCGTCTTCAAATGGAATCACCGCTGCGACCGGCCCAAAGATTTCCTCGCGGGCGATGCGGGCGCTGTTGCTCACGTCGTAGAAAATCGTCGGCTGAACATAGAAGCCCTTGGTAAATTTCTCTGGACGTCCGCCACCGGAAGCCAGCTTGGCTTCTTTCTTGCCAACCTCGAGATATTGATTGACGCGGTCGTATTGCTCTTTGCTGACCAGCGGACCCATCTTGGTTTCGCGTTCGAGCGGCGGGCCAAGTTTGATCTTCTTCGCTTTCTCCGCCATGGCGTCAACGAACTTTCTATAGATGGACTTTTGCACGAGGATGCGGCTTCCGGCGGAACAGACTTCACCTTGATTGATGAACACGCCGAAGAGAGCGCCGTCGATCGCGGCTTCAAAATCGGCATCTGCAAAGAAGATGTTGGGAGACTTGCCGCCAAGCTCCAGCGTCACGCGCTTCACGGTATCCGCAGCTTGTTTCACGATGATCTTGCCCACCGCCGCGCTGCCAGTGAACGCAATCTTGTTGACGTCGGGGTGTTGCACGAGCGGGGCGCCGCAGGTCTCGCCGAATCCAGTCACGATGTTCACTACACCTGGCGGCAGACCACAGTCCGCGAAATAGTTCGCGAACTCGAGCGCAGTGAGAGGCGTCTGCTCCGCGGGCTTCAGAACGCACGTGCATCCCGCAGCAATGGCGGGCGCAAGCTTCCAGGCTGCCATCAACAGCGGGTAGTTCCACGGGATGATCTGTCCAGCAACGCCGACTGGCTCCTTCAGAGACAACGACATCGCATTATCGGGAACAGGATTGACCTGGCCGATGATCTTCGTGGCAAGCCCGCCGTAGTATTCAAAGCAAGTAGCGACATCATTGAGATCGAACTCCGCTTCGACGATCGGCTTGCCGGTGTTTCGGCATTCGAGTTCGGCCAGCGCGGAAAGATTCTGGCGAACTTTATCGGCCATGCGGAACAGGACGCGTCCGCGCTCTTGGGCGGTCGTTGTTGCCCAGGGGCCGTCTTCAAAGGCTGTCTTGGCGGCCGCGACGGCGCGGTTTACATCCTCGGCGTTAGCGTCAGGGACTTGGGCAATGACTTCTTCCGTCGAGGGATCGTAAACGGGGAACGTCTTCGACGATTTGCCGGAGACCCATTCGCCGTTGATGAACATCTGGTAGGTTTTGACTTCGGTCTGCACTCCGCTCGGCATCGTGGCCTCCTGGGGCTAAAGCCCGGATCTTTTTGCGACTGCGATGGCACGGCTGAAGCCGTACCCTGGTACGATCTCTTTCGCGCGTTGAAGCCGGCAATGATTACGGCATTTGCACGCGAGCTGCGCTAGCGGGACGGACCCTTCGACCGCGCTCAGGGCAGGCTGCGTCCGTCCCTACACAAACTTTAGTGGCGAGCTTCGCTCGCCGGGACAGCCGCGGCGGTTGTCCCCACATGGTTCAACTTTGTCTTAACCGGAGGGACTGCCTTGTGGCGCCCATAGACGAAGAAGAAGAACGCCGCCAGGCCAATGGCCAATAGCGTCATGCCCACCATCCAAACTTCGTACCAGAACATCGAGGTAATCTGTTGTGCTGGAAAGAACACGAGCGCGATGCCGAGGATCGTGGTCAGCAATCCACTAAGACCCGCAAGGAACAACGTGATTCTTCCATATTGGCCCGCCGGTTTCTGCTCGCTGACCGCAAATTTCACCAACGCACCAAACATGTAGACAAACGGAACCAACTGCAGCACGACTGCCAGCGACAACAACTTCTGGAATGTTTCCTGAACGCCGGCACCGGCAAAATTGAAGATCACCAAAACGGCCGAGACAATTCCTTGCACGATCAGCGCCGCGTATGGCGTGGAATAACGCGGATGCACGTTACCGAGCCACGACGGCATATAGGAATCGAGTCCAGCGACGAACGGGATGCGCGCGGAGCCGCCCATCCATGCCGAGCCAATGCCCGCGATCGAGAAACTCAACATCAAGGCAAACGGCACACTGAGCCATCCCATGCCCACCCGGCCCGCCATGTGAGTCACGGCTTGTACGATGCCCTGTAAGACGTTTACGTTCTTGCCGACTGCGATCAAAAGCGTCAGCGTTGCCCCGATGTAGAGAGCGCCAGAGAGCACGCCTCCGAGTGCCACCGCGCCCGGCAACGTTTTTTGCGGATCTTTAATCTCGTCGCCCATCACGGAAGCGAGTTCCAGGCCCACTAGACCGAAGCAGATCACGCCGAAGGAATTCAGCACGAACTTCGGATTTGGGGGGATGGCGAAATCTGCCCGCGTGATCGCTGTTCCGAAGCGCGACCAGACCACCACTCCAAGTCCAATCAGCACCGCTGCTGCGATAAAGGTCCCGATCGCGCCCAAATTGTTGATCCACTTCCCGACGCCGAGGCCCAGAATATTAAAGAGAGTCAGCAGAGCCAACAGAGTCAGTGATGCAATCGAGGCGAAAATTTTGTTATCCGCGAGGCCTTGATGACCTGGGCCGAGCACGTACACCGACACGCCGACGAAATACAGCATCACCGTCGGCACATAGAGCATGTTGTTGGTCCAATAGCACCAGCCGGAGAGGAATCCGTGAAAGTCGCCGAAGACCTCTTTGGCCCAGAGATAGACGCCGCCCTCGCCGGGATAACGATGTGCGAGTTCAATGACGGCAATGCCTTGTGGCCAGAAGAAAAGTAGCAGGGAGATGATCCAGAGCCACACAGTTACGCCGCCGTTTGCGGCGATTGAAGGAACGACATTCAAATTGAATACCGCCACCACGAAGAGCAGCACCAGATCGCGACGCCCTAGGGCGCGTATGAGATGAGGCTGAGCTTCGGCTTGTGTGGTGGTGGACAAGATTCGTAGTCAGTGCTTAGTGGTCAGTGGCCAGCGTCCATGATCAGTTCAGCTGACCACTGACAACTTCCACTGACCACTATTTCTCAGTGTGCAACTTCCGCCGGGACGCGCTCGCTGCGCTCCTGCTGTGCTTTGGCGAGCGAAGCGGCGATGTCGTCGAATGCGGCGATGTGCTTGTCGATATCGGCGTCGGTATGCTGTACCGATATCGTCCACTGCTCGTCCCACCAGTAGGGCTGAGCCATCACGCCGCGATTGACCATACCGAACCAGTAATGGCGCCACAGATCGACGTCAACTACCGTCCAGTCGCGATAGTTCACGATCTCCTGCGGATAGAGCATCAACGCGCCGTTCGCGCCAGCCTGCGCGATATATGCCTGCAAGCCGACTTTCGCGATGATGCGCCGATAACCTTCAGCCAACTTCTTGCTCAGTTTGTCGACGTTCGCATAGTTGTCGCGCGTGAGAACCTCACGGAACGTCGCCAAGCCCGCAGCCATCGATACAGGATTCGTGTTATAGGTTCCTCCGTGGAAGACCTTGTGCTGCGAGATGAGATCCATGACGGATTTGTGCGTGCCGAAAGCGGCGAGCGGCAAGCCTCCGCCGATTGATTTCGCCAGGCAAATGATGTCTGGGTTCACGCCAAAGTATTCACTGGCGCCGCCCCAGCAAAGCTTCGCGCCGGTCTTCACTTCGTCGAAGATCAGCAGCGCGCCGTTCTTATCGCAGATTTCGCGTAAGCCTTTGAGGAAGCCAGGCTGCGGCAAGCAGAGGCCGACATTCATGAGGATGGGTTCGAGGATGATCGCGGCGATCTCTCCGGGATTCTCTTTGAAGCGGCGCTCGACGGTATTGAGATCGTTGAAGGTTGCGATCTTCACATTTTCGATGGCAGCCTTCGGAACGCCCAGGCCTCCAGGCACGGAAGTTGGAGCATGAATGTCGCCGAAATCGGGAGCGTGCGGCTTCACGCTGACCAAAGCGCTGTCATGCAGTCCGTGGTAGGCGCCTTCGAACTTTACGATCTTGTCGCGGCCGGTCGCGGCACGAGCAAGGCGAACCGCGTGCATCGTGGCCTCGGTGCCGCTATTGCCGAAGCGGCACATCTCAACGGGAAACCGATTGCAAATCTCTTCCGCCAGTTCCCATTCCATGTCGTGCGGCATGCCGAACATCGTTCCGGTCGAAAGGCGCTTCTCGACGGCCTTCATCACCGCCGGATGGCAGTGTCCGGCCATCAACGCGCCGAAGGTCAGGTTGTGATCGATGTATTCGTTTCCATCCAAATCGCGGAATTTGCTGCCGCTGGCCTCTTTCACGAAGATCGGCCACGGATCGTATGCGCGATAGTTGCTCGCTACACCAAGAGGAATGCGTTTGAGATTTTTCTTGTGGGCCTCAGCGGACTTCGGGGTCCGGCGTTCAAAGGTCGAAAGCTCTTTCTGTAGATCGGGGTACATCTCTTTCTCCAAGAAAACTCAGGCCGGAGACTTTCATGGTCTGTGGGCCATTAGATTTCCCGGGCAGTTCTTGACTACCCGGGGTCTTGCATTAGAAGAAGAACTTTAGGGCAAACTGCATCAGGCGTGGATCGCGGGCCTGAGTGACCTGCCCAAATTGCGGGCCGTCAGAGAAATTTCCGTCCGGATTGAAAAATTGAGTGTGGTTAAACAGGTTAAAGAACTCCCCACGGAAATCGACTCGTTTCGTCTCCGATATTGTAAAGGTCTTGAGGACTGCGAAGTCCGAGTTGCTGATATGTGGGCCGCAGCAAATCGTACGCGGCGAGTTTCCAATCCGACCGAAGGTGTTATCCTCGCTGAAGGAGGCCGGATCGAAGAAGTAGTTGCCGTTGCTTTGCGGCTTCATCTTACGGAACGGCGCTACAAGGTCCGGCTCGCCCGGCAGTTCGAAATCGAAGCTGTACATTAGCTCCTGATCATCCAGTGTCGTGATTCGGATCGGAAAGCCCGTCTGGAAAGTTGTGATTCCCGATAGGGCCCAGCCATTCAGGATCTGCCCCTTCGCGCCGCTGAACTTCTGAACAGGCAATTCCCAGTAATAACTGAAGACCAACCGGTGCCGCGCGTCGAACGAAGACAACGCACGGCTGAGGCGGGGATTGATCGGGTTGATAATTCCCTCAAAACTCGAGGCTTGATCGAACGACTTACTAAACGTGTATGCAGTTGTGAACTGCAAGCCGTGAGCGAATCGTTTATCAAGAGACGCCTGCAGCGAGTTGTAGGCGGAATTCGCAATCGTATCCTGGGCGAAGATGCTGCTGAAGACTGGAACACCGTCGACCGGGCAGCCGTTTCCGGTGAACGGATCGCATTGTGGAGACGAATACTTTCGCAGTCCCACCAGATTGATGTCAGTCGGGTTCGGTCCCGTGACCGTGGCTTGCGAACCGTAAGGCATCGTCAAAGTCATACCGGCCGGTATCGTATTGGCTGGTAGAAGGAAAGCTGAATCGGCATAGTAGGGGCCGCAACTGTACGCTGAAACATTAGGATCATTTGGATTAATGTTGGCGTAGTGATCAGAAATCGCCTGCAGGTCGATACAGGTTTGCGGATTCCCATAGTTCAGATCGTGAGTCGCCAACAAGCGGTGTCCCTGCGACCCGACGTACCCGACCATCACGCTCATGTCATGCCTGAGCTGATGTTGGATGGTGAGGTTGTATTGCGCTGAGTACTGCGAACGCATCTTCGGCTGGAATTGGCCGAACAAGAGAATTGGCCGGAACGTAGACCAGTCGACGGGCTGCCCGCGCGTCGGATTCAGAATTCCATTGAATGGGTTGGGATAGGTCGTTAATCCATCCTGACTCAGGAATGGCTGATTGAATAGAGTATCGACAGGGAATGTGCTGCCCCCGAAAGGCGGTTCGGCGCTGAACTGTTCCAGCACGAGTTGTTCGATCGGGTTATAGAACAGTCCCCATCCAGCGCGAATGCTCGTCTTTCCTGATGTTCCAGGGCTCCACGCAATACCGATGCGCGGAGCGAACGCTTTGTAATACGTCTGGGTCATTCCGGCGGGCACGCCTGGATCGCCGGGTACCAGTAATCCTGTCGGGAAGTACGGACTACAATCGCTGCTGCCGAGCGTATCAATGCTCGCCTGCGAGAGCTGGCAGGGATAAACTTTTGTTGACTGTCCCGGACGGAATGTTTGCACGTGATGGCTGATGTCGGCAATTGGCGTGTTCAGTTCCCAACGCAGCCCATAGTTGAGCGTGAGATTCGGCTTGATCTTCCAGCTGTCCTGTGCAAACAGGTAGAGACCGGTACTGCGGACATTTTCCACCTGCGCGGAACCTTGGCCGTAGGAGCCGGGGAAGCCGAGCAAGTAGTCCGAGAACACCGTGTCCCCCAGCGTCGAATTGCTTGAGGTGCCGTCGACGAAGTATTCACCGCTGACATCAAAGTAGAGCGTCTGGTCAAAGCGTTGCCGCCTGACATCGCCCCCAAATTTAAGCGAATGGTTCCCAACCACTCTGCTCAAGCTGTCTGACCACTGAAATGAGTTACCCACCTGCGGTAACTCGCCTTCGCCATTGTTGCCAATCGTGAATCCTCCGCTCAGCTGAATGAATGGTAACCCCTCGTGCTGGGTACCGAGTCCAGGATGAATTCCGGTTGCGTTGCTTTGCGTCCCATCTGAAAAACACGGCACGGTTCCCAGTGCGCTGGTTAGCCATCCAGGCGCCGTCGGACAGGAATCCTGCACCAGGCTGGTTCTTACCGGGTGTTGGAAAGTCCTTTGTGCCTCGCGGTTGTAATTGAACCGAAACTCATTGACCGTGCTGTTTGTGATGGTCCACGTATGAGTGATGTTCCATTGTTGGAATCGCTCACTGGTGGCCGAACCAAATCCGGGGATGTTCGCTCCGGCTGCCTGGAACTGAGCGAAGGGTGAGACGAGGTGATGATCGTCGAAATAATAGTAGATGCTGAGGTTCTGGCTGTTGTTAATGCGATGGTCGAACTTAACCGTAAACTGGTCGCCTCGCTCAGGCTGTACTGGAACCGTTTGTAATATGCTGCCGCCGCTGGCCGGTGTCGGCACCAACTGCAGCAAATCAACCGCAGTGGCATCCATGCAGCCCAGCGGAATTATGTTCCCGGGAAAGAGGTCAGAATAATTCGAATTATCCGGAATATTTGGCGCGTTTCCCAGCGCAGTTGTGCAATTCGGCCTGTTGTTCAGGGCATAGGCACTACTCAAAACGCCGCTAAAAGTGGACTCGGAAGAAAAATCCGCGTAGGGCTGAGAAGCACTAGGGCGCTCCGCCGCGCTCGGTACGATGACGGCCGGGGAAGGAATTCCCTGACGGATTCGCCGCCCCTCGTACGATGCGAAGAAGAATGTGCGGTCCTTGACGATCGGCCCGCCAAACGTTCCACCAAACTGGTTCTGATTGAACTTCGGCTTGGGGCAGCCATCGGGCGAGAAACAATACGAATTCGCGTTCAGCACTTTGTTGCGGAAGAACTCGTAAGCATTGCCGTGGAATTGGTTCGTCCCCGATTTCGTGACAACGTTCACTACTGATCCGGAGTTCCGGCCATATTCCGCGTCAAATGTATTGGTCAGGACGCGGAATTCCTGAATGCTGTCCGGCGAGGGTTGCACCGTGGGTAAATTGACGAACTGGTCATTCGCATCGCCGCCGTTAACGCTGAAGTTGTTCGAACGCCCACGGCCGCCATTTACCGATACTGCACCGGCGTTGTTGCTGCCATAGACAATCGAGTTGCTTGATCCCGCCGTCGACATTACGCCTGGCTGCAGTTGCAAGAATTGGTAGGTGTCACGCGAATTCAGTGGCAGTTCGCTGACTGCGCGGTCTCCAACGACCGCGCCCAATTGCGTGCTCGTGGTCTCCACCAAAGGCGCCTCGGAAGTCACATCCACAACTTCCTGGGCTGCTCCGATCTGCATCGTCATATTCAGCGTGATGACCTGGTTGATATCCAGATTGACGCCGCGACGCACATTTCGCTTGAATCCCGTCAAATCAAACTCGAGTCGATAGGTGCCGACAGGTACCTCAACGAAATCGTAATCCCCACTGCCACTTGTCTTCACATCACGGCTTACGCCCGTGGCCTCATTGACGAGCGTCACTTTCGTGTCCGGCAAGACCGCTCCTCCGGGATCGGACACCCGGCCGACGATTCGACCGGTCGTGCCTTGGCCAAGGAGCAGAAGGGGGGTCGAGAGTGAGACCGCGGTAAGGCATACTGCGAACCAAAAGGCTCGGCGTGACGGCATGGGACCTCCGCATATCCGGAAGAGATTTTTGGGAATTCTATTTGAAAAAGCTTTAGTTGCTTACCGCAACAACCTTGCTATAATCCCGCAAGGTTAGTGAAGCGGGGCAGCCGCTGTCAAGGACAAAAAACGACTACGGCTCATGCAAAATGTGGCGATCCGATTTCGTGCTAATTTTCTAATTTCATGTCTGAACCTTACTTGAAAATCGGAGATGTAGCGCGGCAGGTGGGGGTTTCGCCGTCCGTAATCCGATCGTGGGAGAGCCTAGGTCTGGCCCGTCCGCGGCGTACAGAGAGCAAATACCGGCTGTACACGGCGGAAGATGTCAAGTTATTGAAGCGGGCGCGGTTTCTGCGCAAGGTGCGTGGTCTCAACGCGGTCGCCATTGTTGAGTTGCTCAAACGCGAGGGCAAGGTTCGTCCCGCAGCGGACGGCAATGCGGGGGCGATCGGCGCGCATCTACGTCAACTGCGTGCCCGGCGCCGTCTTTCATTGGCCCAGGTTGCTGAAGCGGTCGACATCTCGGTCGGATTTCTGAGCGCTCTCGAGCGCTCGCAGATGAGTGGATCTGTCGGAACTCTTCGGAAATTGGCACGCTTTTATAAGACGAATATTCTCGACTTTTTTGACGTGAACGGTACGGGCGGTCGCAGAGTGCGTCCAACAGAACGCAAGGTTCTGGAGGCGGGCGCCGGAGTTCGCATGGAACTGCTGGCATGGGGCAACACCGTGATGGAGCCGCATCTTTTCCGCATCGCGCCGGAGGCCGGCAGCGGCGATCCCTACACGCACGAGGGCGAGGAATTTATCTACGTGTTGAGCGGCGATCTGGAGATCACACTCGACGGAGAAGAACACCATCTCAAGCCCGGTGACAGTTTCTATTTTGAAAGCAACACGCCGCACCGCTGGAAAAATCCGGGGAAAAGAGAAACCGTTGTGCTTTGGGTGAACACGCCGCCGACGTTCTAGGCCGCTCATCTGCGATGTTTGGGAGGAAAGACATGCATTGGCAACGTGCAGCGCGGCTCGTCAGTCTGCTCGTGGCGCTGCTGTTCCTTGGATCGTGCAGTAAGAAGACGCCGACATTGAATCTGCTCGTGTGGGAGGGCTACGCCGACCCCTCTTTCGTTCAAGCGTTTGAAGAGGCAAATCACTGTAAAGTTTCCGCGTCCTACATGGGATCGAGCGACGAACTCATGGCGAAGCTGCGCGGAGGCAGTGCGGGAAACTACGACGTGATCTCGCCGTCGAGCGATGTAGCCTCATCGATCGCTACGGCCGGACTTGCTTCACAGCTTGATCTCACCAAGCTCCCCAGCTACGCGCAGCTCTCTCCGCAACTAACTTCCCTTCCCCTGGTGCACGCAAACGGACAGGTTTACGGTGTTCCGTTCATGTGGGGACCAGACCCGATCATCTACGACACAACTGCATTTCCGCAGCCACCTGATTCGTGGAATGTGATGTGGGATCAAAAATACAAAGGCAAGGTTTCTGTTTGGGATGATCTGTCGACCGTCTATATGGCCGCGCAAGTGCTTGGCTTCGACAAGCCCGATCCGTCGCAACTTTACAACTTGAGCGATGCGCAGTTGGATGCAGTAAAGAAGAAGCTCTTGGAACTGAAGCCGAATGTCCGCAAAATGTGGGCAACCGGCGGAGAATTGACTAATTTGTTCCAGAGCCACGAAATCGTCCTCGCGATGGGTTGGCCGCTTAATACTGCCGATTTGAAGAAAGCTGCATTCCCCGTTGGCGAGACCATTCCAAAAGAAAACACGACAGGCTGGATCGACCATCTGATGATCACCGCAGGCAGTGAGAACAAGGAACTGGCGCACAAGTTTCTGGAATACATGATCCAGGCCAAGACGCAGAAGTTGGTCACCGACAAGACACATTATGTTCCGGCCAATCCGCAGGCAGCGCAGTTCATGACGGCCGACGAAGTGAAAACGCTGCATCTGGATGACGTCGACAACTACCAGAAACGGATTTACTTCTGGCAGAATGTGCCGCGCCGCGCGAAGTACAACGAGATCTGGAACGATGTGAAGGCGGCACAGTAGTCACCGTGCGTCCCTGAGGGACGCTTGATAATAGCCCGCCAGTTTTACTGGCAGTTGCGAGGAATGTTCGAGAACGCGTCCCGGAGGGACGCCTGAAAGCGTCTGACAGCGATATGGCCTCCCTCAACACTCTCTCCAGCCTCGGAGCAACGAACGCGCAACCCGCCGCGAGGGCCACACTGCTTAGCATCCGCAAAGTTGCGAAAACCTTCGGGAGCAATGTCGTGCTGCGCGACATCTCGCTCGAAATCGCGGAGGGCGAATTCCTCACGATTCTGGGCGAGAGCGGCTCGGGAAAGACCACACTGCTGCGAATCATCGCCGGGTTCGAGACTGCAACTTCCGGCGAAGTCCGGATGGGCGCGGAACGCCTTGACCAGCAGCCCCCCTATCGCCGCCGCGTGAACACGGTGTTCCAGCACTACGCCCTGTTCCCTCACCTCACGGTGGAACAGAACGTCGGATACGGCCTGCGCGTGGCGAAACGGCCCGAATCAGAGGTCAAGCAGCGTGTCTCCGAGGCGCTCGACAAAGTAAAGATGTCGGCGCACGTGAAGAAAAAGCCCTCGAAGATCAGCGGCGGGCAGCAGCAGCGGGTCGCTCTCGCTCGTGCATTGGTGAATCGTCCGCGCTTGCTGCTGCTTGATGAACCTCTCTCGGCGCTTGACGCCAACCTGCGGCGACAGATGCAGGTCGAGTTGAAGTCACTGCAGCGCGAAGTCGGCATCGCCTTCGTCTTCGTCACGCATGACCAGGAAGAGGCGATGGTCATGTCCGACAGAATCGCTCTGCTGCGCTCGGGAGAACTCGAGCAGGTCGCCACGCCACGCGAGATTTATAACCGTCCCGCGACCGCCTATGTCGCGCAGTTCATCGGACACACCAACTTATTGAACGGTGAGGTCCGTCAAGGCATCGCACGGTGTGGGTCGCTTGCGTGGGAAACATCTTTGCAAGACGGCTCCGCCCAGTTTTCTTTGCGTCCTGAGCATCTGCGTTTGAGCAGCAAGTCTGCTTTGCCCGGAACTGTTCGTGTCAGCGGGCGCATTCTGAGTCAGGCCTTCCATGGCGCAACGGATTTGATCCGCGTCGACTGCAACGGTCTCGTCCTGGTCGCGCGCACTGCCAGCGGCAGTGTGACTCAAGATCACGTCGAACTGGAGTTCTCCGGTGCCGACGCCATTCCCGTCCGCGAATCTCCAGAAAGGATCTGATGTTTTCACGGGCCTACCGAACAATCGTCACCGTACCGCCGTTAGCCTGGGTGGCGGTGTTTCTGCTCGTGCCGTATGCCCTGATGTTCTGCTACAGCTTCTGGTCGGTATCGTCCGCGCAGACGATCGTCCGCTCCTGGAATGTTGCGAACTATCAGGAACTCCTGCAAAAACCGGTCTACTGGGAGACTTTGCTGCGCTCGATGTGGATCGCCGCGCGAGTGATGGTGTTTTCGTTGCTGCTGGGTTATCCGCTGGCGTATTTTCTGTCGTTCTATGCCGGCAAGCGAAAAGACCTGCTCTACCAGATGGTGATCATTCCGCTGTGGGTGAGTTATCTCGTGCGTGCCTACGCGTGGAAGACGATTCTCGGTTCCGACGGCGTGCTAAACACACTCTTGCAGTATGTGCATCTGACGAGCCATCCTCTGGATTTTCTGCTCTACAGCCCATTCGCGGTGGTATTGACGTTGACTCATATCTATACGCCGTTCACGATTCTTCCGATCTACGCGTCGCTCGAACACATCCCGCGAAATCTGGTCGAAGCCTCGCATGATCTCGGTGCCACTCCAGTTCAGACTTTCTGGAAGGTGATATTCCCTCTCTCGATTCCGGGAGTAGTGGCGGGAGCGACGTTCGCGTTTGTTCTAAGCCTGGGAGATTTTCTTGCGCCGCTGCTGCTCGGCGGGCCGAGCGGTATCATGATCTCGAACATTGTGGTCAGTCTGTTTGGCGCAGCCTACAACTGGCCGCTCGGCGCCGCAATTTCGTTGTGCATGCTGGTAGTCGTGGTGAGTTTGCTGTTCCTCTCCGAGAGACTGGAGAAGAAGTGGAGTTTCTCGTGAGCGGCAACTCGGACAATGTCTCGCGTTCCCGCTGGTTGCTGCTGCACGCCTTGGCGGTATTTGCGTTTCTTTATTTGCCAATCGCCGTCCTTATTCTTTATTCGTTCAATGGCCCGGGAGTCGGAGGATTCCCTCCACGCAATCTCACCTTCAATTGGTATCGGACCTTATTCTCAGACGGCGCGATTTGGGACTCGGTGTTCAATAGCCTCGAAGTAGCCTTCGCGGCGATGGCGATTTCGCTCGCATTCGGGATCCCCGCAGCGCTCGCGCTCGATCGGTCGAACTTCCCTGGGAAAGCGCTGTTTCGCCGCTTAGTTCTGCTACCTCTGATCCTCCCCGGAATTATTACCGGTCTCTCGCTGTTGATGCTGTTCGACCTGGCTAGCACAAAACTCAGTTTGCTGACCATTGTTCTTGGCCACGGCACCGCACTCATTTCCGTGGCAACAACTGAAGTCTTCGCCGGTCTGCAAAAGCTCGACCGCGCGCAAGAAGAAGCTTCGCTCGACCTTGGCGCAAATTACTGGCAAACATTTTGGCGGGTGACGGTACCGAACCTGAAGCTACCCATCATCGGCGCGGCGCTCCTGATCTTTACTCTTTCGATGGACGAGATCGCGGTCAGCTTCTTTCTGATCGGCCGCGAGAACACGCTGCCGCTTGAAATCTGGGGACGACTTCGCCGGGGCATCACGCCGGAGATTAATGCCATCTCCACGATCATCTTTGCGTTTTCCCTGGTGACGATTGTGTTCTGGTATCGGCTGCGGGTCAGAGCGGAGGGTAGCGTTGAGGCGGGAGCGGAGTTACTTGCGGCGACGGACTCGTAACGCGCTAAGAGTTCCACTATTTCGACGGCAATTCCCACTTCTCCCAAAACCGGGAGAAGCGGGGCACGCTTCTATTTGCCGCTTTGTTCCGGCACCAATCCACGGAACTTCAGCATCGGTTGGATGCTCGGCTCTCCGCCCAGCCATGCCGAGTACATCTTTCCAAGTTCCTCCGTATTGCCCCGGGACAGGACCATCTGCCGGAAACGGTCTCCGTTGGCTCGCGTCAGGCCGCCGTGATCCTCAAACCACTGGTACGCGGCGTGATCGAGCATCTCGCTCCACAGATAGGCGTAATATCCGGCAGCGTAATCGTCTTGCCAGATGTGCGCGAAGTAACTGGTGCGATAGCGTGTGGGCACCGTGCTGAGATACAGGTTCTTTTTCTTCAGGGCAGCGACCTCGAAGTCGTCGACCTTCTGCAGAGCCGAGTCTCCGGGCAGCGTGTGCCACTGCATATCGAGTTGTGCGGCCGCCACTATTTCTGTCAGCGCATAACCCTGGTTGAACTTCTCAGCCTTCTTTACCTTGGCCACCAGCTCCGCGGGCATGGGCGCTCCGGTCTGGTAATGCCTCGCGTAATGATTGAATACCGACGGATAGCTCGCCCAGTTCTCGTTGAACTGCGAAGGAAATTCCACAAAGTCGCGCGCCACCTGCGATCCCGAAAGGCTCGGATAGTTCGTGGCGGCAAACATTCCGTGCAGCGCGTGTCCGAATTCGTGGAACATCGTCGTCACATCACGGTAGCTGAGCAACGCCGGTTGTCCAGGAGCAGGCTTAGCGAAGTTGGCCACGTTGTATACAACCGGAAGAGTACCGAGCAACTTGGATTGATTGACGAAGACATCCATCCAGGCGCCGCCGTTTTTGTTATCGCGCTTGAAATAGTCGCAATAGAAGAGCGCGAGCTGTTTACCGTCGGAGTCAAATACATCAAAGACCCGCACGTCCGGATGGTAGACCGGAATATCGTGCCGCTCTTTGAAGGTAATTCCATAGAGTTGATTGGCGGCGTAGAACACGCCCTCTTGCAGCACGCGGTCGAGTTCGAAATAAGGCTTGAGCTGATCTTCGTCGAGATCGTACTTGGCCTTTCGAACCTGCTGGGCATAGAAGTCCCAGTCCCAGGGCTGCAGAGTAAAGCCGCCCTTCTGTGCATCGATTAACGCTTGGATGTCTTTGCCTTCGGCGGCTGCCCTGGATGTCGCGCCCGGTACTAGAGCGTCCATGAACTTGATTGCGGCTTGCGGCGTCTTGGCCATCTGATCCTGTAATTTCCAGGCCGCAAAGTTCGGGAATCCCAGCCACTTCGCCTTCTGCGCTCGCAGTTGCGCCATGCGGGCAACGGTGTCACGCGTATCGTTGGCATCTCCGTGCTCGGCACGATTCCACGAATTTTCGAAGATTGCCTGCCGCGTCGACCGCTGGCTCAGCGACGCGAGATCGGGCTGTTGTGTGGTGTTCTGCAGAGGAATCACATAGCCATCAACTTTGCGGTCCTGGGCTGCCTGAGCCGCACCTTTCAGACGAGTGTCACTCAAGCCCGCCAATGCATTCATATCTGTCGCGACGAAAGCACCAGCCTTGGTTGCGGTGAGCAACTTTGTGCTGAATGCCGCTGAAAGGGTCGACTCCTCTTCATTCAGTTTCTTCAGTTCGGCTTTATCGCCGTCGGAGAGATTTGCCCCGGCCTGAACGAACTCCTTGTAGTAGTACTCGACCAAGCGCAGCGATTCGGGATCGAGCTTGAGCGACTCGCGCTGCTTGTAGATGGTCTCTACGCGATGGAAGAGCTTCGAATCGAGAAAAATGGCGTCCTTATGCGCCGCGAGCTTCGGGGCTTCGATCTCCTGCAACTTCTCCAACTCGGGAGTGCGATTCGCGCCCACCACACCGTTGAAAACCAGCATCACGCGGTTGAAGAGCTGCCCGGATTTTTCCAGCGCCACCAGCGTGTTTTCGAAGGTCGGTGGATCCGGGTTCTCAGCAATCGCGCGGACTTCCTCGCGCTGCTGCGCCATGCCCGCCTCAAGTGCGGGCTGGTAGTCACTGTCTTTGATCTTGTCGAAAGGCGGCGCCTGCAGCGGCAGCGTACTCGCCGCGTAAAACGGATTGCTGGGGCCAAACTGGGCAGGTTGCGCCACAGCAGCATTCGACGGCACATGCGGAAGCGCGACAGCAACTAGAATTCCGGTTTTCAAAAGTACTCCTGTTGTCTTCCTGGCGATCGTCATTCTTGGGTCCTTTTACCGACTAATGATTGTAGCGGAGGCCGCATTTATGGGTGCTCTTGACCGCGACGGTGGTCGCCGAGTTCGTTCCCGGCATAGTAAAGTGATAGTACGCACTAATATAGAAAGGTCTCTTCTTGAGTTCAGGCATCCGCAACATCGCCATCATCGCGCACGTCGATCACGGCAAGACCACACTGGTCGACGCCATGCTGCAGCAAAGCGGCACATTCCGCTCCCACGAGCACCACGTCGAACGAGTCATGGATTCGAATGAACTGGAGCGTGAGCGCGGCATCACTATTCTCGCAAAGAACACGGCCATCTTTTATCACGACGTCAAGATCAATATCGTCGACACGCCCGGCCACAGCGACTTCGGTGGAGAAGTCGAACGTGCGCTCAAGATGGTCGACGGTGTCATGCTGCTGGTTGACGCAAGCGAGGGACCACTGCCGCAGACCCGCTACGTGCTCGGCAAAGCGCTCGAAGCCAAGCTGCCGCCCATCGTAGTTATTAATAAGATCGACCGCTCCGACGCCCGTCCGCAGGAAGTTCTGAACGAGATCTATGACCTGTTTATTGATTTGGATGCAAAAGAGGAGCAGTTGGATTTCCCAGTCCTGTACACGAATGCCAAGACCGGCACGGCTTCTACCGACATGAAAGGCGGCGGAGAGGATCTGCGGCCACTTTTCGACGCAATCCTAAAGACGATTCCATCCCCGAAGGGCGACCTGTCCGGACCGTTGCAGATTCTTGTTGCCAACCTGGACTATAGCGACTACCTCGGACGGCTCGCCATCGCCCGAGTCTTCAACGGCAAGATGTTCACCGGAGAGGAAGTCGCCATCGCCAAGCTCGATGGCACGATGCAGAAGACTAAGATCACGAAGCTGTTTTCCTTCTCGGGTCTCAAGCGCACCGACATCACAGAAACGGAACTCGGCGATATCGTCGCCGTCGCGGGAGTCGAAGGCATTACCATCGGCGAAACCATCACCGAAGTGGAAAGTCCTGCCCCGCTTCCGCATATCGCAATCGATGAACCGACCATCGCGATGCTGTTCACGGTGAATACTTCTCCTTTCGCCGGGAAAGACGGCCAGTATGTGACCAGCCGCAACCTGCGCGAGCGTCTCGAGAAAGAACTGCTCACCAACGTTTCCCTGCGTGTGGAGGAGACCGGAACGACCGACTCTTTCAAAGTTCTTGGCCGCGGCGAACTCCAGCTCTCCATCCTTATAGAGATGATGCGGCGGGAAGGCTACGAGCTGATGGTCGGCAAGCCGGAGATCGTGACCAAGCGCATCGATGGCAAGCTGATGGAACCAGTCGAGCACCTCACCGTCGACGTCCCGGAAGAATTCGTCGGGGTTGTCATGGAGCAACTTGGCTCGCGCAAAGGTGAAGTCACCAACATGCACAATCACGGATACGGGCGTGTACGGATCGAATTCCGCGTACCCAGCCGCGGGCTGATCGGACTGCGGAGTCAACTGCTCACCGACACGCGCGGCACCATCGTGATGAACTCGCTCTTCGACGGATACACCGAGTGGCAAGGCGAGATCCCGCACCGGCTGACTGGTGCGCTCATCGCCGACCGACCCGGCGTTTCCACCGCGTACGCGCTCTGGGGATTGCAGGAGCGCGGGGAGCTTTTCGTCGGACCGGGCATCGATCTCTACGAGGGGATGATCATCGGCGAGAACGCAAAAGATACCGACCTCGACGTGAACGCGGTGCGGGAGAAGAAGCTGACCAACATGCGCGCCTCGACGGCTGACGAGGCGATCCGGCTGGTGCCCTTTAAGCCGCTGAACCTCGAGCAGGCGATCGAATTTATTGCCGACGACGAGTTCGTCGAGGTGACTCCGAAGTCGCTGCGACTGCGCAAGAAAGTTTTGCAGGCGAATAAGCGCAAGAAGAGTTCTCTCGCGGTCGTGGAAGAATCGTAAGCATCCTGTGAAATCCCGGCCCAAATCGTCGCCCTCACAATCCAAACCGTCTCTGCGCATGTTCCTCGTCCCATGCAGTTGCGGCACGACCTTCGCGGTCGCCGAAGACTACGATCGCCAAGGTACCGCCTGGACGCGCTACTTGATCTGCCCCGGGTGTGGGAAGCGTCACGACCCCAGAAACCGGCTTCTTCAAATGGGGTTCCATTCCGAAGGCTACTGGAAGGTCGACGAGTGTTGAGAAGCACTAAATAAAGACCCGGTCGACTACTCGACGCCACCCCTGTGAATTTCAATTTGACAAGCTGCCGGGCCATTCTCTGCTATACTTCCCGCGCATTTGACTGTTCGCCAGCTCCGCTGAGATTTCCAGGAAGGCCCTTCCGACCTGCCAGTCCTCGAAGTGAGCTCGCACTTCCGACAGCTCAATGCAGGGGATTACGCGTGAAGAATATCTTTGTCGGCAACCTCAGCTTCAATACGAATGAAGACGAACTGCGGCAGATCTTTGAAGGCTACGGTCAAGTGGACCGCGTCAGCATCATGACCGATCGCGACACCGGGCGCTCCCGCGGCTTCGGCTTCGTCGAGATGACCAGCAACGAAGACGGAGAGAAAGCGATCGCGGCGCTGAACGGCTCGCAGGTCGGCGGACGCACGATCAACGTCAATGAGGCTCGCCCCAAGGCCGAGCGCGGCGGTGGCGGAGGGTTCGGCGGTGGCCGCGATCGAGGCGATCGCGGAGATCGTGGCAATCGCGGCGGCCGTGAACGCGCCCGCTGGTAAAAACGTGGTTAGTGATCAGTGGTTCGTGGTCAGTAGTCGAATCCAATCGTTACTGACAACTGACCACTGATTACTCTCTCACTGCTGCCCTGCCCGATCTAAGCCGTGGACTACGCGCGCCTTCAAGTCAGCTGAGCAACGCGGTACTTGATTCCTGCCTTATAACTCTGACGTTCCCTTCACGCTCGTTTGAGTCCCTCCACGTCTCATCTAATCGCCTCGCGGCGGTACATGAATTCATTCGCGCAAGCTTGTATTTGGCCCGGGGGAAAGGTTCTCCGGTCGAGAACCACGCCAACTCTTGGTGTTCTCAGGCGATCCTAGCGTGACCTCAGTCACTCGCCCCGGTGATGTCCTTCACTGTTCCAAGTAGTGCCCGGAGGAGAGCATTAGTCCAGGTGCTTCTATGCTCACCTTCGGGGGCGAGAGCCAACCGCAGGAGACCATTCGGATCAGCCGTCTGCGCTGACTCCGAATTCTTTGATCAACTCCCACGGGGCACCGGATTCTCCAAATCGGTCCCGAACCCCAACCGCGCCGGTGATCACGGGTACGCCGTATAAACTGGGTGAACTGGTGATGATC
>Ga0126369_10000819_pt1 | contig 20936 bp, 23 predicted proteins | sample PanSoiMetaPlot_1_FD_109646 | JGI IMG/M metagenome (GOLD analysis project Ga0126369, IMG submission 109646) | Tropical forest soil microbial communities from Panama - MetaG Plot_1 | ecosystem: Environmental > Terrestrial > Soil > Tropical forest > Bulk soil | place: Panama | collected 2016-02-17 | reverse complement strand
GGCCGCCACGGCCGCCAGCGCTGCCAGCTCCAGGCCCGCCCAGAGGCCCACCAGCGATGTCGCCGAGGCGGCGACCATGCCCCCGAACGCGACGAGGAACGCGAGCGGCAGCGCGCTCCAGCCGGAGTCGGGGTCGCCGGCCTCGAGGTCCGCAGCCACCAGCACGATGAGCCCGAGCAGGAGCGCGCCCTTGGCGAACAGCGAGAACCGGTCCTGCTGCCAGCCGCCGTTGAAGAGGGTGCCCACGGCGGCGCCCAGCCAGAGCTCGAGGCCCAGCGCGACGACCGCCGCCGCCAGCGCGCCGATGCGGAGCCACAGCCAGCGCCGGCGGGGGAGCAGCCGCGCGCCGAGCAGGAGGGCCACGGCCGACGCCACGACGACCGCCTCGGGGGCGAGCACCGCGGTCCTCATCGCGAGGGGGAGGTGGTCGGCGAGGCCGATGCGGACGGGGACGGGGACGGGGTCGCCGTCGGGGTCGGAGAGGGCGACGGCGACGGCGTCGTCGCGTACGTCGATGCGAGGTCGGCGGTCGAGGTATTCACGATGTTCACCAGGCCGGGGTCCACGACGGGGATCCCGAACAGCTTGGGGCCGCCGGGGAGCAGGCCCACCCACAGGAGCGCGCCGACCAGGATGCCGAGGTACCACGAGTCGGCGAGCGAGGCGTCCGACGGCGTCGGGGCGTCCGGGTTGGGCGCGCCGAACACCACGCGGTGCATGAGCCGGGCGCTGGCGGCCGCACCGATCGCGAGGCCGATCGCGACCACGAACACGGCGGCCGGCTGCGAGCGGAACGATCCGAGGAACACCATCAGCCCCGATGTCCAGGTGGCCAGGAACGGGAGGCACAGGACGGACAGGCAGCCGACCAGGAGCAGCCACGAGAGCTTCGGGATCCGTCCGGCCAGCCCCGCGGCCAGGCCCAGGCTGCGCGCCTGCGCGTGCTCGGCGAGCGTCGCGGCCGATCCGGCCACGAGCGCGGCGGCGAGCCCGCCCGCGAACAGGAACAGGACCGTGCCGTCCAGCGACAGGGGCGTCAGTCCGGCCACCCCCAGCACCGTGACGCCCCCCGGCACGAGCGCCAGGTAAGCGGCGAGGCGCCGCACGTCGTTCGTGTTCAGCGCGGCGACCACCGCGTACACGACGGTCAGCGCGGCCAGTGCCCCGAGGAACGGCGCGAGCGTACGCGCCGCGTCGTGCTCGATGCCCGCGTACAGCCGCACGAGGACGTAGCCGCCGAGCCGGCTGGCGACGCCGGCGATCAGCACGACCACCCCGGCGGGCGCCTCCGACAGCACCTCCCGGGCCCACCCATGGAACGGGACGAGCGGCAGGCGCGTCGCCGCCGCGAGGGCGAACAGGACGGCGATCACGATCTGGACGCGGGGGCTGATCGCGGCCTTTCCGAGCGTGTCCAGGTCGAAGCTCGTCGAGCCGGCGGCGCTGTACAGGAGCAGGACACCTGCCAGCAGCGCCGCCGTGCCGGCACCCCAGTAGCCGAGCAGGCGGCCGGCCGCGAGGGAGCGCCGCGGGCCGCCGTAGCCCGCGACCAGGATGACCACGGGGACGGTCGAGGCCGCCCAGAACAGGAACAGCACGAAGACGTCGCGCGCCACCACGACCCCGTTGACCGCGGACTGCGTGAGCAGCAGCAGCACGAAGTACGTCCGCGCCCGTTCACGCACGTCCCACGAGGCGATCACGGCGGCCAGGCCGACCACGCCGTTCAGCAGCAGCATGGCCATGCCGATGCCGTCCACGCCCAGGTGGTAGCTGACGCCGAGCGCGGGCAGCCACGGCAGGTTCTCCTCGAACTGCAGTCCGCTGGTGTACGCCTGGAACTGGGAGTAGCCGATGATCATCAGGGCCAGCGCGCCGGCGTTCGTCCAGAAGGCGACCCCGAGGAACCACCGGCCCTGGCCGGGACGGGGCTCGGGCAGGATCGCGGTGACCGCCGCCATCACGGCCGGTCCCCACACCAGCAGGCTGAGCAGGAAGCTGAACCCGATGACGTTCGCGCCGAACGTCGCCGGCGTCGCGCTGGCCGACGGCGCCGGCGTGGTCGCCACCGTCCCCAGCCAGGGGGCGACGTGCGCGCCCGCCCCGAACAGCGCGGTCAGCAAGCCGGTCACGGTCGCAAGCCCTGCGCGAGCAGGCCGAAGACGACGGCCAGGACCACCGCCAGGCCGAGCAGGGTCGGCACCCAGGGCAGGCTCCGCTCTGCCGCGCCGGCCAGGCCGCCCGCGCCCGTCAGCGCGCGCCCGACGCCCGACTCGACCGCGGGCACCCCGACGTCCTCCACGGCGCCGACGATCGTGCCACCCGGTCGGGCGAAGAACCGCTCGTACAGCGTCCCGGCCCGCTCCCAGGCGGCGCCGAAGCGCTCACCCAGCCGGGCGCAGAGCTCGAGGGTGGAGTCCTTGCGCAGCACGAACGCCCACGCCGCGGCCGCCGCGCCCGCGAGCGGCGCCAGGACCCACGCCGGGTTCGCGCCCACCGTGTCGACGGCGTGGCCGCCCGCGCCCAGGAAGCGGACCCATCCGGGGAAGTACGGCAGCGCCAGGGCGGCGAGCCCCAGGGCGCCGCAGGCGAGGGCGCTGCCCGCCACCGAGCCGACCGCCTCGCGCACCCGCGCCGGCTCGAACGCCCGCCGCCGGCGAAGCTCGCCGTGCGCGATCGAGAAGTAGGGTCGGAGGGCGGCGAACGCGACGACGACCAGCGCAGGCACGAACGCGATCCAGACCCTCGGCCCGGGCCGCAGCATCGCGATCTCGAGGCCGGCCAGCGCCAGCACGCCGCCGGACAGCAGCAGCGCCGCCGACGTCAGCGGCATACGCTCCCAGCCGCCGCCCATCGCGCGCATGTCCACCGAGCGCATGGCTCCGGCGGCCGTCGATCCGGCGAGCAGGCCCGCCGTGCGGGCGCCGGCCACCGCCAGCACGCCCGTGAAGGCGACGCCGATGGAAAACGGGTAGGTCAGGCCGACCAGCGTCAGCGCCAGGGCGCCCGACGAGGAGAGCAGGATCGTCCGTCGCAGCTCGACGCCCAGCAGGCTCAGCAGCGGCCCGATCAGTGCGGCCACCAGCAGCGTGTAGTGGACGATGCGCGCCGCCTGCGGGCCGGAGGCGGCCAGGACCGGCGCCGTCCTGAGCAGCAGCGAGCTCGCGAGCACCGGCCAGACGCCCGCCGCCAGCCCCAGCCCCGCGGCCGGCGCCTCCACCGTACCCGTCTGCCATGCCGTGAACGGCCAGATGCAGCCGCGCACGGCCACGGCCGCGAACAGCAGCACGGACGCGGTCGTGAGCGATTTCAGGCCGACGCCCAGCGTGCTGCTCAGCTCGGGCAGCAGGGTGTCCAGCGTCAGCGTGCCGTATCGCGAGTAGAGCAGGCCGACCGCGCAGAACAGCGCGATGTCGCCGATGAACGGCAGCGCCAGCGCGATCCGGCTCCGCTGGCCGGCGCCCTCCGTGCCCCAGCGGTGGCCGAGGAGCAGGTACGTCGCGAGGCCGGACACCAGCCAGAACGCGAGCAGCTCGGCCAGGTCGCCGCTGACGATCACGCCGGCCGAGCCCAGCGCCAGGAGCAGGGCGTTGACCTGGAAGCGGACCGGCCCCTGCTCGGCGCGCCCGGCCAGCCGGTGCCACGTCAGGCAGGCCAGGATGATGACGAGCACGGTCAGCAGCGCCGCCAGGGCCGCGTGGTCGATGCGGAACGACAGGTCGATGCCGAAGCCCTGGAAGCGCTGGTCGCCCGTGAACGCGACCGGGATGTTCAGCCACTGGTATGCCGACTCGTACGGTCCCGATTGGCGCATGCGCGCCCAGCCCACCATCAGGACGGCCGCCAGCATGACGACGACCGTCAGCTGGGCGGTGGTCGCGGCGCCCCGGCGGCTCCGGACGCTGCCCAGGACCAGCACGTAGCCGACGACCGGCGCCGCGAGCAGGAGTGGGACCACCCAGGGCAGCGTGCTGGCTGGGTCGAAGTGGAAGCCGCCGCCGGCCCGAGCGGTCGAAGCGGCAGACGCCGCGCTGAGCGCGACGCCCCAGCCGCGTGCGGCGGTCGATGCGGTGGCCGCGAGCGGGATCAGCGCTCCACCCTCCGTCCGGTGAGCGCCCGGGCCAGGATCGCGCCCGCCAGGCCCACCACCGTGGCCAGCGCCGCCAGCTCCTCGCCCGTCTGCGGGTCCGCGGCGCCGGCCGCGAACCGGCTGACGCCCGCCATGCACACGGCTGCGCCGGCGGCCAGCATCGGCACCGCAGCGAGCGCGCCGCCGCTGTCGCGGCGCCAGGCGGCGGTGAACGCGCCGCACGAGACCAGCAGCGCGCCCACGATCAGCGCGGACGCGAAGGTCAGCGTCACGAGCGCCGGCTCCGGGCCAGCGCGCCGACCGCCAGGGCCGCGGTCAGGGTCGCGCCGACGGCCTCGAGCGCGAGGGCGTCGCGGCCGAAGAACGCGCGCCCGAGCGCGACGGCGTCGAACCCCGACCCGGCGTGGCCGCCCGCGGCGAACGTGCCGCGGAGCGCGACGACGAGCAGGAGCACGAGCAGCAGGGCGGCGGCCGCCGCGCCCACCTGGGCGGGAAGCGCTCCAGGCCCGCGAAGTCCCCCGGCCGGAGCCGATGCGTCCGTCGCGCCGAGCAGCAGTGCCGAGGCGCCCAGGCACACCAGCGCGACCACGGCGGCGTAGCCTGCGGACAGGCTGGCCAGCACGCCCGCGGCCCCGACCGCCAGGGCCAGCAGGCCCATGAGCCGCCACGGGCCGGCCGGGACGAGGGCCGCGCCCACGGCTCCTGCCACCGCCACGATCGCGCAGAGGAAGAAGACGATCGTCAGGGCGACGTCCACGCGAACTCCGTTTTCAGCACATCTCCGGTCCGTGTGACTGAACGCTTCTCAACTGGAGCGACCGGGAGCTCCGAGTCGCCAAGCATACAGGGACACACCGATCGCAACGAGCAGGAGGAATACCCCGGCCGCCGCGAGCGAGGCCGCGCGAAACGACGTGGACGGCAGCGCCGCGACGAACGCCCCGACGATCAGGACGGCGCTGATCGCCGCTCCGCCGACGGCGACCGGCTCCGGCTGCACCGCGAGCAGCCGGCGCTTCCACCCTTCCATGGCGGCCAATTGAACCAGAGCGGCACCGCTCGCTGCCGGGCTGGGCCGTCTACTGGAGCTCCACGACGAAGACCGCGCCGCCGGACGGGTCGTTGCCCGCCCAGATTCGGCCGCCGTGCTGGCCGGCGATCCACCGGGCGATCGCCAGGCCGAGGCCGCTGCCGCCGTCGGAGCGCGAGACGTCGGGCTGGTAGAACCGCTCGAAGATCCGCTCCTCCTCGCCGGCCGGGATGCCAGGACCCCGGTCGCCGACGACGAGGACCGCGCCGGAGGGCTGGCGCCTCCGGACCCACAGCACCCCGTTCCCGCCGCCGTGCCGGCGGGCGTTGTCCGCGAGGATCCACGTGAGCTGCGTGAGCGCGTCAGCGTCGCCGAGCACCGGCGCCTCCTCCAGCGACGTCCCCAGCCCGGCCCGGCGGGCGACCGGCTCCACGACCCTGGCCAGGTCCAGTGGCGCCCGGCGCAGCTGCTGGCCGGCGTCGGCTCGCGCCAGCGTGAGGAGCCCGTCGACCAGGCGGCTCATGCGTTCGCTCTCGGCGACGATGTCCTGGACCGCCTCGCGCGCGTCCCGCGGTTCGGGCGCCGGATCGCGCTGGAGCAGGCCGGCGTTGCTCCGAATGCTGGTCAGCGGCGTGCGCAGCTCGTGGGAGGCGTCGGCCACGAAGCGGCGCTGGCTCTCCTGCGCGCCCTCCAGCCGGCCCAGCATCGCGTTGAACGCCTCCGTCAGCCTGCCGACCTCGTCGCGGGGGCGGACCGCCGGCAGGCGGCGGCGGAGATCGCGCGTCCACCCCACCTCCTCGGCCACGGCAGCCATCGTGCGCAGCGGGCGCAGCGCGCTGGCCGCCACCAGCCACGTGGTCGCGATGCCCGCCACCATGGTCACCAGCGCGGTGACCAGCAGGTAGGTGAGCAGGAGGCGGGCGGTCCGCTCCAGCTCGCCCAGGTGCTCGCCGGTCACCCGGTACGTGCCGTCGGGCTGCGCCACTACCAGCACGCGGACGCGGTCCCCCGGCTTCACCGTGACGGTGTACAGGCCCTGCATGACCGGGAGCGGCAGGCGCGGCGGGACCCCGCCGTCGCCCTGGCGCACCGTGCGCAGCTCGCCGTCGGGGTCGGCCACCGCGCTGAACGTCGTGCTCGCCCGGTCCGCGCGCAGGTCCTGGTCGACGGTGATGAGGCCGCCCCCCTGGATGGCCGCGAAGAGCAGGAAGCCGAACAGCATCACCGTCCCGCACACGACCAGGGCGCCGAAGAGCGCGATCCGGGCACGGATCGAGAGGGCCACCCCCGACCTCTACTCTTTCAGGAGGTAGCCGACGCCGCGAACGGTCTGGATCAACCGCGGCTCGCCCAGCTTCGAGCGCAGGTAGCCCACGTAGACGTCCACCACGTTGCTGACCGCGTCGAAGTCGCCGCCCCACACGGCCTCCAGGAGCTGGTCACGGCTCAGCACCTGCCTGGGGTTGCGGAGGAAGTGGCAGAGCAGGTCGAACTCCGTCGTGGTCAGGACCACCTCCCGTCCGTCCCGGCGCGCCTCACGAGCGCCGACGTCCACGTCCAGGTCCGCGTACGCGAGGCGCTGGCGGCGCGCCGGCCCCCGCCGGCGCAGGAGCGCACGCACGCGTGCCATCAGCTCCTCGTACGCGAACGGCTTGACCACGTAGTCGTCCGCGCCGCTGTCCAGGCCGCGCACCCGCTCCGCGGTCGCGTCGCGCGCCGTGAGCATCAGGATCGGCACGTCATCGGCCGCGCGCAGGCGCCGGCACACCTCCACCCCGTCGATGCCCGGCAGCATGAGGTCGAGCAGCACGAGGTCGGGGGGCCGGCTTGCGGCGCTGGCCAGCGCCGCCGGACCGTCGAGCGCCACGTCGACGCTGCATCCCTCGTAGTGGAGGGCGCGCTTCAGCGCGGCCACGATCCTGGCGTCGTCGTCCACGACGAGCACGTGCGGCCGGTCCACAGCCCGCCAGTATCGCGGCGGCCGCATGAGAAGGGAATGAGACCGCCTACGGCGGCTCCAGGCCGGCGAGCAGGTCGAGCGGGTCGAGCGGGCCGGTCACCGCCAGTCCGGGTTGGTGATCGCGGTCAGGACGTGGTCCTCCCACCGGCCGTTGATCCGCAGATACTCGCGCGCGTAGCCCTCCACGACGAAGCCCGCGTGCCGCAGCACGGTGGCGCTCCTCCGGTTCCGGGGCATGTAGTCGGCCATGACGCGGTGGAGCCCGAGCGTCCCGAACGCGTAGGCGACCGCCCCCCGCACGGCCTCGAGCATGAAGCCGTGACCCTGGGCGTCCGCCGCAAGTGAGTAGCCGAGCGTGCACCCGTGGAACGCCCCGCGCACGATCTGCGCCAGCGAGAGGTTGCCGACCACCCGGCGCGGCTCCTCGCGCGGGAACAGGAAGCCCCGGATCTCCAGCCCGGCGTGGTAGTCGCCCAGCCGGCGTTCGGCCTCGCCCGCCCAGAAGAGCGGGTCGAACAGGCCGGGGTGCAGCGTGGGCGACCACGGCTGCAGATGCTCGCGGTTGAGGGCGTAGAACCGGGCCACCTCGTCGGCGTCCTCCCCCGTCGGCAGGCGCATGCAGAGACGCTCGGTCTCGTACACCGCGGTCACGCGGCGGCGGCCCCGGCCCGACCTTTCGGTGGGTCTGCCTGCCGCGTGGCGTCAGGACCGCGCGGCGTCGTCGGCCATTTCAGCAATCCAGGGTGCCCCGTCCAGGCGACCACTGCCGGCTTCCTGCTCGGCTCACTCAAACGGTTGGTGCTTCCTATTCGGTCAGGCGGGCCCAGACGGCGTCCAGGGCCGCGTCCGCCAGGGCGTGCATCTCCGCGTCGGTGCGGTCCTGGATCGGGTGCGCGACGAAGACGCCGGCGGGCTCGAAGCCCAGCGACCGGGCCTGGGCCGCCGCGGCCTCGACGAACTCGGTCGAGGCAACGTACACCGCCGGCACGCCCTGACCCTCGAGGGCCGTCATGTCGTGCACACTGCACGACGTGCAGGACCCTCAATCGGCGAGGGCCTCGACCACCGCCTCGCAGCGCGAAGCCACCTCCTGGCGCAGGTCCGCCGGTGCGGGCTTCGTGAAGGTCGGCTTGTGGAAGCGGAGCACCTCGACGCCGCGGCCCGCCAGCAGCTCCTCCAGGCGGTCGAGGAAGACGTCGCCGCGCGGCTTGGAGATGTCCAGGAGGCCCACGGTCAGGCCGCGCAGCGAGGCGGGGCGCGCCACCCGCTGACGCGCCGCCGGCTGACGCTCGCTCGTCGGGTCCAGCAGCTCGGTTCGAGTCATTCGCGCACCTCCCTGGTCACCGGCTCGCTCCCCGTCGCGCCGCTGACCCAGCCGCCGATTATCGCCGAGAACAGGCCCGCGGTCCCGCCCGCATGGACGATCAGCAGGCCATCCCGCCGGAACTTGGGCACGTCCGCGTCGGCCAGGGCGGCCGGCATGCCCTCCGCGATGCCGCCGGCACCACGCACGAGCTCGGACCCGGGCCGGCGGAGCAGCGCGTCCAGCTCCCCCTGCAGCCGCGCCCTGGACCAGCCCGCCTCGCGGAACACGCGGCCGTGCTCCGGGGAAACCACCAGCACCGCGTCCCACGCCAGCGCCAGCTTCGGGTGGGCGACCGCCTGCAGGCACGCGGCGTAGGTGCGCGCGAGCGACTCCGGCATACGCGACAGCTGGTCGGCCACCGGCTGGAGGCCCGAGCCCGCGAAGAGCGTGACCGCGGAGGAGCCGGGTGCCATTCCGCGGTGGACCGCCAGCGGCTCCCACGGGGAGCCCCGCTCGTCCTCCGCGAAGCAGAAGGTGTATTTGCCCGGGTTGCCGTGGGTCGCCCGGTCGACGCCGCCGGGCCGGCCGCCGCCGACGTTGCGGACGACGAGCTGGAGCGCGCGCCCGATGGTCGCATTGGCCCTGCTGCCCTGGCCGAGGGCGTTGCCGCCCGAGTTCATGCCGATCCGCGCCGCGATCGGGCCGTTGACGATGACGACGGGGCCCGACGACCAGGTGGTGGCGAGCAGGCCGTGCATGTTGAACTCGCCCGTGCACGCCGCCTCGACCGCGGTCAGCACCACCGGCAGGTACTCGGGCCGGCAGCCCGCGAGCACCGCGTTGATCGCGACCTTCTCCACCGTGCACTCGACCAGATCGGGCGGCACGACCGCCACGACCTCCTGCGGATCGCGGAGTGTGCCCTGGAGCATGCGGAAGACGCGCTCGCGCGTGGGCGGCTCGACCGGCAGGCCGTCCGTCCACCCACGCGCCTCCATCGCCTCGAAGTCGTCCTCGAGATCGCCCACCTCGATCCGGCGCGAGCGGAGCGTCTCGCCGCGGAAGCGAGCCGAAAGCACCTCCGGCATGCCCGGGTCGAGCGTGCGGGAGCCGCAGCCGGCACGGTGCTCGGGAAGCCCCTCGCCGAGGCCCGGCACGCCCGTCACCCGCTCCCAGTCCGCACGCAGCCAGCCCTGCAGGGTCCCCGTCACCCGGCCCGACTCGACGGTGAGCAGCGTCGGCACGATCTCGACGCCGGCCTCGTACGAGCGGCGGAGATCGGTGTCGTCGACCGCTCCCAGTCCTGGCGGGAAGTCGGGGTCCTCCTGCGTGAAGATCGTGAGCGCCGCGCCGCTGTCGCGAAGGCGTGCCAGCGCCGGGACCACCATCTGGCACGTGGGACACGAAGCCTTGACGAAGACCGCACAGCCGTCCGGCAGTTCCACGGCGACAGCGTACGACCGCTGAGTCCAGATCCACCGACCCGCGCCGAGCGAGTTGGTGGATCCGGGCTTGGTGGTGCCCTGGCGTGCAGTACGATCCAGTACATGCAGAACTCGGTGCAGGAAATCGTCCGCAAGGTCGAGGACGCGCCGCTCCAGGACCTGGTGCGCATCTCGATGGACGAGGTGCAGGTCCAGATGGACAGCTACCTCGCCCCGGACATGGACTCGACCTCCCTCTACCGGCGCTGGGAGAAGCAGCAGTGGGCGGTCTCGGACCTCGACTTCACGGCTGACCAGCAGCAGTGGAACACGCTCGACGAGGCGCAGCGCGACACCGTGCGGCGCACGATGATCCTGTTCTTCATCGGCGAGCAGGCCGTCACCGACACGCTCTCGCCCATCCTGCACGCGGCGCCCCACGAGGACGAGCGCATCTTCCTCGCCACCCAGATCGCGGACGAGGCGCGGCACACGGTCTTCTTCCAGCGCTTCTTCGACGAGGTCCTGCAGGTGCGTGGCGGCCTCAGCAGCGCGCTGTCGGTCGTGGGACCCGAGGCCACGAAGGGATTCCGGCGCATCTTCGAGACGGACCTCATCGACGCGACGGAGGCCGTCCGCAGGGACCCGAAGGACCTCACGTCCTGGGTGGAGGCGGTCGTCACGTACCACCTCATCATCGAGGGCTACCTGGCCCTCACCGGCCAGCGGGCGCTGCTCCGGTTCTTCCGCGCGGTCGGCCTGATGCCGGGCTTCACGGCCGGCTTCACGGCCGTCGCAAGGGACGAGTCGCGTCACATCGGCTTCGGCGTGCTGGTGCTCCGGCGGCGGCTGCGCGACGACCCCGAGCTGGCCCGCGTCGTCGCCCGCAAGGTGCTCGAGCTGGCGGAGCCGACCGTGCTGACGGTGGTCGACCCCGAGACGCTGCTCAAGTTCGAGCATCCCTCGGTGATGCCCGAGGAGATGCGCCAGGACCCGACCGAGATGCGCTCGTTCGCGATCGATTCCCTGGCCAAGCGGCTGCGCTCCGTGGGCATCAGCGACGCGGTGATCGCCGACATCGCGGGTCAGTACAGCCCGATCTACGACCGGCTCTGGACGCAGTACGAGGAGATCCACGGCGAGGAGCACCCGGTGCGCTGGTACCAGCAGCAGGCCGCGGCGGCGGCCGCCGGCTAGGCCGGTATTCGGTTGTGAAGGTGCCGTGACGAGCGGCCGTTCGACACGCCGATCGTAGCGAACGTCCGTTCGCGAGGCAACCTCCTTTACCGGGCGGCGATGGTGCCGCCGCCGAGCACGCGGGTCCCCCGGTAGAGGACCGCGGCCTGCCCCGGCGCGGCGGCCGAGAACGGCTCGGCGAGCTCCAGCGCGCCGGCATCGTAGACCGCCGGCAGCGGCCGCGCGCGATAACGCAGGCGCGCCTCGCAGACGAGCGGGCCGGCCGGCGCCTCGGCAACCCAGCGCACGTCCTCCAGCTCGATGCGTCGCTCCGCCAGCTCGCCGCGACGGCCGACCACGAGCCGGTTGGCGTTCGCGTCGACCGCCTTCACGTACCACGGTCCCGGCTCCGCCAGCTGGCCGAGGCCCTCCCGCTGCCCAACCGTGTAGAGCGCCGCGCCGCGGTGCGTGCCCAGCCGCCGGCCGCCCCCGTCGACGACCTCGCCCGCGGCCACGGGCACGTGTCGGGCCAGGTAAGCGGCCGTGTCGCCGCGGGGCACGAAGCAGATCTCCATGCTGTCGGGCTTGTCGGCGACAGGCAGCCCCAGCGAGCGCGCGATCGCTCGCACCTCCGGCTTGGTCAGCTCGCCGAGCGGAAAGGCGATCCGGGCCAGGCGCTCGCGGTCCAGGTGGTAGAGGACGTACGACTGGTCCTTCATCTCGTCCACCGCGGCGTGCAGCTCGGGCCCGTCGGCGCCGGATACGACGCGCGCGTAGTGGCCGGTTGCCAGCGCCTCGAAGCCCAGGTCGAGCACCCGCCGCAGCATCAGGTCGAACCGGACGAACGCGTTGCACCGGAGGCACGGGTTCGGCGTTCGGCCAGCCGCGTAGGCGCGGTGGAACGGCTCGATGACCCGCTCGCCGAACTCGCGCTCCAGGTTCCAGACGTAGTACGGAATGCCCAGCAGGCTGGCCACTCGGCGCGCGTCCTCGACTGCGGACAGCGAGCAGCAGCCGCCGTGGCGTGCCGACTCCTCGCCGTCGTCGCGCGGCCACTGCTGCAGAGTCACGCCGACGACGTCGTGCCCGGCTCGCCGCAGGAGCGCGGCCGCGACGCTGGAATCCACCCCGCCCGAGAGGGCGACCGCGACTCGCATCAGGAGGCCAGTGTACGGATGACCACAGCCGCGACCTTCGATGACCTGCGCCCGACCTGCCACGCCCGCAATCGAGAGGGCAAGCACGAGGAGGCGCTGGCCGCGGCCGAGGAGGCGCGGCTCAGGTTCCCGGAACGGCGCGACCTCAGCCGGTACCTGGTCGCCTGCACGAACGTGGCCATGGGCCGCCTCGCCGGCGCCATCGTCGCGATGGGGAGGCCGAGGCCGAGAACCGCCTCGGTCAGAGCGCCCTGATCGCCTCGACGGTGTGGAGGCCGTGCATGTGCATGAGCACGACGCCGCCCCGGGCCCGGATCATCGCCACCATCACGTCCGCCGGCGTCCCCGCCCAGTCCCGCGTGTCCACGTCCCAGAGCTGGATGCGATAGCCGAGCGACGCTGCCACCGACGCCACCCGGCCGCTCCGGTCCATGGCGCCGTACGGCGGCCGGAAGAGGTCGCAGCCCACCGAGACGCCGCGCTCGATCTCCGACCGGATCGCGGCGGCACTCAGCCGGGACAGGTCGGGGTGCGAGTACGTGTGGTTGCAGACCCGGTGCCCGGCGGCCAACAGCGCCGGCACGAGCCACGGCAGCTGGTCACGGCACTGGCCGGTCGGGAAGAAGATGGCGTGCAGCTGGCGGTCCGCCAGCGCCGACAGGATGGCCTGGATGGCCTCCGGCGTGCCGCAGTCGTCGAAGGTGAGCGTGAACGGGAACGGGACCGACGGGGGGCGCCAGACCGTGGCGAACGTGAAGCTGCCCAGCGCCGCCAGGTTGCCCCCCGCGGCGGGAAAGCCGCCCACCGTGACCCGGTAGGCCGAGTGGTAGGCCAGCGGCGCGGCCGGGTGGAAGAGCAGGGTCCGGTCGTCGGGCCACTCCAGCGTGCCGTCGACCGCCGGCTCGATGCGGAACGAGCGGAGCACCGAGCCCACCGCCATCGGCCGCGAGAACTCGAATCGGACGATCGTGTCGATGGGGGCGTGCTCCGGTCCCGGCTGGGCCAGCCGGACCTCCGGGCCGGCGTCCCGCGCCCGCGACGAGCCCGGCAGCCGGCCGCCGCCGCCCGGCAGCTCGTGCGGTCCCGCCCGCACGACTCCGCTCAGGCGCAGCTGGTCGAGCAGGCGGGCGCCGACGGCTTCACGCGGCACGTCGGCCACGGCGGCCGGCGGCACGGACGTCGCACTGCCCGCGGAGGACGTCGCGGTGGCGGCCGGCGCGCCCACTCCGAGGCACGCGATCGCGATCACGACCAGCCGTCCGGCTGCCAGGCGGCTCCGCCAGGCACGCATGACCTCTCTCCTCCCCTCTCGATGCGCCCATCGGCGCGCTGATTAGACGGACCCGCCCGCCACCGCCGGGACGATCGCGATCTCGTCCGACTCGTGCAGCGCCGAGTCCAGCCCCTGCCCGAGCCGGACGTCCTCGTCGTTCAGGAACAGGTTGACGAACTGCCGCGGCTCGCCCTCGTCGTCGAGAAGGCGGCCCTTGAAGCCCGGAAACCGGGAGTCCAGCTGGTCGATGGCCGAGCGCAGGTCGCCGGCCTCGACCGAAACCGTCGGCTCACCGCCGCTGAGGCTGCGCAGCGGACCGGGGATGCGGAACACGGGCACTTCGCGAACTCCTTGCCAAAAAGCTGGGGAAGTCAGACGGACACCTTCTCGCGGAACGAGCGCAGGCTCGGGTCTATTTCCACGCGCCGCTCGTAGCCCTCGCCGGAGACCACGTCCGCGGTCTTGAGCCCGTGGCCGGTCACGTACGCCACGATCACCTCGTCGCCGGTCCAGCGACCCGCGCGGGCCAGCTTGGCGAGGACGCCGATCGTCACCCCACCCGCCGTCTCGGTGAAGATGCCCTCGGTCCTCGCGAGGAGCCTGATGGCGTCGACGATCTCCTCCTCGCCGACCGCCTCGACGACGCCGCCGGTCTCGCGGGCGATGCGCACCACGTACGCGCCGTCGGACGGGCTGCCGATGGCGATCGAGCGGGCGATCGTGCTCGGGCGCACCGGCCGGACCCGCTCTGTGCCCTCGCGCCACGCGTTGTAGACCGGGGCGCAGCCGAGCGCCTGCGCGCCCGTCAGCCGGGGCAGGCCGCCGCCGTCGACCAGGCCGAGGTCGAGCAGTTCCTGCGCCGCGCGCCGGTGACGCACGAACTGGCAGCCCGAGGCGATCGGGATCACGATCTCGTCGGGCAGCCGCCACCCGAGCTGCTCGGCCGTCTCGAACGTCAGCGTCTTGGAGCCCTCGGCGTAGAAGGGCCGGACGTTGATGTTGCAGAACGCCCAGGGGAGCTCCTCCACCACCTGGCTGCACAGGCGGTTGACCTCGTCGTAGGTGCCCCTGACGGACACCACGTTCGGCTCGAACACGCCGGTCGCGACGAGCTTCTCCTCCTCGGTGTCGTCGGGGACGAACACGTAGCAGTCCAGGCCGGCCCGGGCCGCGTACGCGGCGACCGCGTTGGCGAGGTTCCCTGTCGAGGCGCAGCCGATCGTCTCGAAGCCGTGGGCGCGCGCCCACGAGACGGCCACCGACACCACCCGGTCCTTGAACGAGTTGGTCGGGTTCATGCTGTCGTTCTTCAGATACAGGTTGCGCAGCCCGAGCTCGGCGCCCAGCCGCTCGGCCCGGACGAGCGGGGTGAATCCCTCGCCGAGCGTCACGATCGGGGCCTCGTCCTCGAGGGGCAGGAGGTCGCGGTAGCGCCACATGGTGGGCGGCCCGGCCTCGATGCGCTCGCGGCTCACGACCCTCCGGATCGCCGCGTAGTCGTAGTGCACGTCGAGTGGGCCGAAGCAGGCCTCGCAGACGTGCGTGGCCCGCGGCTCGTACTCGGCGCCGCACTCGCGGCAGCGCAGCCCGAGCACCCGCGCCGTCGTCACGCCGGTGTGCGGGGACATAGGGGCAGTTTAGGGCACCCGATAGACTCGCTCGGAATGAGCGAAGACGCCGCCTGGCGCCGGCGATTCCGCGCCGCCGCCGTGTCCCTGCCCGCCTGGGCCCGCGACGCTCCCGACCGCCTGCTGTTCGGCTCCAACGAGAGCGGTCGCCTGGAGCTGCACGCCTGGGACCGGGCGTCCGGTCGGCGCCGGCAGGTGACCAGCCGGCCCGAGGGCACGAGCCTGGGGGCGCTCGACCCGTCCGGCCGGTCGATCTGGTGGTTCGACGACGAGCGCGGCAACGAGGCGGGCACGTGGCGCGTCGAGCCGTTCGACGGTGCCGCTCCGGCGCGGCCGGCGGCGCCGGGCGTCGAGGCCGGCTTCTCGACCGGCCTGGCCCTGGGCGGCGGTTTCGCGATCGTCGGCACGTCCACGGATCGCGGCAGCCGCATCTGGCTGAGCACCGCCGAGGGGGCCGCCGAGCCGCTGTACGCGCACCGCGAGGACGCGTCGGTGGCGGGACTCTCGCGCGACGAGCGGCTGCTGGCGTTCGCCCACGCCGAGCACGGGGACAGCCGGCACCCGGCGCTGCGCGTGGTGGACCGGTCCGGGCAGCCGGTCGCCGACCTCTGGGACGGGCCAGGGAGGGCGCTCTCGGCGGGCGCCTGGTCGCCGGTCGGCGGGGACGAGCGGCTGCTCGTGCTGCGCGAGGGGACCGGCATGCTCCGGCCGGCCGTCTGGGCGCCGGAGGCGGGCATCGCGACGGACCTGCCCCTCGACCTGCCCGGCGAGGTGCGGGCCGAGTGGTACCCCGACGCGTCTGCGCTGCTCCTCCTTCACGACCACGCCGGTCGCCGCGAGCTCTTCCGGTACGACCTGACCGCCGACCGGCTCGACCGGGTGGACGCCCCGCGGGGATCCGTCGCCGCGGCCGCGGTGCGCCCGGACGGCCGGATCTGGTACCAGCACTCGAGCGGCGGCACGCCGCCCCGCCTCCTGGACGGGGGCCGGACCCTGCTCGAACCCCCGGGGCCGCCGCCGCCGCCCGGGCTGGCCGCCTACGAGGACGTGCGGGTCGGGGCGATCCACGGGTTCCTGGCGCGGCCGCCGGGCACCGGCCCGCAGCCCACGCTGGTCTGGGTCCACGGCGGGCCCACGTCGCACGATCGTGACGCCTGGTCGCCCGTCGTCCAGGCCTGGGTCGACCACGGCTTCGCCGTCGCGCTCGTCAACTACCGGGGCAGCACCGGTTACGGGCGCGAGTGGCGCGACGCGCTCGAGGGCAACCCCGGGCTGACCGAGCTCGAGGACGTTCGGGCGGTACGCGACCACCTGGTCGCGGCGGGCGTCGCGGACCCCGCTCGGCTCGTGCTCGGCGGCGGCTCCTGGGGCGGCTACCTGACGCTCCTCGGGCTCGGTCTCCAGCCCGACGCGTGGAGCCTGGGCCTCGCGCTGGTGCCCGTGGCGGACTACGTGGCGGCGTACGAGGACGAGATGGAGCCGCTGAAGGCGTTCGACCGGTCGCTGTTCGGCGGCGCGCCGGCCGAGCGGCCGGACTTCTACCGCGAGCGCTCGCCCATCACGTTCGTCGACCGGGTGCGCGTGCCCGTGTTCGTGACCGCGGGCCGGAACGATCCCCGCTGCCCGATCCGGCAGATCGAGAACTACCTGGAGCGGCTGCGCGAGCTCGGCCTTCCCCACGAGCGGTACGAGTTCGACGCGGGGCACTCGTCGATGGTGGTCGAGGAGCGGGTGCGGCAGCTGGAGCGGCAGATCGACTTCGTCCACCGGCACCTGGGCACGCCGGCACCGCTCTAGTCCGCGCGCACGATCCCGATGTGGTCCGGCTCCAGGACCATGCGGACGCGGCCGGTCAGGCCGAGCGCCCGCACCTGGTCGCGCCGGATCTGGAGCCAGCAGGAAGGCATCTGTGCGAATAGTTCGGTAGACTAAATAAGTACCTGATCTCGTGACCGTGCTTGGATCCGCTCTCGACCGTGCACAGCTGGCCGGCCGCCTCAGGCTGGTGGTGACCCGGCTGAACCGCCGCCTGCGGCAGGAGGGCGAAACCGGCATGGGGGCGTCGACGTTCTCCGCGCTGGCCACGATCTCGCGCCGGGGGCCGGTCTCGCTGGGCGAGCTGGCGGCGCTGGAGGGCGTGAAGCCGCCCAGCATCACCACCACGATCGCGGCCCTGGAGGGTCAGGGCCTGGTCACACGCGTGGCCGATGCGGCCGACCGCCGCATCACGCGGGTGACCGTGACGCCGCGCGGCCGACTCCGCCTGCTCCGCAGCCGGACCCGGAAGACGGCGTACCTGGCGTCCCGGCTGGAGGCGCTCGACGAGCGTCAGCTCCAGGTCCTGGAGGAGGCGGCGAGCATCCTGGAGCGGGCCCTGGAGGAGGATCGGTGACGCCGGCCCTGGTCGCGCTCCGCCGGGTCGCCGGCAGCACCTTCGGCTCGCTGCAGGTCCGCAACTACCGCCTGTACTTCATCGGTCAGGTCGTGTCGGTCAGCGGCAGCTGGATGCAGCGCGTCGCCCAGTCGTGGCTGGTCCTGCACCTCACGGGGAGCGGCGTGGCCCTGGGGGTGGTCTCCGCTCTGCAGTTCCTGCCGATGCTCGTGTTCGGCGCGTGGGGCGGGGCGCTCGCCGACCGCGTGGACAAGCGGCGCGTGCTGATGCTCACGCAGGCCGTGATGGGTTTCCTCGCGCTGGCGCTCGGCGTCGTCACGCTGACCGGGTCGGTGCGCCTCTGGATGGTGTACCTGCTGGCGCTGCTGCTGGGCATGGTGACCGCGATGGACAACCCCGCAAGGCAGTCGTTCGTGATGGAGATGGTGGGCCGCGCCCAGGTGACCAACGCGGTCAGCCTGAACAGCGCCGTGTTCACCGGCGCGCGCGTGGTCGGCCCGGCACTGGCGGGCATCCTGATCTCGCTCGTCGGGACGGGCTGGTGCTTCGTGCTCAACGCGGTCTCGTTCGGCGCGGTCGTCCTGGCGCTGGTCGCGATGGACCCGGCGCGGCTCCAGCGCTCGACCGCGGCCCCCGCGCGCCGCGGGCTCGTCGTCGAGGGCCTGCGCTTCGTCTGGTCGCGGCCCGACATCCGGCTCCCACTCGCGATCCTGGCCGTGGTGGGCACGCTCGCGCTGAACTGGACGGTCATCCTGCCGCTGCTGGCCCAGAACACGTTCCGCGGCGGCGCCGGCACCTACGGCCTGCTGTTCGCGATGCTGGGCCTGGGGTCGCTGGCCGGGGCGCTGTTCACGGCCAGCCGGCGCGAGCCCAGCGGCGGTCTCCTCCTGGGAGCGCTGGCCGCGTTCGGCGTGCTGATGGCGGCGGCCGCGGTGGCGCCCACGCTGCAGCTGGAGGTGCTGGCGCTGGTCCCGACCGGCATGGCGGCGCTGGTCTTCCAGACGACCTCGAACTCGCTGATCCAGCTCCGCTCCGAGCCGGCGCTGCGCGGCCGCGTGATGGCGCTGTACTCGGTGCTGTTCATCGGGACCACGCCCATCGGAGCCCCGATCGTGGGCTGGGTGGCCCAGCAGGCCGGGCCCCGGGCCGCGCTGCTGCTGGGGGCCGCCGCCATCCTGGCCACCGCGGCCGCCGCGGCGTGGCTGGCGCGCAGCCGGCACGTCTTCGAGGCGCGGCCGCGCGAGCGCCCCGCGGCCACGCAGCGCGAAGGAGCCGTGTAAAGGGTTGGCCCCGAGGCGCGGCCCGCGCGAGCATGGAGGCATGCCCCGCCTCGCCGCCCTCGCCATCGTCCTGTTGACCATCGCCTGCGCCGGATCCGCCGGGCGGCCGGCCGCGGCTCCCCCGGCGCCGGCCGGCGCGGCTCCGACCACGCCGGCGGCACCGGCGACGGCTGTTCCCCACGTGTTCGTGATCGTCATGGAGAACCGCGGCTACGCGGAGGCGATGGCCCAGCCGTACACGGCTCACCTGGCCGCCCGGTACGCGGTCGCGACGAACTACCACGCGGTGTCCCATCCGAGCCTCCCCAACTACCTCGCGCTGACGGCCGGGTCGACGTTCGGGATCACCGACGACGCATACCACCGGCTGGGCGCCGGCGGCATCGGCGAGGAGCTCACCGCCCATGGCGTCTCGTGGCGGGCATACATGGAGGGCATGACCCGCGGCTGCCTGGACAGCCCGGCGCCGTACGCGGTGAAGCACGACCCGTTCGCGTACTTCGGGGGCTGCCCGCCCAACGTGGTCCCGCTCACGGCGCTCGACGGCGACCTGGCGGGCGCCGCCACGCCCAGCTTCGTCTGGATCACGCCGGATCTGTGCCACGACGGGCACGACTGCAGCTCGCGCCAGGCGGACGACTTCCTGGCCGGGCTGGTGCCGAAGATCCTGGCATCCGCCGCGTGGCGCGACGGCGCCCTTTTCGTGACGTGGGACGAGGACGACGGCGGCAGCGGCAACCGGGTGCCGGCGATCGTGGTCGCGCCCGACCTGGCGACCCACTCGACCAACCGCCCACACGACCACTACTCGCTGCTGGCGACGGTCGAGGACCTCCTGCGCGTGCCGCGCCTCGGCGAGGCCCAGCGCGCCGACCCGCTCTCGGAGCTGCTCCGGTGACCCGGCGGGAACCGCACATTGGTCCGCACGAGGGCTTCCCGGGGCCCGGGCACCGCACACTGGTCCGAATGAGCGGTTCGGGGGACCGGGAGGCCCGGGGGGCCGCCGGTAGAATTCGCTGACCGTGCGCATCTTCTCGGGCATCCAGCCCACCGGCCAGAAGACCTTCGGCAACTACTCGGGCGGCTTCCGGCAGTACGCGGCGACGCAGGAGCAGGGAGAGGCGTTCTTCTGCATCGTCGACCTGCACTCGATCACGATCGAGTACGATCCCGCCGAGCTGCGCGAGGCCACGCTGGACCTCGCGGCGATGCTGTTCGCGACCGGTCTGGACCCCCGGCGCTCCACCGTCTTCGTCCAGAGCCACAACCCGGCACACGCCGAAGCCGCGTGGCTGCTGAGCGCCGCCACGGCCTTTGGGGAACTGCGCCGGATGACGCAGTTCAAGGACAAGTCCGACGCGCACGAGTTCGTGTCGGCCGGCCTGTTCAGCTACCCCGTCCTGATGGCCGGCGACATCCTGCTGTACCAGACTGACGTGGTGCCCATCGGGGACGACCAGCGCCAGCACATGGAATTGACCCGGGACATCGCCCAGCGCTTCAACCAGCGTTTCGGCGAGACCTTTACAGTGCCTCGGGGGCAGTACCCGGAAGCCGGCGCCCGGATCATGGACCTGACCGAGCCCGACAAGAAGATGTCCACATCGACCAGTCCGGAGATGGGCAAGATCCTGATCGTCGACCCGCCCGAGCTGATTCGCAAAAAGGTGATGAGCGCGGTGACAGACACCGGACGCGAGGTGCGACGGTCACCGGACAAGCCCGGCATCACGAACCTCATCGACATCATGTCGGTAGCGACGGGAAGAGCCCCCGCCGAGATCGAGCGGGAGTACGAGGGTCAGGGCTACGGCAGCTTCAAGTCGGATGTCGCAGAGGCATTAATCGCCCGCCTGAGGCCCATCAGAGAACGCCATGCGGAGCTGCGGGCCGACCAGGCCGGCCTTGAGCGCCTGCTTGCCGAAGGGGCGCGCAAAGCGATCGAGATCTCTCGGCCCACATTGCAGGCGATCTACGACCGCATGGGGTTCACACGCCGGCACCTGGACTGAAGCCGCTCGCTGGGCGGCGCAGGGCAGGGAACTCACGGCGCCACCGGGCGGAGCCCGCCTGCTCAACCCCCCTTGCGCTCAGACACCAGCCGGTCGTAGACGATCTGGGACCAGGATTCCATCTCCAGGTAGTAGATCCGCATCTCGTCCAGCGCAAGCAGCTCGCCGGAAAGCTTGTCCGTCTCCCGGATCGCGATGTCGTCGTTGT
>Ga0126369_10000818_pt1 | contig 20940 bp, 21 predicted proteins | sample PanSoiMetaPlot_1_FD_109646 | JGI IMG/M metagenome (GOLD analysis project Ga0126369, IMG submission 109646) | Tropical forest soil microbial communities from Panama - MetaG Plot_1 | ecosystem: Environmental > Terrestrial > Soil > Tropical forest > Bulk soil | place: Panama | collected 2016-02-17 | reverse complement strand
GGGTGCGACAGCAGCAAGCCGAGCAGCACCAGCGCAACCAGCACCAGATAGGCCGACAGCCCGGCGGCCCGCCCGACGATCCAAGGAGCCATCCGGTTGTGGCTGACCGCTCCCGCGGCCCGACCGACGAGCACGCCGGTGAGCCCGGCGCTGATGACCCCGAGCAGCGCGTACGCGACTGCCCTCACGCGCCGGCCAGCCAAATCACCATCGGCCTCATCAGCGCGCTCATCTCGATCGTTCCGTCGTCCGTCACCCAAAGTGCCGGCCGGCCGGCCGCCGCCTCGGCGATGCCCTCGCGGCCGGCAAGGAACAGGACCTTGCTCCACACCTCGGCCATCGCCGGGTCCGGGCCGACGACGGTCACCGACTGCAGGCCGGCGCCACCCGGCGCTCCCGTTCGCGGATCGACAAGGTGGTGCACCCGCCTCCCACCCGCCACCCAGTTACGGAGCCGGATCGACGACGTGGCGCAGGCCGCGTCGCGGACGCTCAGGACCGCAGCGGGATCAGGGCCGTCGCCGGGATGCTCGACGCCGACCTGCCAGCCGTCGCCGGAGGGCCCGTCACCGGCGAGGTAGCAATCGCCGCCGGCTTCGATCAGGAAGGCGGCGCACTCGGCGGCGACGCACTCGGCGGCCCAACGCAGGGCCAGTCCTTTGCCGATGCCGCCCAGGTCGATCGGCTCGGTACCTACGCGTACGGCCGAGTTCCCGTGGTCGAACTCCGGCTGCCACGGCGCATGGATCCCCGGCGCATGACCGCCGGGGACGACAACGCCGCGGGCGAATGGCAACGACCGGTCATATCCCATCGTCTGCAGCGCGCGCAGCACGCGCGGGTCGAATCGGCCGGCCGTCGTCCGGTAGGCCCGGGCAGCCTCGCGGATGGCGTTGTAGCACCGGGTCGGTACCCGACACCATGCGTCTCCGGCCGCGTTCGCCCGCATCAGCGCGCTCGTCGGGTCGAACCGGGTGCACTGGGTCTCCACCTCGGCGAACACCGCGCGCACGGCACCGACCAGGTTCTCGCCGCCGGCTACTGCACCGCGCAGCCGCACGTTCACCACCGAGGCCATCGACTTGAACGACGCGACAACGTCGGCGGCGGGCAGCGCCGTCGGCGTGCTCACGGCGTGACTCCGGACGCACCCGTGGACGCTTGCGTCGGGGGCGGCGCCGACGAGGCGGCTGGTGGCGGGGGCGCCGGCGCCGAGGTCGGCGCGACCGAGACGGGCACCGGCGCGACCGAGGTCGGCGCCGGGACGCCACTGGTCGGAGTTGCCGTCGGCGCGCCCGGCGTTGCCGGGCCCCGCGAGGCGGCCGTCGCCGACGGCGCACGAGTGCCGGCGTTCAGCGCGGCGAGCTGGGTGCGCAATCTCGCCAGCTGCTTCTCCAGCCGACTGAGCTCGCCCTGGTTCGCGGCGGCGGCACGCTGCGCGTCGACAACTGCCGGATCGGCTGATCGCACCGGCCGGCTCACGGGGACCGGCTTGTCCGTGGTGTTTGGCGCCGGCGTGGTGTGCACCGCCCATGACGTGGCCACCCCGAACAGCGCGGCCGCACCCGGCACGGCGACGAGCGCAGCGCTCCAACGTGCGCGTCGGCCGAGCTGCTCACCCATGAGCACCTCCGGGGCCGTCGTCGGTCGTCGTTCGCGTCCGAGTCGGCGAGCTCGGCGGTGACGTCGCCGTGGCAGGTCTCCTCGGCGCGGTCTGCCGGGTCGACGCCGATCGCGGCGCCGAAGCCGCGGTGGTTGAGGTAGGCGCGGACGACGGCCGCGCCAGCGCGGGCACGGACCCGGGCGGAGCAGCCGAGGCACGGCTTAGCTCCCGTCGCAGGGTGGCGATCTGCGCCCGAAGCGTCGCGCCACGTCCCGCGACGCGGGCCAGCTCGGCCTGCAGCCGCGCCAGTTCCGCACCGCCTGTCGCCTGGGGGCTCGCGGGCACCGGCGTGGCCGGCGAATGAGCCGGGCCGGGCACCGCGCCGAGCGCGGCGACACCCCCACCGATCAGACCGGCGCCCACCACAGCGGCAGCGACTACGCGATGCCTCCGCTTCACCCGTCTCCCCTTCGCAGCGCTCCCCCCGCCGGCTAGGTTCTCCAGCGTCATCGTCGGCAGTGCCGGGCGGGTTACGCCGGCCCCTTGCGGCAGCGCGCGGCAGCCGGTTCACTGTCGGCGCGGGGGCTGAGCACGGGAGCACACCTGTGGCGCAGCCGTTAACTGAAGATGTCGTGGCCGCCGCCCGAAAGGGCGACGCCCTCGCATTCCGGGCGATTTACCAAGAACTATCGCCGGTCGTTTTCGGCTACCTGCGCTCGCACGGCGTCCCCGATCCCGAAGCGGTCACCAGCGACGTGTTCGTGTCCGTGCTGCAGCGTGTAGACCGGCTTGTCGGCGGCGTGGCCGGATTGCGGACGTTCGTCATGTCAATCGCGCACGCGCGTTACGTCGACGAGGCCCGCCGACGGCGACGCCAGCCACAGACGTTTGAATACGACACGGCGTTCGACCCTCGCATCACGCGTTCCGCGGAAGACGAGGCGCTTGCTTACGCCGGCACGGCGAACATCCTCTCCGTGCTGCGGTCGCTGCCCGACGATCAACGTGAGGTGCTGGCCCTGCGGTTCGTCGCCGACCTCGCGATCGACGACGTGGCGACGGTCATCGGCAGATCGCCGGGCGCCGTCAAGCAACTGCAACGACGTGGCCTGCTCGCCTTGCGGCGACTGCTGGCCGGGGCAGGCGTAACCCGATGACGACGCCGGACGATGACGACCCCGAGATGACTGATCAACTCGAGTACCCCGGTGACATCGCGCTGCTGATGCGTGAGCTCCGCGAGCTCGGCCGCGTGCCACCGCCGGCGCCGTCGCCCGAGCTTGAAGCACTGCTGTCACAGGGTATTCCGGAGTTCCGCCGGCGCCGCGCTCCACGCCGCCTTGCCGCGGTGGCTGCCGTCGTACTCGGAGCAACGAGCGCTACCGGCGTCGCCGCAGCGGCCGATCGGCTACCCGGACCGGTCGCGGACATGGTGAACGACTTGACCCCTTTGCGCGTAGGCGACCACCATCCGCGACCGGGCGCACCGCTGCCGACGCGCGCGCCGCGTACGTCCACGCCGGACCGAACGATGCATCCACGCCCGCAAAGCAGCCCCGTCGGCGTCGAGCGCCGGGGAGCACCGCCGGCCAGCGAGCCCATGGCGCAGCCGGACGCTGCCCCACCCAGCAACACCCATGACGACGATGGATCGGTCGCACCGCGGTCCCCGTCGTCGTCCCCGTCCCCGTCGCCGTCGTCGTCGCCGCGGTCCAACGACGACACGCGAAGCAGCACCGGCTCGCAGACGCCCTCGCCCACCAACTCGCGCACCGCACGAGATCGCTGAGGCGCGTTGGCCCTAGGTCGCGGACCTGCTCGGCAAGGGCCAGTGCCTCTTCGTCCAGTCCTTCCCGCGGCTACACCCCTTCGCGCAGCCATTCCGGCATTCGTTGACCGCAGGGAGGCGCCTTTTTATCGTTGGCCGATGTATGTCAGGCGCGATGACGCGACGCCTGGTTCAGTGCGTCGGCGATCGCCGGAGCCCTGCTAGCAATGTCCGACTCGAGTTCTGTGGCTGATGCGGATCGCATAGCGGCGACCGTGTTCGGTATCCGGCTGCGTGCCCCGCAACGGCGCGCGCTGACTCCGTTGATGGCCGGTAGCGACACGCTGGCCGTCCTTCCAACGGGGAGCGGCAAGAGCGCGATCTACCAGGTGGCCGGACTGGTACTCGGCGGGCTAACCGTCGTCATATCGCCACTGATCGCCTTGCAGCGCGACCAGATGCGGACCCTCGCCGAGCGCCGCCGCCCCGGTCACGCGTCGGTCCGCACGGCGATCCTCAACTCCAGTCTGCATCGGGAGGATCGGCGCGCCGCGTTGGCCGCGCTGGACTCGGGTCAGCTCGACTTCCTCCTGCTGGGCCCCGAGCAGCTGCACAACCCGGAGACGCACCGACGGCTGATCGACAGTCCCGCCCGGGTAGGCCTGTTCGTCGTGGACGAGGCCCATCTGATCAGCCAATGGGGACACGATTTCCGGCCGGAGTACCTGCGCATTCCCGAAGCTGTTGCGCCGCTCGGACCGCCGCGACAGTTGGCGTTGACTGCCACCGCGGCTCCCCCGGTGCAGGCCGACATCACGCGAGCACTGCGGATGGAGCGGCCGGCCGTGGTGGTCACTGGGTTCGACAGGCCCAACCTGAGCCTGGCGGTTCGTGCGACCCGCCAGCACCTGCCCGAAGCGCAAGCGGTCGACGACCGCGTCGTCGAGGTCGTCATCGCGCACGAGACACCGGCCCTCGTCTATGCGCTGACCCATGAACGCTGCGAGAGCCTCGCCGACCGCCTGCGCCAGGCAGCGTTCACTGCCGCGGCCTACCATGCCGGGTTGCCCACCGCGCAACGCGCGAAGGTGCAGGACCGGTTCCTCGGCGGCGCACTCGATGTCGTGGTAGCCACGAGCGCCTTTGGGATGGGAATCGACAAGGCTGACGTGCGCACGGTCGTCCACGCCGGCGTCCCCGGCAGCCTGGACGAGTACTACCAGGAGATCGGACGTGCGGGGCGCGACGGAGAGCCGGCCGACGCGGTTCTCGTACACGACCCACGCACCATCCGCATCCCCCGCCTGCTGGCGGCCCGCTCCAAACTCCGGGCAGCCGACATCCACGCTGTCGTCGACGTTTTGGACGGCACGACCGAGCCGATCCCGCTCGACGATCTCCTTAGTGCCACCCGATTACCACGCCAGGCGGTCGAGCGCGTGCTCGCCGAGTTGGGCGAAGTCGGCATCGTGACGCTCCACGCGAACACCATCGCCTGCCACGTGCTGCCGTCCGACGCCGCCGCCCAGTTGGAGGCAACTGGGCGCCGCCGCCAAGCCATCATCGCCAGCCGGATCCAGGCGGCGCGCACCTACGCCGAGACCACCCGCTGCCGCCGCGCTGAGCTGCTCGCGTATTTCGGCGATCACTACGACCCGCCGTGCGGGCAGTGCGACAACGACGATCTCGTCGGCGCTGCGGGCCAGGCGCACGTCGACCAGCCGGGCCGAGGCCAACGGGTGCGGCACCGCCTCTGGGGCGAAGGCACCTTGCTGCACCAAGACGACCACGAGTTGATCGTGGTGTTCGACGCGGTCGGATACCGCACCCTCACTCCGGCCACGTTGACCAACGGCCTCCTGGTCGAACTCGGATCAGACTCGCCGCCGCCAGCAACAGCTTGAGCCGAGGACGCCGGCCGAGACCTCGGCTGAAGCCTGCTCATGCGGCGCTTCGGTCGCGGCGACCAGGGCTGCGGCCTCGTCGAGGTAGTGCGCCAGCCTCTCCGGCCGCCACATGGATTCAGCCGAGCTCGGCGGCGTGATCGGGCACCGACCGGTACAGCTCCCGCGGCGGGCGGACGTAGGTCGGCGCCGAGGGTCGGGCCGGCATTTCGAGCGGCGTGCGCTGCACGTCGTAGTACGGGACTGTCGACAGCAAGTGGGCGATCATGTTGATGCGAGCGCGGCGTTTGTCGTCAGCTTCAACCACGTACCACGGCGAGTCGGTCGTATCGGTGTGCACGAACATCTCGTCCTTCGCCCGGGAGTAGTCCTCCCAGCGGCGGATCGACTCGAGGTCCATCGGCGAGAGCTTCCAACGGCGGACCGGGTCCTCGAGGCGCGACCGGAATCGCCGCTCCTGCTCCTGGTCGCTCACCGAGAACCAGTACTTGCGCAGCAGGATCCCATCGTCGACGAGCAGCCGCTCGAACACCGGACACTGCGCCAGGAAGCGGCGGAACTCATCCGGCGTGCAGAAACCCATTACGTGCTCGACGCCGGCGCGGTTGTACCAGGAACGGTCCATCAGCACGATCTCACCGGCCGCAGGCAGGTGTTCGATGTAGCGCTGGAAATACCACTGCGTGCGCTGCCGCTCGGTGGGCACCGGCAGCGCGACGATGCGCGCCACTCGAGGGCTGAGGTACTGAGTGACACGCTTGATCGTGCTGCCCTTACCGGCGGCATCGCGTCCCTCGAAGATCACCACCACGCGTGCCCGCACCTCGCGCACCCACTCCTGCATGGTGACCAGCTCGCTCTGCAGCCGGAACAGCTCCTTCTCGTAGACGCCTCGCCCCAAGTGGCCGTCATGCTTGTCCTTCGCCATGATCGGACTGTAATGCGGTGAGGTCGGAACGGCCGCGCACAGTTGGAGCGACTACGTTCGGCGAGCCTGTGGGTGGCCGATTCGGCCTAGGAGTGCGTCGAGCTGCGCATGCAGGGCGCTGACCTCGGTGTTGAACCAAGCTGTGCGGAGTTGGTTGTTGAGGCCTCCGGGCGTCTCGTGCGCGGCGACGAGCTCGTCGATCGTCGCTTAGCTCCAGCACTCGGCCGAGCCGATTGAACAGATCGGTTGCTGCCTGGTGTGCCTGGTAGGTGGCGGTCAGGGAGGTCCGATGTCGCACCGCCGGTAGCGGGATCGCGCGGACAAGGTCAACGTCGGCGCCGAGAAGGCCGCGGAGCTCGTCGTGATCAACGCCGGCCACAACACTGATCACGACGGTGCCCTGACGCACTCGCACCTTGGACATGGCCTCACGCATGGACTCGGGCCGCACCGCGATGACAAGGCCGTCGGCATGATGGCGACGGCTTGGTTGTCCGCGCCAACCGTCACGGTCGAGTACTGCTCCGCGAGTCGCTGAGCTGTGCTTGCCCCTCGAGGCGATAGGCAGATGACGGGGGTGTCAGCTGGTTCGATCCCGTTGCAGAGGCCGTCAACGATCGCGCTGCCGATCTCACCGACCCCGACGATGCCTAGCCGGGTCCGTGGCGGTGGGCTGCTGGTTGTCACAGCAGCACGCTAACCCGGACGCGGCGACCTGCATTGCCGTTCGGGATTACCGGCGCGCGTCGAGGTAGTTGGCGAGGTGGGCGATCACGTCGCGTGCGTCGTCTTCGATGCCGTGGATGAATGTGGACTTGCGTCGCCGCAGCACGGGCAGCCCGAGTGCGTAGAGTCCGGGGCTGTCGACCACACCGCCCTCGTGGCGTAGCTGGGCCTTCGTGTCGAGCACGGGCACGTCGAGCCAGCTGTAATCGGGGCGAAAGCCGGTGGCCCAGACGATTGTGCGGATCCGGCCGCTTCGCAGGTCGAGCTGCAACGGCGTCGACACAGGGACGCGGGTCGGCGCGAAGCGCTCGGGAGCGTCGACCTCGGCGTCGCACCCGTCCGTTCGGGCCCACTCGTCGAACGTGTCGAGCAGACGCGCCATTTTGAGGTCGGCTAGCGAGAACAGGTTGCGCACGCCACCGGAGAACAGCGCGCGGCCGTCACGGACTGCCGCCCAGCGCCCTACCAGCTCGACACCCATCGCGGTGAGCGCGTTGAGGTCGAACGTCGTCCGCTCGGGAGTCCCCACGAGTTGCGGCGAAGGTAGCCGCCTGGCCCGGGTGAGATCATCGACCTCGTCATGCCGTTGGTCCCAAAGGCCTGACGCGGCCATCCACCACAACACGTCGCGTCCGCGGTATGTGCGCGGCAAACGCACGTGCTCGCCCACCGAGAGGACCACCGGTCGGCCGGAGCGCTGTAGCTCGACCGCCAACTGAACCCCGGTAGCCGATGCGCCAACGACTAGCACGCCGCCATCAGCGAGGGGGCTGGGGTTGCGGTAATCGAACGGCGTCAGTTGCTGGATGCTCGCCGGCACGGCATCGCGGAACGCCGGCACCGCGGGCCGGTTGCAGGCTCCACTCGCGATGACGACGGCCCGGCAGCGGATCTCGCCGCGACTTGTTGTCACGTGGTATTCGTCATCGGTGCGTCGTACTGACGTGACGGTCGTGCCAGTGCGGACCGGGGCGCCCGAGACAGTGGCGAAGCGCTCGATGAACTCGATGACTTCGCCCATTGTCATGTAGCCGTCGGGATCCGGCCCGTCGTAACGATGCTCGGGTAGGCGTGTCTGCCAGCTGGGCGTGAGCAGCCGCAGGGAGTCCCAGCGTTCGCGCCGCCACGAGTTAGCCACGTCGCCGCGTTCGAGTACTACGTGGTCGATCGACTGCTTGCCAAGCGCGTGGCTGGCGGCGAGGCCCGAGTGTCCCGCGCCGATGACGACGACGGTGACGCGCTCGGTCAAGCGACCTCTACGGTGACGTCTGTCGGGTTGGTGAGCGCGTCGAAGACGGCGGAGCGCTTCTGCGACTGGGCTACCAGTGCTTCGATATCTTGCTTCGAGGCATCCGCATCGATGGTGAAGGTCACCTTGATGTCGTTGAAGCCGTTCCGGACGTCACTGTCGACACCGAGCATGCCGCGGATGTCGTGGTTGCCCTCGACCGTCGACTCCACAGAGCGCAACTGAATGCCGCGATTCTGCGCGACAGCTGCCACACCTGCGGTCAGACAGCTCGCCAAGCCGACAAGGAGGAACTCGATCGGCGTGATGCCGTTGTCCTCCGCCGCGAAGATCTCCGGATGATCGGCATCAAACACGGCCTCGGTCTTGTGGCTCTGTTCCCCGCCGAGACCGAAAAAGTTCTGAATCGTCGCGGTGCTGTGCACGCCGTGCTGCCATTTCGAGGATGCCCGCCAAGTGAACTGCGCGGCCTCGGGCGCATTCTTCAGCACTTCGCGCGCGTCCAGCAGTGCCTGCACGTTGACGCCGTTGGTGACAGTAGTCATGTCGCAGATATCCCTCTCGTCGATTGCCGAGGTTCCCCATGGGGATGCACGAATATACCGCCGCCATCACCGGATTTGCTCGCGCGTTTGGGCAGTCCCAACATCGACGCTCACGACCGGTTCCGTCACCTTCGGGCGGCTACACGCAGCCCAACCGCGCTTCTCATACCGGGAGATGCTCGGTCATTTCCGCCTGCAACGCTGGACACGGTTGGGACTTAGCGCCATCGCGCAGGGCGCGGATTTCCGGCACCCTGAAGTCGGAGCCACTGAAGTCGGAGCCGGCGAGGGGACTCGAACCCCTAACCACCGCTTTACAAGAGCGGTGCGCTGCCAATTGCGCCACGCCGGCGGCACTCGCAGTCTAGTGTGACGGGACGCGCGGACCGCCCGCGAGTCGCGACGCGACGAGGCAAACCGCATGCCTGAGCTCGTACCACCTACAACCGCCGTACATGCGTCGTTTCTTTCCGCCATGGCGGAGTTCGCGCGAGAGGGTCGTGGCGCACCCGAGGACTACACGATGATCGGCGACGAGATCCGCAGCAACAACGCCACATGGCACGACAGCGGAGCGTTCGCCCACTATACAGCCAGGCTGCGTGCCGACGCGCTCGAAGAGACGCCACGGCCGGCGGGCTGGGTTCCGTCCACCACGCTCTGGTATGTGGACGGCAGCGAGTATCTCGGGCGGCTGAACATCCGGCACCGGCTCACTCCGTGGCTGCTCGAACGCGGCGGACATATCGGCTACGACGTCCGTCCGAGCGCCCGCAACAACGGCTACGCCACGAGCATGCTGGGTGACTCGTTACCCATCGCGAGACGGCTGGGCATCGCCGACGTGCTCGTCACGTGTGACGTCGACAACAGCGCGTCCCGCCGCGTCATCGAGAAGAACGGGGGGCAACTGGAGGACGAACGGGGCGGAAAGCTGCGGTTTTGGGTCCGAACTTGACTGGGCGTGGTTCCGCCTGTCCAATTGCCATACCCGACCGCTATGCCGGTCGGCCGGTGCCGTCTTCTCATCGGTGGGACGGGGCCCGCTGGCCGATCGGAAATCCGTGAGGTGGCCGATTAGGCCCGAGCCACCCGCACCCGGCGCGGTCCCGACACACCGAGTAGGAGCCCCCCATGGCCGAAGTTCAGTACATCCACGCCAGCCGCATCTACCCGGGCAACCCTGTGCCCGCGGTGAACGATCTCAACCTCGACATCGAGGACGGGGAGTTCATGGTGCTGGTCGGTCCGTCCGGATCCGGTAAGTCCACCGCACTGCGGATGCTCGCCGGGCTCGAGGACGTCGATGAGGGCGAGGTCCACATCGACGGCAAGGACGTGTCGACCAAGCCGCCGAAGGATCGGGACATCGCGATGGTGTTCCAGAATTACGCGCTCTACCCGCATATGTCTGTCGCGGAGAACATGGGCTTCGCGCTCAAGCTCAAGGGCGTGCCGAAGGCGGAGCGGGCGGCGAAGGTCCGCGAGGCGGCGAAGATGCTCGACCTCGAGCAGTACCTGGACCGCAAGCCGAAGGCGCTGTCCGGCGGCCAGCGGCAGCGGGTCGCCATGGGTCGCGCGATCGTGCGTGAGCCGAGCGTGTTCCTCATGGACGAGCCGTTGTCCAACCTCGACGCCAAGCTGCGCGTCGAGACCCGCGCCAACATTGCCGCGCTGCAGGCCCGCCTGGGCACCACCACCATCTACGTCACGCACGACCAGGTCGAGGCGATGACGATGGGACACCGGGTGGCCCTGCTCAAGGACGGCATCCTCCAGCAGGTCGATACCCCGCGGAATCTTTACGACAGGCCGGGCAACGCATTCGTCGCGGGCTTCATCGGTTCCCCCGCGATGAACCTGCGCGAGGTCGACCTCAGCAACGGCGGGGCCAAGTTGGGCAATGCGGTCGTCCCGCTGTCCAAGGAAGTGCTGGACGCCGCCAACGCCGCCCACCTGAACAGGATCATCCTGGGAGTACGGCCCGAGTCCTTCCACGTGGCGAGCGACGCAAGCGACCTGGCGCTGCATGTCAACCTCGTCGAGGAACTAGGCGCCGACGCCTTCGTGCACGGCACCCTTCCTGGCGAGGACGAGCTGAACACTCAGCAGTTCGTCGTCCGCTTCGACGGGCGGGTTCCCCCGCGCGTCGGGGAAACGATCACCTTCCAGATCCGTACCGGCGAGGAGCACGCGTTCAATCCGGAGACCGGCGAGCGCCTTCGCTAGACATCCGCACGCTCGCGCGCCTGGAGCACGTCCGGGACGTGGGCTTCGGCCCACGCCCGGACCGCGCGCAGCGGAACTAGCAGCGACCGGCCGAGATCGGTCAAGGCGTATTCCACATGTGGCGGGTTGCCGCCGTACTCGGTACGCGAGATCAGACCGTCGTACTCCATGGCACGCAACGTCTCCGTGAGTGCCTTCGACGTGATGCCGCGGATGTGCGCCTTGAGTTCGGTGAAGCGCATCGGCCGTCGTTCCAAGGCGTTGACGACGAACACGGTCCAACGTGCCCCGATCCGGTGCAGCACGGTTCGGCTGGGGCACGTCGCCGCCATGATGTTGTACGCCTTGCCCATCGCCTGCTCCCAGTAGCGTTGTAGATACCGGTATACAGACTATACCGTCGCACCATGCAAACGATGGCCTTAGCAGGCAAGCGGATTCTCGTAGTTGGCGGTGCGCGAGGCCTCGGCGCGGAGATTTCCCGTGCGGCGGACCGCGACGGCGCCGAGGTGATCGTCGGAGCACGCGACTTGGCTCCGGCCCAAGAACTGGCCAAGAACCTGCAGCGTGGCAGCGCAGTCCGGGTCGACGTCCTGGACGAGGCGAGCGTCGCCGCGGCGGCGGCCGATCTTGGCGCGATCGACCACGCGGTGAGCACCGCGTCCATGCACCACGACGTGCCCGTCGCCGACCTGGAGCGTGACAAGATCGTTGCGGCGTTCGGGGCGAAAGTGTTCGGTCCGCTAGTGCTCGCCAAGCACTTCGCATCGCGGATGCGCGCCGGCGGCTCGTTGCTGCTGTTCTCCGGGATCGTCGGCTGGAAGCCGAAACCCGGGACGGTGGTCAAAGGCTTCGCGAACGGCGCCATGGAGCATCTCGTGATACACCTGGCGACCGAGCTGGCGCCTCTGCGAGTCAACGCGATCTCCCCGGGCATTGTCGACAGCGGGGCCTGGGATCGGTTGGGCGAGCCAGGTAAGGCTGAGCTGTTGGCCCGCGCCGCCAACGGCACCCTGGTCGGGCGCCACGGTGAGCCGGCAGACATCGCCGACGCGGCGCTCTGGTTGCTGTCCGCGGGCTACGTCACCGGCGAGTTGATTCACGTCGACGGTGGGGCGCGGCACCGCTGAGGCGTCGGTTAGCGCCAGATGACGCAGCCGCGGCGCTCCAAGGCCTCCAGCCAGGGCGTCTCCAGGCCCGGGTTCCAGCGCAGGTCGAGTTTATCGAGATGCGGCAACTCGCCGACGGACGCCGGCAGCGAGCGCAGGCCGTTGTTGCGCAGGTCGAGGCGCCGCAGGTTCGGCAGCTCGCCGATCTCCGCCGGCGGTTCCGCGATGGCGTTGTCGCGCAAGGCCAGCTCGTGCAAGGCGTGCAGCTTGCCTATCGAGGCAGGCAGCGTCGTCAGCCCGCAGCGCTCGGCGCGTAGTTCGATCAGCCCGCGCATGTCGCCGATGCGTGCCGGCAACACACGGATCGGATTCGCGGACACGTTCAGGTAGCGCAGCCGGGCCAGGTCGCACAGGGCGTCCGGCAGCGACCGCAACGCGTTGTCGTGCAGGTACAGGTAGCCGCTGATGTCGGGCAATCGCGGAACGGATGTCAACCGGTTGTGCCCGACGTCCAGGGTGTGCAGCTCCGCGACATCCTCCAGCGGCGGCAGCTCGGTGAGGGCGCGCTCGGAGAGGATCAGCACCCGGGAAGGGTGCATTTAGCTCCTGCGGCGGCGAGCGATCTCGGCCAGTGCGACGCCGGCGGCCACTGCCGCGTTTAGTGACTCGGCCGGTCCGGCCATCGGGATCGATACCGTCAGATCGCAGGTCTCGCCGACCAGTCGGGACAGACCCCGGCCCTCCGAGCCGACCACGACGACGATCGGGCCATCGGCGGCGTCGAGATCGTCGAGCGACGTCGTGCCGTCGGCGGACAGCCCTGCCACGAACAGCCCCGCGGTCTGGCAGTCGCGAAGCGCGCGCACCAGGTTGGTCACCTGAGCGATCGGGATGCGCGCCGCGGTTCCGGCCGAGGTGCGCCACGCCGCCGCGGTCACGCCGGCCGAACGCCTCGCCGGCACCACCACCCCGTGCGCCCCGAAGGCCACAGCCGAACGAACGATCGCGCCCAGGTTGCGCGGGTCGGTCACGCCGTCCAGTGCCACGAGCATCGGTGTCGTCACCGACTCGGCCGCCCGGGCCAGCAGGTCGGGTAGTTCCATGTACGTGAAGGGCGGTACCTGCAGCGCGATCCCCTGGTGCAGCAGCCCACCGGTCATCCGATCGAGCTCACCGCGACTCACTTCGAGCAGCGCGATGCCGCGCTTGCCGGCGAGCCGCACCGCCTCGCTGACCCGCTCGTCGGTGTCGATCCCCAGGGCGATGTAGACGGCAGTGGCCGGCACCTTGGCGCGCAGCGCCTCGGCGACGGGGTTGCGCCCGACGAGCAGCTCCGGCGCCTCGGCCGGGCGCCGCGGCCGCGCCTTGGCTGCTGCTCGGCGCGCCGCCGGATGTCCGGCGCGGTCCTCGGCGCGCGGGGTCGGGCCGCGTCCGCGCAGCGCTGCCCGGCCCTTGCCGCCGGTGCCGGCAGTGGCGCCCTTTTTAGACTTGCGGACCGCGCCGCGCCGCGCGGAGTTGCCCGCCATTCAGTTGCCCTTCAGCGTCCACCGCGGCCCGGACGGCGTGTCTTCAACGATCACCCCGACGCTTGCCAGCTGATCGCGGATCGCGTCGGCCGCGGCAAAGTCCTTGCGGCGCCTGGCATCCTCACGCTGTGCCAGCGCGACATGCACCAGACTGTCCACAGTGGACACGAGATCCGAGGTATCGGTGTCGGCCCACTTCGTGGGGTTGATACCCAACACGTCCGTCATGGCAAGGACGTCGGCGAGTGCATCTCTTGCCGTGACATGGTCGCCCCGCTCTAGCGCGGCATTGCCGTCCCGCACGCGGGAATGGACGACCCCGAGCGCTGCCGGGACGCTGAGGTCGTTGTCCATCGCCTCGACGAACGCGACAGGAAGCTCAGTTGCCGGCGACGTCTCCCCCGCGCGCTCGACAAAGTTCTCGATGCGCCGGTACGCGGCAGCAGCCTCGTCCAGCGCCTCGACGGAGAACTCGACCATCGACCGGTAGTGCGGCGCGCCGAGGTAGTAACGTACCTCGACCGGCCGCCACTGCTTGACGACCTCGGTGACTGCCAGCGTGTTGCCGATCGACTTGGACATCTTCGTGCCGCTCAGGTTCAGCAACCCGCTGTGCATCCAGTAGCGGGCGAAGCCGTCGCCGGCGCCGACCGACTGGGCGAGCTCGTTCTCGTGGTGCGGGAACACCAGGTCCAGCCCGCCGCCGTGGATGTCGAACGTGGGCCCGAGGTACTTCGTCGCCATCGCCGAGCACTCCAGGTGCCAGCCGGGGCGCCCGCGGCCCCAGGGCGTAGGCCAGGACGCCGTCTCAGGCTCGTCGAACTTGTGGCCCTTCCACAGGGCGAAGTCGCGCGGATCGCGCTTGTGCGCGTCGCCGGCACTGTCGCCTGCGGGCTGCATCTCGTCGATCCGCTGCCCCGACAACGATCCGTACGACGGAAGCCCGGCCACGTCGAAGAAGACGTCGCCACTCGACTCGTAGGCCAGGCCTTTGTCCATGAGCCGCTTCATCAGCTCGATCATCTCGGTCACGTGCCCGGTGGCCCGCGGCTCGTACGTCGGTGGCAGGCAGCCGAGTGCGAGCTCTGCGATACGGATCTGCCGCTCGTTGCGGTATGCCAGCGCCCACCACGGTTCACCCGTCTCCGCGGCGTTGATCAAGATCTTGTCGTCGATGTCGGTGACGTTGCGGACGAAGGTGACCTTGAAGCCGCGATACATCAGCCACCGGCGCAGGATGTCGGTGGTAACCCAGTTGCGGACGTGCCCGATGTGCGGCGGTCCCTGCACGGTGAGCCCACACAGATAGATCGACGCCTTGCCGGGCTCGAGCGGGACGAACTCCCGCACCGACCGGGTCGCGGTGTCGTGGATGTGTAGGCTCACCGCGCCATCGTACGGTGGCACCGGTTTCCGATTGGCCCGGTTGTGGCACCCGGCCGATGGCTACCGTCGTGTCATGCATCCCGAATCGATCGCCGTCGCGAGCGGCCGGCCCGCCCGCAGCCATCGCGCTCCGGTGAACACGCCGATCGTGCTCTCAGCTCCGTTCCATCACGGGCCGGACGACAACTACTACCTGCGCCAAGGCAGCAGCGACACGATTCGTTCGTTCGAGGAGGCAGTGGGCGAGCTGGAGGGTGGTCGCGCACTGGCATTTGCATCAGGCATGGCGGCGATCGCGGCGATCGTCGAGGGGCAGCCGGCCGGAACGATGGCCGTCGTTCCGCAGCACGGCTACAACATGACCGGGACGATCTTCGCCACGCAGGAGAAGCTCGGCCGGATGACGGTGCGGGAGGTGGACGTCACCGATACCGACGCGGTGATCGCCGCCCTCGACGGGGCGGCGCTGGTCTGGCTGGAGTCGCCGACGAATCCCCTGCTCGGCGTGGCCGACCTGCCGGCGATCATCGACGCCGCGCACGCCGCGGGGGCGCTCGTCGCAGTCGACTCAACGTTCAATACGCCGCTCGTGCTGCGCCCGCTCGACTACGGCGCCGACATCGTCATGCACTCCGCCACGAAGTACCTGGCCGGCCACTCCGACCTGCTCATGGGCGTGCTCGTCACCCGAGCGCCCGAACTCGGCGAGGCGCTGCGGGCGCGCCGTGACATGACCGGCGCAGTGCCGGGTGCCCTCGAGGCGTTCTTGGCGCTGCGCGGAGTGCGCACCCTGGCGCTGCGGATGGAACGCGCCCAGTCCAACGCCCTCGAACTGGCGCAGCGGCTGGCCGCCCACCCGCGCGTGACGCGGGTGCGCTACCCCGGCCTGGTCACTGATCCATGGCACGAGCGGGCGAGCCGGTTACACAAGGGCTACGGAGCCATGGTGTCCTTCGAGGTGGCCGGCACCGCAGAAGATGCCGAGGCGGTGTGCCATCGCGTCGAGCTGATCGTCCACGCGACGAGTCTGGGCGGCGTCGAGACACTGATCGAACGCCGCGCCCGTTACGCCGTCGATGCCGCGCGCGGCGCACCTCCCACGCTGCTGCGCATGTCCGTGGGCATCGAGCACGTTGAGGATCTATGGGCGGACCTGTCCGGCGCTCTGGCCTCGATTGCGCAACAATCCCCCGTCTGAGGCGAGGGATTCTTGCGCAATCAGAGGCGGGCGTCGACGAGAGCGACTGCGATCGCCGCGATGCCCTCGCCCCGCCCGGTCAGCCCGAGGCCGTCGGATGTCGTTGCGCTGACCGATACCGGCGCGCCGGCCGCCTGCGACAACGCAGCTTCCGCCTCGGCACGGCGAGGGCCGATCTTGGGCGCGTTGCCGATCACCTGGACTGCGACGTTGCCGACGACGAAGCCGGACGCGGCCACCCGGGTGGCGACCTCGCCCAGAAGGGTCAGCCCCGAGGCATCGGCCCAGCGCGGATCGTCCACGCCGAACACCGAGCCGAGATCGCCGAGTCCCGCTGCGGACAGCAACGCATCGCATGCCGCGTGCGCGGCCACGTCACCATCGGAGTGACCGCCGCAGCCGTCCACGTCCGGCCATAGCAGCCCCCCGAGCCAGCACGGCCGGCCAACCTCGATCGCGTGGACGTCTACACCGATGCCGGTCCTCACTGATCTATCCCGCCGTAGGCGAATCCTCGTTCCCACCGCTCGCTCCGCTCGGGTGGAACCGAGTCTCCGCTCCGCGCCTTCGGCGCGGGCCGCGTCGCGGCGGCGGGGCTCTTCGCGCAAGCGCTCATCGCGCTGCTACTGCTTCGGCCAGCAGCAGGTCCCACGGGCGCGTGATCTTGAACGCCTCGTCCGCACCGTCGACAGCCACAACGGTGCCGCCGAACGCCTCGACCAGCCCGGCGTCGTCGGTCACCCTGGTCGCGGTCCCTCCCGTATGAGCCGCGAACAGGACGTCTCGCCGGAAACCCTGTGGGGTTTGCACCGCCACGAGCGTGGATCGATCGACGGTCTCGATCACCCGGCCGCCGGCGTCCACCCGCTTGATTGTGTCCGTGACGGGCCGCGTCGGGATCACCGCATCGGCCCCGTCGCGAAGCGCCGCGACGACGCGATCGATCACCTCAGCCGGGACGAACGCGCGGGCCACGTCGTGTACCAGCACCGCGTCGACGTCCGGGGGCAGGGCAGCAAGTCCAGCCGCGACGGAGGCCTGCCGTGTCGCGCCGCCCGCAACCACATCGGCACCGGTCAGCGCCTTCGCGTCCTCGAGCCGGTCAGCCGGAACCACGATGATCACCGAACCGATCATGGTATGCCCGGCGAAGCGCGCGTGCGCGTAGGAAAGCAACGTACGCCCCCGTACGGTGCAGAACGCTTTGGGCACGTCCGCACCCAGACGCTGCCCCGCACCGGCGGCAACAAGAATGGCGGCGATTCGCATCGCCGCCATTCCATCAGACTCGCTCAGGCGACCGCCTCGGCGAGCACCTCGTCGAGAACCAGTTCGGCCTTGTCCTCATTGGTGCCCTCAGCCAGCGCCAGCTCGCTGACCAGTATTTGCCGGGCCTTCGCCAGCATCCGCTTCTCACCGGCGGACAGGCCACGGTCCTTGTCGCGCCGCCACAGGTCCCGCACCACTTCGGCGACCTTGTTCACGTCGCCGGACGCCAGCTTCTCGCCGTTGGCCTTGTAGCGACGCGACCAGTTCGTGGGTTCCTCGGTGTGGGGTGCACGCAGCACCTCGAACACGCGGTCCAGACCCTCCTGGCCCACGACGTCGCGAACACCGACGATCTCGGCGTTATCGGCCGGCACAAGAACAGTCAGATCACCCTGGGCAACTTTCAGCTTGAGGTAGATCTTGGTTTCGCCCTTGATCGTTCGCTCTTCGATGGCTTCGATTTTCGCTGCCCCGTGATGGGGATAGACAACGGTCTCGCCGACCTTGAACGTCATGTGCGCGGGCCCCTTTCCACTTCTCAAGGGTAACACGCAGCACTTAGATCAAGAGTTAGCTACGTCCGCATTTGGGCACTGGCGCTTTGCCCGTCGATGCGCTACGCAAGCGGGTCCCCCAGCCCCTCGTCAGCGCCTGCGAGCGGCTCGCTAGGCTGCCGAACGTGAGGGCACAGTCTCGCCGCATCCGCGTCGGCGTCGCTGCCGCCGGAGCCCTGCTGGTACTGGCGGGTTGCGCCGCGGGGCAGCACGCGCAGACCGCGGAGGAGACGCCCGTGGTCGACGGCGTCGCGGCGAACGCCGGGCCAATGGCCCTGCGTGCCGTGGCGGTCGCGCCTCCGGTCGGCGGCAGCTACTCCAAAGGCGGCGACGCTCCGGTGCAGCTCGTCATCGTCAACGACAGCGCCAACTCAGACCAACTCGTCCGGGTTACCACGCCGATAGCCGGCGACGTGCGGCTGTTCCCCAACGCGGCAGCCGCGACCGGCACCACCGCGTCGGCCGCGCTCCAGTCGCTGAGCTTTCCGAGAGGGCAGGCCACGTCGATCGGATTTGCAGACAGCGAGCCGGTGATCCAGTTGCAGAACCTGACGCAGCAGCTGTTCCCGGCGCAGTCGTTCCCGATCACATTCGAGTTCGCCACGGCCGGCTCGGTGACCTTCAGCATCGCCGTGCACCTGGTCCCCGGTCCGTCCAGCACCCCGACCATCAACGTCTCGCCGACCGCCGAGAGTTGATCAGCTTCCCGAAACTGTCGGTGCCTCGCCGTAGCGTCCAGCCTCGTGACGAAGCCGAGCGCGTACCGCTGTGCCGAGTGCGGGGCCACGGCGCCCCGTTGGGTGGGCCGCTGCCCCGAGTGCCAGGCGTGGGGCAGCGTGTCCGCATCGGCAGCACAGATCAGGACGGCACCGGCTCGCCCGGTTCCCGTCCAGCAGCAGGCAAGGCCGATCGGCGAGCTCGATCCCGATGACGCGCGGGCTCGGCCCACCGGTGTCGACGAACTCGACCGGGTGCTCGGCGGCGGGCTCGTGCCCGGCTCGGTGGTGTTGCTCGCCGGCGAGCCCGGGGTAGGCAAGTCCACGCTGCTACTCGACGTGGCACACCGCTTCGCCGCGGGCGGTCAGCGCGCGCTGATCGTCACCGGAGAGGAGTCACCGGCTCAGGTGCGGCTGCGGGCCGAGCGCACCGGTGCTGTCCACGATCGGCTTTACCTGGCGGCCGAGAACAACCTCGGCGCGCTCCTCACCCACGTCGACGACGTGGCGCCCGGGCTGCTCGTGGTCGACTCGATCCAGACGATCTCCACCGACTCCGTCGAAGGCGGCGCCGGCGGGGTACAGCAAATCCGCGCCGTCGCGGTGGCGCTCATCGCACTAGCCAAGCAGCGCGGCATGGCGACGGTGATCGTCGGTCACGTAACCAAGGACGGCCAGCTCGCCGGGCCGCGGGTGCTCGAACACCTGGTGGACGTCGTCTTGCATTTCGAAGGTGACCGGCACTCGTCGCTGCGCGTGATCCGTGCCACAAAGAACCGTTTCGGTGCCGCTGACGAGATCGGTTGCTTCGAGATGCGCGAGGACGGCATCGCTGGGCTCGCCGACCCCTCCGGGCTGTTTCTGTCGGAGCGCGCGACCGCGGTCGCCGGCACCTGCGTCACCGTGAGCATCGAGGGACGCCGGCCGCTCGTGACGGAGGTGCAGGCGCTGGTAGCGCGCACGAGCACGGGCGGCTCACCGCGCCGCGCGGTTACCGACCTCGACCCGGGCCGGGTGGCGATGTTGCTCGCCGTACTGGGCCGGCACGGTCGCCTGCCGCTCGGTGAGCACGAGGTGTACGCCGCGACGGTGGGTGGCCTGTCGGCGACGGAGCCGGCCGCCGACCTCGCCATAGCGCTCGCGCTCGCCTCGGCGGCGCGCGACAGCCCCCTTTCGCCGACCCTGTGCGCGATCGGGGAGGTGTCGCTGTCCGGCGACGTACGGCGGGTGAGCGCCCTGGAGCGGCGACTGGCGGAAGCTGCCCGCCTGGGGTTCACCGCGGCGCTGGTTCCGGCCGGGCAGGCCGGCGCAGCAGCGGGCATCCAGAACATGCCGGCGGCCACTCTGGCCGAGGCGCTTGCCACCGTGGTGAGCTTCGGCGACCGGCCGACCGCGCCGCGCCGCCCGCCGTTGCGTAGCGTCGGCGCGCGCCGCTGACGGAGGGTTACTAGACTCAACGCCTACATAGCAGGCCGACGGCCGACAGTTGGGAGCGGGTGTGCCGACCAGCGACAGGGACGCCGCGCTGCGGAGCGTCCTCGCCACGGTGGCGCCCGGCACCTGGCTACGTGATGGGCTGGAACGGATACTGCGTGGCAATACCGGTGCGCTCATCGTATTGGGCTTCGACAAGATCGTCGCGTCGCTGTGCACCGGAGGCTTCCCGCTCGACGTCGAGTCGTCGGCCACCCGCCTGCGTGAGCTGGCGAAGATGGACGGTGCACTAGTGCTGTCGTCCGACGGCACCCGAATCCTACGTGCCGCCACGCATCTCATGCCCGATCCCAGCGTGGACACTGACGAGTCGGGTACCCGGCACCGCACCGCGCAGCGGGTGGCCATGCAGACCGGCCACCCCGTGATCTCCGTGTCCCAGTCGATGCGGATCATCGGCCTTTATCTCGGCAAGCAGCGGTACGTACTCGAAACCAGCGGCGAGCTGCTCGGCCGCGCCAACCAGGCGATCGCCACCCTCGAGAGGTACAAGGCGCGGCTGGACGAGGTGTCAAACACGCTGTCCGCACTGGAGATCGAGGATCTCGTCACGGTCCGCGATGCGGCAATGGTGCTCCAGCGGCTGGAGATGGTGCGGCGCATCGCCGACGAGATCACCGGCTACGTCATCGAGCTGGGCACCGACGGTCGGCTGCTCGCACTGCAGCTCGAGGAGTTCATGGCCGGCGTCGATGCCGACCGTGACCTGATCGTTCGTGACTACCTGCCCAGTGGC
>Ga0126369_10000817_pt1 | contig 20957 bp, 21 predicted proteins | sample PanSoiMetaPlot_1_FD_109646 | JGI IMG/M metagenome (GOLD analysis project Ga0126369, IMG submission 109646) | Tropical forest soil microbial communities from Panama - MetaG Plot_1 | ecosystem: Environmental > Terrestrial > Soil > Tropical forest > Bulk soil | place: Panama | collected 2016-02-17 | reverse complement strand
CGGGACGTCCTTCGCCCACGCCTCCAGCCGGTCCGGCGGGACGAGGACGGCACCCTGGGCCACGAGAACGCCGACGCTGGTGCGCGCATCGAGCAGGATCGGCTTCTCGCCTGCCGTGAGACGTTGCTGCACCTCAGCGGGCGTGATGCGGCGGGCGACGGTCAGATCGAACCCCTGGGCGGTGTCATCCGCCCGCAGGGGCACGGCCAGGCTGCAGAGGAGCGTGGCGACGATGGCCACGCGAACGCCGGTTGCCAGCATCCGAAGAGGATACCCACGGCATGGGCCTGGTCAACCGCGCACTCGCCACGGCGGATCCTCCCGGTCGGAGGTCAGAGGCAGGCGTAGACCGCGTCGATGAGCGCGCGGTTGCGCGGGTTCTGCCAGCGGGGTCCGAGGTCGTTCATCACGTACCCGACGGCGACGTCGGCCGCCGGGTCGCAGAAGCCGACGGAGCCGCCGGTCCCGAAGTGCCCGAATGCGCCGGGATTCGGACCGAGGGGTCGCTCGGGCTGCGTCAGCTGGAACCCCACCCCGAAGCGCGACGGGCGCTGGAGGACGCGGTCCGGGCCGCACGCCTGCTCGACGATCGCCGCCTCGAGCACCGGGGCATGGAGGATGCGCACACCGTCGATCGCGCCCCAGCGTGCGAGCGCGGCGTAGACGCGGGCCACCCCGCCGGCCGTGCCGTGGCCGTTGGTCGAGGGGATCTCACCCGCCCGCCAGGCAGTGGTGTTCACCCAGCCCGCACCGGAGAGCCCGACGGGATTCCAGTACGCGTTCCATCGCATGAGCTCGTCGTCGTCGGGCGCGGACGGCACCCGGGGCGCCGCCGCGGCGGGCCAGAGGAACTCGGCGATGCGGACGTGCTCGGAGACCGGGACGCCGATGTGGACGTCGGCGCCGAGCGGCTCGCTCACCTCCCGCCGGAGCCAGGTGCCGAGAGTCGAGCCGGCCACCCGGCGCACGATCTCGCCCACCAGATAGCCGAACGTGTTCACGTGGTAGCCGTGCGCGGAGTCGGGGACCCACCACGGCGCCTGGCGCTCGATCGCGCGCACCATGACGTCCCAGTCGAGCATCGCGCCGTCGGGCAGCGGGTCGCGGATGGCGGGGAGACCGGCGCGATGCGAGAGGATCTGACGGACGGTGATGTCCTCCTTGCCGACGCAGCCGAACTCGGGCCAGTAGCGCGTCACGGCGGCATCCAGATCGAGGAGGCCACGCTCGACGAGCTGAAGCACGCAGACGGTGCTGAGGCCCTTCCCGACCGAGAAGAAGTTGACCAGCGTGTCGCGGCGCCAGGGGCGGCGCCGGGCCGCGTCCGCCCACCCGCCCCACAGGTCGACCAGCACGCGCCCGCCGACCGAGACGGTCACCGCGGCGCCGACGTCGCCCCGGTCGGTGAAGTTGGTGACGAAGGCGTCACGGACCGCGGCGAAGCGCGGGTCGCAGACACCGTCGAGGGGGAGTGGCTCACCGTGCGCGACGGCCATGGGTCGAACTCTCGGGCGCGCGGGACGCCCGCGTCGCGATCGCCTCGACCGCGGTCGCGTTCTCGGCCAGGATCCTCCGGGCCTGGGCCGCCGTCACGCGGTCCTGCCGGGTGCCCGACCACTCCTCGACCGCGTGCTCGGCCCACTCCGACCAGCGGAGCGTCGTCTGCAGCACATCGACCAGGAACCGGTCCACGACCGCGATGACGTGGGCCCGCTCCGGAAAGCGCGGCCCCACCTCGGCCAGCTCCCGCACCAGGGGCAGGCTCGCGCACGCGCGCTCCACCGCACCGTCCCGGATGCGCCGGATGTTGGTCAGCATCTGCTCCTTCGTCCCGAAATCGGCGTACACCACCTTGACCATGCTTTCGAACTCGAGCAACAGCGCTGCCCCCGGCTCGCCGAGCCACTGCCGGAGCGCGTGCCGCCCGCGGGGAGTGATTCGATAGACGCTCCGCCGCCGCGCGCCGGTACGCGCGACGCCGGAGGTCGCGAGGCCGTGGGCGACGAGCGTCTTCGGCTCCTCGTACAGCTTGCTCTCGGCGCGCGGCCAGATCAGGCGGATGTTGCTCCGCTTGATCTGGCGGACGAGGTCGTACGCCGAGCGAGGGCGGACCGCGAGCAGCCCGAGCACGGCGTAGGAGGTGGTGGTGAGCGGTCGCATGGGTGGCTTGACACTACTCCCCTGCGGAGTAAAGAACCAGGGAACAGATACTCCTCAAGGGAGTATCCGACGGAACCTCCGGGAGGACCCATGTCGTCGATCACCGCCGCCCTGCCCGACGCCCCGCCGCTCGGGTTCTTCACACCCGCCGGCTACGCCCGGCTGATCGGCTCGCCCCACGGCCGCGCCTTCCACCTGAGCTGGATGGCGCATGCCGAGGAGGCCGACGAGGGCGTCTTCGACCGCCTGCTGGCGAGCGTCGACGTCCCGGAGCTGAACCGGATGGTCGCGATCCACGCCAGCGACGAGCAGCGCCACGCCGCCCTCCTGCGCCAGTGCGCGGCCCGGGCCGGAGTGGTCCCGGAGCCCGTGCCCCCGGAGCTGCACTACATCGAGCAGCTCCGCCGCCTCTCGGGCGGCGGCGACCTGGAGGCCGTCTTCGCCAATGGCCACTGGAGCATCATGCAGATCTTCGCGATGCTCCAGGTGGTGGAGGAGCGGGGGGTGCGGCAGTTCCCGATGGTCGCCGCAGCGCTCCGTCCCGTCGATCCCGAGAGCGCCGACGTCGTCGCCGGAATCATCCGCGATGAAGAGCGCCACGTGGGGTACGCGCGAGCGATCAGCCGACGCTATGCCCCTGATCCCGCGTCCCTCGAGCAGGTGCTCACGCTCTGCCGCGACGTGGAAGCCCGCGCCTTCGCGGAGAACGAGCGCGCCTATCTCCGCTTCGCCGAGGAGCACGACCTCCTGGCGCGCCCGTGAGCGGGCGCCACGGGGTCACAGCAGCGACTTCATCTCGCTGATCAGCTTCGTGATGCTCGCCTTGGCGTCGCCGAAGAGCATCATGCACTTCTCGTTGTAGTAGAGGTCGTTGTCGACCCCGGCGAAGCCCGGGCGCATGCTCCGCTTCAGCACGATGATCGACTTGGCGCGGTCGACCTCGAGGATGGGCATGCCGAAGAGCGGGCTCGACTTGTTGTGCTTGGCCGCCGGGTTGGTGACGTCGTTGGCGCCCACCACGAGCACGATGTCGGCCTCGGGGAAGAAGGGGTTGATCGCCTCCATCTCGTGCAGCTGCTCGTAGGGGACGTTGGCCTCGGCCAGGAGCACGTTCATGTGCCCGGGCATACGGCCGGCGACGGGATGGATGGCGTACTTCACGTCCACGCCGCGCTCCTTCAGGATGTTACCCAGCTCCGCGACCGCGTGCTGCGCCTGCGCCACGGCCATGCCGTAGCCGGGCACGACCACGATGTTGTGCGCGGTCTCGAAGAGGACGGCCGTCTCCTCGGGCGCGATGCTCCGCACCGTCCCCTTGGCCTCGGCCGCCGCGGCCGCCTCGTCCTCCGAGACCGTGCCGAAGGCACCGAAGAGGACGTTCACCGCCGAGCGGTTCATCGCGCGACACATGAGGAGCGCGAGCAGGAAGCCGGAGGTGCCGTCGAGCGAGCCCGTGATGATCTGGATCTTGTTCATCAGCACGAAGCCCATGGCGGCGTCGGCGAGGCCGCCATACGAGTTGAGGAGCGCGATCACCACCGGCATATCGGCGGCCCCGATGGGGATCACGAGGAGAAGCCCGAAGACGAACGACATCGCCACCATCACGTAGAAGAACGCGGTGGCCGCCTGGGTGACGACCAGGTAGACCCCCGAGGTGACGATGATCGAGAGCAGGCTCAGGCTCGTGATGTTCTGGCCGCGGTAGGTGATCGGCCGCCCGCGCAGCAGCTCCTGGAGCTTCGCGGCGGCGATGAGGCTCCCGGTGAAGGTGAGCGCGCCCACCACCACCTCGAAGTCGAGCGCGGTCAAGGTCACGCGGCTGAGCGCGCCCTGGTAGCGGAAGTACTCGGAGATCCCGACCAGGCAAGCCGCCAGGGCGCCGAGCGAGTGCGAGAGCGCGGTACGCTGCGGGACCGCGGTCATCGGGATGCTGAGCCCCATCGTGCCACCCACCACCGCCCCGATGGCGAAGCCGAGCCCGATCCAGCGGTAGGTGACGATGTGCGGGTGGAAGAGCGTGCCGACCACGGCGACGAACATCCCGAAGGCCGCGAGCGCCATGCCCCGCCGGGCCCACTTGGGGGAGCTGAGGCCCTTCAGCCCCAGCACGAACATCGCCGCCGACAGGATGTAGCAGTAGCGAAGCGCGTCCGGGGCAACGTGCTCGTGGAGGTACTCCCCCATCGCCATCCCGGCGGGCTTGGTCGCGTAGAGGATCGCGGTGACCACGGCGACCACGGCCAGCACGAACCCGAACGCCTGCAGCTCGACCGGTCGCCGCGTCCCGCTCGCCCGCTCCTCCGCCGTCCGGAACATGCGGAGCATCCGATCCGTGATCAGGAAGCCGCCGACGGCGTTGGTGGACGAGCAGGTCACCGCGGCGAGGCCGAGAAGGGTGCACACCCAGCCGTTGGGCACGGCGCTGTAGTCACTGCCCGCCACCACCAGCGACCCGACCAGCGAGATCGCCGCGATCGCGTTGGTCGCCGACATGAGCGGGGTGTGCAGCAGCGGCGGGACGCGGGTGATGATGTGGTAGCCGAGGAAGCCGGCCAGCATGAAGATGTAGAGCCCGACTTCGAGCTCGGTCGTCATGCCGTCTTCCTCGCCGCCAGCGCGGCCTTGACCGCGTCGTTCACCACCTCGCCGCCGTGCGTGACGCAGGCGCCCTTCACGATCTCGTCGGCGAGGTCGACGGCGAGCGCGCCGTTCTTGACGAACTCGTGCAGCAGCTCGGTCACGTTGCGCGCGTAGAGCTGGCTCGCATGCACCGGCATTGTGGCCGGCAGGTTGGTCGGGCCGTGGATGATCACACCGTGCCGGACGACCTCGCGGTCGGGCTCGGTCAGCTCGCAGTTGCCGCCCGCCTCGGCCGCCAGGTCGACGATCACCGAGCCCGCCTGCATGCCCGCGACGGTCTCCTTGGTGACCAGGCGCGGCGCCGGACGGCCGGGCACCAGCGCCGTGGTAATGACCACGTCGAACTCCTTCGTCTTCTCGCCCAGCATCTCCTGCTGCCGGCGGGCCGCGTCGGCCGACAACGCCTTGGCGTAGCCGCCCCTGTCCTCGGCGTCGGCGACGCCGAGATCGAACTCGAGGAACTTCGCGCCCAGGCTCTCCACCTGCTCCTTCACCACCGGCCGGACGTCGTAGCCCCACACCTGCGCGCCCAGCCGGCGGGCGGTGGCGATCGCCTGCAGGCCGGCCACGCCCGCACCGATCACGAGCGTGCGGGCCGCGAACACGGTGCCGGCCGCCGTCATCAGCATCGGGAAAAACTTCGCCAGCGACGCGGCGGCGATCAGCACGGCCTTGTAGCCCGCGATGTTGGCCTGCGACGAGAGCGCGTCCATCTTCTGCGCGCGGCTGATGCGGGGGATCCCCTCCATGCCGAAGCTGGTGATCCGCCGGGCGGCGAGCGCCCCCACCAGCTCGGGGCTGGTGAGCGCCTGCAGGAACGACACGAGGACGGCCCCCTCACGCAGCTGCGCCACCTCGGAGAGGGACGGCTTCTGGACCTTCAGGACGACGTCAGCCTGACCGTAGAGGCTTCCCACTTCGGGGACGATGTGCGCGCCCGCCCTCTCGAAGGCGGCGTCGGCGTGGAAGGCCCCCGTCCCCGCACCGCTCTCGACGAGCACCTGCACGCCGCCCTTCACGAGCGGGCCGGCCGCATCCGGGGTCAACGCGACGCGGCGCTCCCCCGGGGCAATCTCCTTCGGAACCGCGATCTTCAGCGGGCTGCTCATCGGCGGACGGCGCTATAGCAAACGGCGGACTGCCGGAGAAGGCTCGACTCCGGGAGGCGGTCGACTCTCCGGAACGGACGCGCGCCGCGTCAAGAGGGGAATCGGGTGGGGCAAAAGACACGGCGCTTGCGTGGCCTGGCCCACCACGGTGCGTCAAGGTCAGTAAGGTGGTAGGGCGCGCGTGCCGTGAGGTCTGGCATGGGCGTTGCTCTGTTCTCTGCGCGTGAACAGGCCGCAAGAACCTTGGCGGCGGAGTCAACTGACGATGGCGCTCCACCGAACGGTATCGCTCGACCCGACCCCCGCAGGCATCGCCATCGACGCGACCGGTCGAATCGAGATCCGGGCCCGTGGCTCAGAGCAGCACTTCGAGGTCGGGATGGACGCTGCCCTCGGCGACGGCGCGCTCTTCACCGTCCTCGCCAACGGCCAGCCGGCCGGCACGATGGCGCTCTCCTCGGGCGCCGGCAACCTCTACCTGCACAACCGCGCGAGCGACCTTCCCGTCGGCGTGGACCCCGTCTGCAACCTCCGCACGATCGAGATCCGGGACAGCCACGGGAACATCGTGCTGGAGAAGTTGCGGCTCTTCAGCGACTGACCGGCGGCGCGAGCGCCGTCACCTGACGCAGCACGCCGGGGCGGCGCCGCTGTCGGCGTCGACGAAGCTGCAGCAGTAACGGTTCAGACGATCGTAGTTCACGTCGAAGGCCAGCATGTTGGCCCCCGCCGCCGCGCCGCAGGTCGACTGCATGTTGCAGTTCATCTCGTACGAACGTCCCGCCGCCAGCACGTAGCGGCGTTCGCTCTGACGCCCGACGGCGTAGCACTGGGGGCAGAGCCGGTAGTCGATACGGTGGCAGCCCGGCGCGACGCCGGCGCGATAGACCGGCGGCTCGATCCTCCGACCGTCCACCCAGAAGAGCTGCGTGCCGGTCAGGTGCGTCACGCCCCGCTTTCCACCGACCAGCACGTAGGCTGCCCGCGTGTCGGGACGCTCCGGCCCGCTGTAGAGCTGCACGGTGGAGCAGCCACCCACCAGCACCGCGAGCGCGAGCAGCACGCGGCCGAACACGCCCCGCGGCCCGCTTGGGCAGTCGCCGCGGCAGACGATTCGGGCGGATCCAGCCGTCGCTCGCATGGGAGACCATGACGAGTATCGGACGACCGGGGCCGCGGCTTGAAGCGTGGCTCAGAACGTCCGCTTCATCACGTGGCCGCCGCGCATGACCAGCGTCACGTTCTGCGGGTTCTGCAGCAGCGTCACGTCGTCGAGCGGCTGGCCGTCGACCAGGATCAGGTCGGCCAGCTTGCCCGCCTCGATGGTGCCCAGCCGATCGGCCATGCCGAACAGCTCGGCGTTCGTGCGCGTGGCCGAGAGGATCGCCGCGTGGGTACCCAGCACGGCCGCCTTGAGGGAGAGCTCCATCGCCTTCGCCGGCTGCATCGACGCCAGCACGTCGGAGCCGGAGCCGATCTTGAGGCCTGCCGCGCGCGCCACCTCGAGCGAGCGCCGCCCACCCGCCCGCGCCTTGTTGATCTTCTCGAGCATGCGGCGCGGGATGCCCTGCGACTCGCCGAAGGCGCTGATCAGCTCGTAGGTGGTGAGCGTCGGCACGAAGTAGACGCCGGCCGTCCGCATGCACGCTGCCGACTCCTCGTCGAGGAAATTCCCGTGCTCGATGCTCCCCACCCCGGCGCGTACCGCGTTCACGATCCCCTGCGGAGTGTAGACGTGCGCCATGGCGATCTTGCCGACCGGGCGCGCCTCGTAGCAGGCGGCCGCCATCTCCTCGACGGTGAACTGCGTGTGCTCCAGCTCGTCGGTGGGCGAGATGCACCCGCCGCCGGCCATGATCTTGATGGCGTGTGCCCCGGTGCGGAGCATCTCGCGCGCCGCGCGCCGCATCTCGTCGGGCGAGTCGCAGCGTCGCGGCGTGGCGATGAGCCCGTGGATGCCCTGGATGGGCGCGTGCTCGTCGTGCGGCTCCCGCCAGTCGCCGTGGCCCCCCGTCTGCGTGAGGCACGACCCGGTGAAGAGCACGCGCGGGCCACGGAGGAGGCCGCGCTCGATCGCCTGGGCGAAGCCCCAGTCGAGGCCGAAGGCGTCGCGCACGGTGGTGAAGCCGGCATCGAGCGTCTGTTCGAGGACGTCCTTGATGCGGAGCGCGAGGGTAGCAGGCGCCTCGCGCCGGACCTTGACGGGATCCGTCTCGATGATCGCCGCGTGCACGTGCGCGTCGGTGAGCCCGGGCATGAGCGTCCGGCCGCCGCAATCGATGCGGGACGCGTCCCGGGGGAGGGTAGGCTCCGACCCGCGGCTCACCCGGACGAGCCGATCCCCCTCGACGATGACGGTCGAGCGCGACATCGGTTCGGCGCCGGTGCAGTCGAGCAGGGTGCAGTTCTGGAAGACGGTGGCGCTCGTGGAGATCCTCGGGGCGGGGGTTCGTCCGTCGCATAGTCCGCGCACGACGCGCGCGCAAGCGATGTCACGAGCATGTCATCTTGCGGCTCAGGGAACCCCGGTCGAGGCGAGCTCGCCCGTGGCGAGCGGCGCGGATGCCGTCGCCCGCAGGCGGCGTTCGGTCGCCAGGAAGAGCGCGACCATGGCCGCCGCCGACACGACATTCCCCACTCCGATGCTCGCGAAGACCGCGCCTTCCCCGAGTCCGAGCGCGTGCGTGCAGATCACCGCGGCGGCGAGCACGCCGCTGACGCGGAGGCACGTCCAGACGAGCGGCACGGTGGCCCGCCCGAGCCCCTGGAACGCGAACCCGATGATCATGCTGATGCCGACGAACGGGTAGGACGGGCCGATCAGGCGGAAGTACCGTGCCCCGACGGCCTGGATCCCCGGGTCGTCGGTGAAGAGTCCGAGCCAGACCCCGGGCCGCCAGCAGAGCCCGAGGCCGGGGATCGCGAGCAGCAGTGCGGCGATGGCCCCTCCGCGCATGACGAAGGCGCGTGTCCGGTCCTGGCGTCGCGCACCCGTCGCCAGCCCGACCAGCGTCAGCACGGCGGCGCCGAAGCCGTAGCCGAACGACATCAGGAGAAAATCGAGCCGCGTTCCGAGACCGAAGGCGGCGAGGTCGGCGTCCCCCAGGCGGGTCACCACCGCGGTCAGCACCATCAGCCCCACGTTGGTGATCGACATCGACAGCGCCGCCGGCACTCCGACCCGCAGGATCTCGCGCGTCGGGGCGAGCGTGAACTGCGGGAGGCGGAACGCGGGCCGCACCACCGCGCGACCGCCCAGCACCCAGAGCGCGCGCGGCACGATCGCGATCAGCTGTCCGGTGAGCATCGCGATGGGCGCACCCATCAGGCCCCAGTGGAAGGTGAACATGAAGAGCGGCGTGCACACCATCTGGAGCATGAGGGAGGTCGTGGACCAGATGGCGGGGACGCGGACGTTTCCCTCGCCGCGCATGACGCTGTCGAACATGCCGCCCACGAAGGTGATGACGGCGCCGCCGAAGAGGATGCGGGCGAAGCGCGACGCGCTCTCGTGCACCGCGCCGCTCGCCCCCATGACGCGGAAGAGTGCCGGCGCCGCCACCTGCATGCCGAGCCCGAAGGCGATGCCGAGAGCACCGCTCAGGAGGAGCGCCTGCCCCGCGAGCGCGGCGGCCGCGCGCGGGCGTCCGGCCCCGAGCGCCCGCGCCATCGCCGAGGACGCGCCCGCTCCGATCCCCCCCACCATGGTCGTGATGGCGAGGATCGACACCGGGAAGACGAGGGACACGGCGCCGATCGCCTCCACGCCGAGCCGGCTCACGAAGTAGGTGTAGACGACGTTCGAGACGGCGGCGACGGCCATGACGAGCGTGGTCGGCGCGGCGAGGCGCACGACGGCCGCCATGGGCGCCATCCCCATCAGGCGATCCGGCTCGGAGCGGGTGGCGCCAGGCATCGTCACCGGCTCTGCCTACGCGCCCGGCGGCGGCCCGTTCCGCGCAACCCGCGCGAGGCTCTCGAGCCAGTCCTGATGCGCTCCGTGAAGCGCCCCGCGGAGATACCAGCGCAGCAGCCAGGGCAGCGGGCCCCGCTCGGTCTCCTGCGTGACGACACGCGTCCCGCCGGGAACGGCCTCGAGCAGCCACGCGTGATAGGCGTGCACCCCGTTCGCGCCCCCTTCCCAGTCGAGCGCGTGCGGCGGCTCGCACACCCTCACGGTCACGCGGATGGTCGCTCCCAGCATGCGCCACACGACGCGCGATCCGAGCGCAAGCTCCGGAGCCGGGCCGCCCTCGAAGCGAACCTTGCTGCTGCCCCTGAACCACGTCGGCCAGAGGTCCGCGCGGCAGAGCCACTTCCAGACCACCGCCGGCGGGGCGGGCACCTGCAGCTCGTTGGTGACGAACACGGGGCAGCTCGCCGGATCGAGGCCCCCGGGCCAGCGCGGCCAGGTCGAACGGGGGAGCGCGCTCACGGCGGGAGACTAGCCACCCGCGTTTCGCAGTGTCAAAGGGGGAACATCACGCCGTCGTGCGGAGGGTCGAGCATGTCGCTGGAGACGATCGTCGATTTCTTCGTGGCCTATCAGCGGACGGCCGCGATCAAGGCGGCGATCGAGCTCGATCTCTTCACGGCGATCGGCGAAGGACGAAAAGCGACCGTCGACCTGGCCGAGCGCTGCCAGGCCGCCGAGCGCGGCATCCGCATCCTCTGCGACTACCTGACGGTGGTCGGCCTCCTCGTCAAGGACGGCGACCGCTACGCCCTCGGATCCGATGCCGCCGCGTTCCTCGATCGCCGTTCCCCCGCCTACGCCGGCTCGCTGGTGACCGCCATTGCGGGGGAAACGAACCTCCGGGCGTTCGAGCGGCTCACCGCCGCGGTCCGCCGGGGTGGGACGGCGCTGGCGGAGGGCGGCACGCTCGCCCCGGAGCATCCGGTGTGGGTCGAGTTCGCCCGCGCGATGATCCCGGGCGGCATCCTCCTGGGTCGGCTGCTGGCGGGGCTCCTCGACGTCGCGGCGGGCGGCCGGATGAGGGTGCTCGACATCGCCGCCGGCCACGGGCTCTACGGCATCGCGGTGGCGAAGGCGAACCCGGCCGCCGAGATCGTCGCACTCGACTGGCCGAACGTGCTCGCGGTGGCGCAGGGCCACGCCGAGGAAGCCGGGGTGGCGGAGCGCTACCGGACGCTTCCCGGGAGCGCCCTCACCGTGGAGTTCGGCGCCGGCTACCATCTCGTGCTGCTCGTCCATTTTCACCAGGACCTCGACCGCGACACCTGCGAGCGCCTGCTGGCCAAGGTCCACGCGGCCCTGATGCCGGGCGGGCGCGCCGTCGCGCTCGGCTTCATTCCCAACGACGACCGGATCTCGCCACCGGCGCACGCCGCCTTCGGCCTCGCCATGCTGGCGACGACTCCCGGCGGCGACGCCTACACCGTCACCGAGCTCGACGGGATGTTCCGCCACGCCGGCTTCGCCCGCACCGAGCTGTGCGAGCTGACACCGACGTCGGAGCGGGTCATGATCGCCTACCGTGCGCAGACGTAGTCGGCGCGCTCGACCCGACACGTCCCGGCCGCTATACCGCCGCGGAATGAGCGATCCGCGCCTCACCCGTCGCGAGCTCCTCGCCTCGGGCCTCGCGCTGGGTGCCGGCCTCGTCGTCGACCCGCTCACCCGCCCGCTCGCCGCGCGGCCGACACCGGCCCAGCTGACCGACATCGAGCACGTCGTCATCATGATCCAGGAGAACCGGTCGTTCGACCACTACTTCGGACGGCTCCGCGGCGTGCACGGCTTCGGCGACCGCGCCATCCGCCCCACCCTCGCACAGCCCGACGGCAGCGGCGGTACCATCTATCCCTTCCACATCCCCGCGCGACGCACCGGCGGCGGCTGCACCACCGACCCGGTCCATTTCTGGGGACCGCAGCACGACAGCGCGCTCGCGCCGGGCTCGTGGGTGACCTCCCACATCCCCTTCGAGGGCACGAACGCGCCCGTGACGATGGGCTATTTCGACCAGCGCGACATCCCGTACCACCAGGGGCTGGCGCGAGCCTTCACCGTCTGCGACCGCTACTTCTGCTCGGTGATGGGACCGACCGATCCCAACCGCTCGTACGCCATGACCGGCACGATGGATCCGGATGGCCAGGCGGGTGGGCCGCTCCTCTCCGCCTTCCCCTCACAACCCCCGCAGATGAGCTGGACGACGATGCCCGAGCGGCTCCAGGCACACGGCATCTCGTGGAAGGTCTACTCGGATCCGTCCAGCACGTTCATCGATGGCGACAACACGCTCCTCTTCTTCAAGCAGTACCACACCGACCCCATCCTCAAGGCCAACGGGATCGATCCGACCTTCGACGGCTTCCTGGCGGACGCCGCGGCGGGCAACCTGCCGCAGGTCTCGTGGGTCATCGCGCCGACCGACTGGCTCGAGCACCCGCTCCAGAGCACGCCCCGGCGCGGCGCGTACGCCATCAGCCGCGTGGTCGAATCGCTCACTACCCGATCTGATGCGTGGGCGCACACGGTCCTCTTCCTCACCTACGACGAGAACGGGGGCTTCTTCGACCACGTCACGCCGCCCACGGCACCGGCCGGCACGCCGGGCGAGTACCTGACGGTCGATCCGCTCCCCGTGCTCGCCGCGGGCATCGCCGGACCGATCGGTCTCGGCCCACGCGTGCCGATGCTCGTCATCTCGCCCTTCAGCCGTGGGGGCTTCGTGTCGTCCGACGTCTTCGATCACACCTCGTTGCTCCGCTTCCTCGAGACACGCTTCGGCGTGGAGGTCCCGAACCTGTCCGCCTGGCGGCGCGTGACCTGCGGGGATCTGACCCGCGCGCTCAACCTCGCTGCCCCGGACTTCTCCGTCCCCCGCCTGCCGCACGTGGCGCGTCCGGATGACACGGGCAACTGCCAGCATCCGCTCGCGACCTACCCCCGGCCGCGCCGTCCGCCGTCGCAGCCGCGGCGACGCCCGCACCGGCCGAGCGGCGCGGTCTGAGCGGTCAGGCGTCGGCCGGATCGGAAAGCGCGCCGGCTCGTCGCGCCCGCTCCAGCACGCGCTGCTGCACGGCCACCAGGGGCGCGTCGATCATCCTGCCGTCGAGCGTGAAGACGCCCCGCGCGCTGGTGCGCGCGGCCTCCCAGGCAGCGATCACGCGTCGCGCGTAGTCGATCTGGGCGGGGCTGGGGGTGTAGACCGCGTTGGCGATCTCGACCTGGCGGGGATGGAGGCAGAGCTTCCCCTCGAAGCCCAGGTGGAGACCCTGCTCTGCGTCCTCGCGGAACCTGGCCTCGTCCTTCACCGCCAGGTGCACGGTGTCGATGGGCGCCAGGCCGCACGCCTTGGCCGCGATCACCAGGGTGCAGCGTGCGTGGTGGATGATTCCCTGCGACGGGTCAGCGTCCGGGAGACCGAGCTGGAGCGCGAAGTCCGCGTGCCCGAAGCAGAGCGCCTCGACGCCCGGCGCGCAGCGCCCGATCGCGAGCGCATCGGCAACCCCGAGCGGGCTCTCGACCAGCAGGAGCACCTTCGTGCCCGCTCGTCCTCGCTCGAGCCGTCGCAGCGTCTCGACGACGCGAGCGATCTCCTCCGCCCGCTCCGCCTTCGGGATCAGGATGGCGTGCGCGCCGCTCTCCACGACGGCCTCGAGGTCGGCCTCGCAGTCGGCGGTTCCGGGCGCGTTGATCCGCACCGCCATCTCCGCGGCGCCGAATCCACCGGCGCGGAGCGCGGCGGCGACGAGCCGGCGGGCCTCGGCCTTCTGGGGCGGCGCGACCGCATCCTCCAGGTCGAAGATGACGGTGTCCGCACCCGCTTCTCGCGCCCGCTCGAGCTTGCGGGGCTCGGCGCCCGGCACGAAGAGCAGCGAGCGTCTGAGGCCGGCCATCAGCGCCGGTCGAACTGGTACGCCCTCGTCAGCGCCTCGTCGCCCTCGGCGAGTCGGCGGGCCAGATCGACCATGACACGGCACTGCTTGAAGGTGGCGTCGTCCTGCATCTTGCCGTCGATCATCACCGCGCCGGTGCCGTCGCCCATGGCGGCGATGACCTTCTTGGCCCACAGCACCTCGTCCGCCGGCGGGCTGAAGACCTTCCGGGCGATGTCGATCTGCACCGGGTGCAGGCTCCACGCCCCGACGCAGCCCATGAGGAACGCGTTGCGGAACTGGTCCTCGCAGGCGAGCGTGTCTTTGATGTCACCGAAGGGACCGTAGTAGGGGAGGATGCCGTGGCTGGTGCACGCGTCGACCATACGGGCCATGGTGTAGTGCCAGAGATCCTGCTGGGCCGTCGGGCGCGGCGCGTTCTCGTCGTTCGGATCCGGGTCGGCGCGCACCAGGTAGCCGGGGTGCCCGCCTCCCACCCGCGTCGTCTTCATGCGACGGGACGCGGCCAGGTCGGCCGGGCCGAGCGAGAGGCCCTGCATGCGCGGGCTGGCGCCGCAGATCTCCTCCACGTTGGCGACGCCGGTGGGCGTCTCGAGGATCGCATGCACCAGGAGCGGCCGCTTGAGCTTCGCCTTGGCCTCCAGCTGCGCCAGCAGGCGGTCGACGTAGTGGATGTCCCAGGCGCCCTCCACCTTCGGGATCATGACGACGTCGAGTCGGTCGCCGATGGCGGTCACCACCTCGGTCAGGTCGTCCAGGCCCCAGGGTGAATCCAGGCTGTTCACCCGTGTCCAGAGCTGGCATTTGCCGAAGTCGATCTCTCTCGCGATCCTGATGAGTCCCTTCCGTGCCTCCACCTTCCGGTCCGCGGCGATGGCATCCTCGAGGTTGCCGAGCAGGACGTCGCACTGCCGGGCGAGATCCGGGACCTTCGACGCCATCTTCGGATTGGAGGGATCGAAGAAGTGGATCATCCGGGAGGGCTTGAAGGGAATCTCCCGGAGGGGAGCCGGGGCCCCGATGGCGAGGGGCCGGAAGAAATCTCGCGCGCTGCGCATGGCCGAGAGTACTGTTTCCCCCCGCCGGTTTTCAACCCGCGCGCTTCCATGACGGCAGGATCTCCGCGCGTTGCCCGTCTCGACCACCGCATCGCGTTCGCCGCGCTCATGCTCACCGTGGCCGCCGTCTTCTGGCGCCATCTGCTGACCGCCGACGTGCTCTTCTATCGCGACATCTCCTACATCCATTTCGCGCGGGCGGTGGAGCTGCGCACCATCGTCCGCTCCGGGTCCGTGCCACTGTGGAATCCCTTCGAGCACTTCGGCGAGCCGGTGGCCGCCAACCCGAACTATCTGCTCTTCTACCCGACCACGTGGCTGGCCTGGATCCTGCCGGTGACGTACGGGTTCAAGCTCCACTACCTCCTCCACTTCTTCGCGCTGGCGGCGGGCTCCTTCCTGCTGGCGCAGCGGGTGGGGCTCGGTCCGCTCGCCTGCTACGCCGCCGGGGCACTCTTCGTCTTCAGCGGTCCCGTGATGTCGCTCGGGAACTTCGCCAACTTCCTGCCCGCGGCCGCCTGGATGCCGTTCGCCATCCTCGCGACCGATCGCCTGATGCGCCGTGGCGGCGTCGGTGCGGCAGCGCTGTGCGCGGGATGCTTCGCCGCCCAGCTCTTCGCCGGCGAGCCGCTCACCAGCATCGCCACCGGGCTGCTGGCCCTCGGCTGGAGCCTCACGTTCCACGGCGATCGGCGCGACGTGCTCGGGCGGACGAACCGCGTCGTGCTCGGCCGGCTAGTCGGGAGCGTCGCCCTCGCCACGGGATTCGCCGCCGTGCAGCTGCTGCCCGCGTTCTGGCACGCGCGCCACACCGAGCGCGCCCAGTTCACCTACGACAGCACCTTCGTCTGGTCACTCCATCCCGTGCGCCTCCTCGAGGTCCTCATCCCGGGCCTCTGGGGGAACCCGGTGACCCCACCGCCGCAGCCGTGGGGCGGCCTCGAGGGACGCGAGCCCTTCCTGCTCACCGTCGGCCTTGGGATCGCTCCGCTCGCCTTTGCGGTGGTCGCGATCGGCGCGCGCGCGAGTGCATCGTCCATGGCGCGGGGTGCGACCCGCTTCTGGACGCTCTCCACCGTCCTGGCGTTCGGCCTGGCGCTCGGTCGCTACACGCCACTCTCCTACGTCTTCTACTACGCGCTGCCGCTGTTCCGTGTCGTGCGCTTCCCGAGCAAGTTCATGGTCGCGGCAGCCCTGGGCGTGGCGCAGCTCGCCGCCATCGGCGTCGAAGGGCTGGCCGCCGGGGACACCGGCGATCGCCTGTCGCGGACTCGGCGCTGGCTGAGCCTCACGCTCCTCGGCATCGGCGTGCTCTGGCTGGTGGCCTGGATGTTCGTGCGCGCATGGCCGGGTCCGGCTCACGAGATGGCCAGCGGGCTCGCGGCACTCGAGTTCGACGACGCGCAGGCGGCGCGACTCGGGGCGTGGCTCCGTCTCGACCGGGCGCAGATCGTCGAGCGCGCCGCCGCCTGGCTTCTCGCGGCGGTGCCGGCGCAGCTCCCCTACGTCGTGGGGACGACGGTTCTCCTGGCCGGGGTCGTACGCGGCGCCGGCCCGCGCTCCCTCGCCCGCCCGGCCCACGTCCTGGCGGTCGCGGCCGCCGTCGTTCCGCTCGTCGTCGCCCACCTCGGGGTGAATCCACTGGCGGATCCACGCTACGTCTCCACCCGGCCGCCCGTGCTCGACTATCTGGAATCGACTCCTCCGCCGGTGCGCGTCTTCGCCGAGCCGCTGGTGAACCTCCCGGGGCTCCCGCCGGTCGCGCTCCAGGCGGACCTCCGGCAGGTGGAGTTCCTGCCTCCCGGCGCGCACGGGTTCTACACCCAGCGGCTCAGCCTCGGAGTCGCCGCCGGTCTGGTCGGGATCGAGAGCACGTTCACGGCCGACGTCGAGCGCCTGCTGCCCTCGCCGCAGGAGCTGGTGAACCGCCTCGTCTGCGAGCAGGGCCTTTTCGGCGAGCCGCTCGCCCGCCTGCTGCGCCTGGCGAGCGTCCAGTACGCGCTCCTGCGGCGCTGGCCGGCCGGCGACGGGCTCGAGCCGATCGGCGTCGCCGCGAACGCCACCAGCCTGCCCGTCCAGGTGTACCGCGTGCGCGATCCGCTTCCGCGCGCCTACCTGGCGTCCGAAGCGGTCTTCCTGCCGCTCGGCACGCCGACCCTCGAGCGGCTTCTCTCGCCCGGATTCGACCCGGCCCGGCAGGTCGTCCTGGAACCGGGGACGACGCCGCCCGTGTCAGCGCCAACTCCGTTCACCGGCCGCGCCACGCTCCTGTCGCGCGACGCGCTCGAGGTCCGCGTGGACGCCATCGCGTCGGCCCCATCGTACCTCGTGCTCACCGACAGCTATGCGCCCGACTGGCGGGTGGAGGTGGACGGACACCCCGCGGCGCTCCTGCGCGCCAATCAGATGTTCCGCGGGGTGGCCCTCCCCCCCGGCAGCCACCGGGCGATCTTCCGCTATCGCCCGGCCGCGCTCTTCTGGGGGATCGCGGTCGGGCTGGGGACGGGGCTCGCCGTGGCCGTCAGAGCTTTCCGAGGACGGCCTCGCAGCTCGACACGTTGAGCCCGCCCCCGGGCTCGACGTGCAGCTGCTCGACCTTCCCGTCCTTCACCACCATGGCGTAGCGCTGGGAGCGCTTGCCCATGCCGAAGCCACCCGCGTCGAGCTCGAGACCGACCGCGCGCGTGAACTCGCCATTCCCGTCCGCCAGCATGCGGACCTTGCCGCCCGCGCCCTGGGCCTTCCCCCACGCGTCCATCACGAACGCGTCGTTCACGGACACGCACGCGACCTCGTCGACACCCTTGGCCTTCACCTTCTGCGCACCGGACACGAAGCCGGGCAGATGCTTCATCGAGCAGGTGGGCGTGAAGGCTCCGGGCACCGCGAAGAGGACGACTCGCTTTCCCTTGAAGATCTCTCCCACGCTCACGTCGCGCGGACCGGCGTCGCCCATCTCCTTCAGCTTGAGGTCGAGCGGCAGACTGTCACCTACCTTGATCGCCATGTGTTCAGCCCCTCCTTCCTGCGACCGGACGCGTGCTAGCTCTTCGCCTTCATCGCGTCGTCGATCATCTGCTTGAAGCCGTCGAACGAGCGGTTCATGAGCCGCTTGCCGTTGACGAAGAAGGTCGGCGTTCCCTGCACGTCGGCGGAGCGCCCCTCGGTCATCTCGGTGTCGATCTGCTGCTGGACGTCGGGAGCCTCCTTGTCCTTCTCCCACCGCGAGACGTCCAGGCCGGCTTTGTTGGCACACTCCTTCAGCTTATCGGCACTGAGATCGCGCGAGTTCTCGAAGAGCACGTCGTGCATCTCCCAGTACTTGCCCTGCTTGCCAGCGGCGAGCGCGGCCTTCGCGGCGGGCAGCGCGTTCGGGTGCATGGTCGCGGGCAGCGGGAACTGCTTGAAGACGTAGTTCACGTCGGTCGGATACGCCTTCAGCACCTGATCCACGAGGGGTGCCGACTGCGCACAGAATGGGCACTGGTAGTCGGCCCACTCGACGATCGTGACCTTCGCACTCCTCGGGCCGCGGACGGGTGAGCTGCCGGTGTTGATGCTGTACACCTTGTTCGGATCGAGCTGCGGTCGCGCGGCTGCCGCTGCCGGGGCCGCCTTGATCTGATCGACGGACTTGCTGAGCGCGTCGACCTTGCCGCGGATGTCGGCGACGCCCTTCTTGATCTCGTCGATGTCGGAGGCGCTCGGGCCACAGCCCGCGATCATCGCGAGCGCCAGCGTGGCCGCGCCGGTTCGGATTGCCATCCTACCCATCTCATCTCCCCCCTGGCGGCCCGTGCGAGCCGCCGTTCGTCATTACACCAGGGAACAATTGATAGACGGGGACCGGCGGGGTATCAAGCTTCCCCCCCGCGGAGCTCATTTCGCCCGTTCGAGCGCGCCCAGCAGCTCGGCCCGTGCGCGCTGGACGTTCGTGAACGGCTGGTGGCGCAATCGCCCCACCTCGGCCGCCGTGTACGGGGCGAAGTCCTTCGGAACGTCGTCCCCGCCGAACTGCTCGAGCACCCAGTTGAGGACGCCAGCCAGGGCCGCATCGTCGAGGGCCGCCTGGGCCACGCCCGGAACGCGGACGAGAAACTCGCGCCCACCGGGGACCTGGAGAAACCTTCCGACCGAGCCCGCGAGCGCGGGGACGCTGCCGGGCGTGCCGGTGCCATCGGCCCGATGGCAGCCCTGGCAGTTGAGGGCGTAGTCGAGCGCCGGAGACCCGGCTCGCGCGGCCGTCGCCGCGCCGAGCCCGGCGGCGACCAGGAGAGCGCCGCCCGCCCTACGACTTGGTCGCGACACCGAGGACGACGGCCACCGAGCAGTGCACCGCGCGGCTCGAGGTGCCGAAGCACCAGAGGAGATCGTTGTTCCGCCACGTGAGGTAGACGGGCTTCTCGCCTTCGGTACGGGTACATCGACAACGAAGGCAGAGGGACTGCCCGCAGCAGTCGTTGTACGAGATGATGTAGTCCTTCCCGTCGCCCGGATGCCGGCAGGTCCCGATCCAGGTGACCGGCGACATCTCGGTGCCCGGTGGACACGCACTCTGCGAGCCACCGCAGCACGAGCAGAGGAATCCGTCGATGGCGCAGTGCCGCCAGTAGTTGCAGCTCTTCGGATCACCCACCTCGCCGCTCAGCTGCGCGTCGTCGGGCACCGACGGGCGCCCGTCGTCCGCGGCGCGCGCCACGGGGAGCAACGGCAGCACCGATCCGCCGGCGAGCGCCATCCCGATACGGGCCAGGACGTTCCGGCGCGACGTCCGCCGCGCCAGCTGGCGCGAGGCCTCCTCGACGAGCCGATCGATCCACCCGCGGTCCGGGGCGCGTCCGTCGATCATGATCCCGCCACTCCCATGTCATGCGCGCCGCGACGGAGGAAGTCCTGGATCGAGGCCACCCCGCGCTCGCGGGCCTCGAAGAGACTCTCCAGGTGCTCGCGCGTGTTGACGAGACCCTTGGCCAGGACGATGCCGGCCCCGTCGAGGAGAACGGCATAGGGCAGCTTCCCGACCTGGTAGGAGATGCCGAGCGTCGGCGAGAGGATGTAGGGAAACCGCTCCAGGCGATGCTGCGCGACGAATGCGGCGTGCTCCTCCCGCCTCCCGTCGCCCGCGAAGACGATCTCGAGCCAGCCGGCTTCGGCGCGGCCGATCGAGCGCAGCACCGGCAGAAGGGTCTTGCACACCGGGCAGGTGGGCGAGAGGAAGAAGAGGAGCGTGCTCCGGCCGTCGGGACGGGCGCCGCCGACATCGTGCGGTGTCCCGGACAGGTCCTCCGCCCGCACGACCGGACTCGCCTCGCCGACGGCCGGTCCCTTGGCCACCATGAGCGCCCCGGCGGGGGCCACCCGCTCGTAAAGCACGCCGATCTGGCGCACCAGCGCCGCCACCACACCCGCGAGCAGCACCACGGCCACCCACAGGACGACGTTCGACACGAGGAGCGCCTGCGTCATGTGCCACCGCGGAGCATCGCGCGGCGGGGAGCGAGCGCGAGCAGACGATCGAACGCGGGATAGAGCGCCGCCAGGGTGACCGTCGCGCCCACGACGGTGATCCCGTCCACCCAGGAGAGCGGTCGCGGGCTCACCGGCAGGAGTCCCCCGAGCGCCACCGCTGCCAGCACGGCGTTCCGGGCCACGAGCACGCCGCTGATCGGGCGGCGAGCGGCCGGCCCGGCGCAGCCACAGTCGATGTCTCGCCGGCCGCGCGCGAGGTTCACGGCCATCGCCCCACCATAGATGGAGAGGAGTCCGGCCGCGGCGAGCAGGCTCGGGCCCCGTAGCGGGGGCGCCGCCAGCGCGACCGCCAGGCCGAGCTCCGTCACCGCCAGCGCCAGTGCCCCGGGCGCCACCAGCCGAGGCGGCAGGAGACGGTACGCGGCCAGCGTTGCACGGAAGCGAGCGAGATCGCGGATCTTGTGGAACGCGGCAGCCAGGAAGAGCACCGCGAACCCCGCTCTGAGGGCCGTGTCGATCACCGGGTCCATCGGGCTCCGCGCGACATGGTCAGGGAGAGAAGAGGAGGCTGCCGGCGAGGCCCGGTTCGGAGACCTCCCGCACGACCGCGCCGGTCATGGCGTCGTGGATGGTGACCGTCGGCGGCAGG